>Ga0315297_10000133_pt1 | contig 38591 bp, 50 predicted proteins | sample YL17G15_0_MG_FD_203628 | JGI IMG/M metagenome (GOLD analysis project Ga0315297, IMG submission 203628) | Sediment microbial communities from Yellowstone Lake, YNP, Wyoming, USA - YL17G15_0 | ecosystem: Environmental > Aquatic > Freshwater > Lake > Sediment | place: USA: Wyoming | collected...
CTTCTCCGCTTCCATTCGATTCGGGTTGTTTTTCGCGATTCCAACGAGCGCGGGGTCGACTGTCAGCGTGATCATAGAAAATCCTTTGCCATGCGTTGGAGTTCTTTGTTTTCTCGGAGCGCTTTTCTCACGTTGTAAACCTCTCGATACAATTTTTTCAAATCCATATTTTCCTCTCTTGCAATCTCTCGCGGGGTCGTCTCGGAAAACAGAATTTTCAAGACGATGTTCGCGTGCAGACTTTGTCTTCGCACAACTTTGATCAACTGTGAATGGACGCGCCCGCTACACTCTTTTTTGAGCAGTGCTTCGAGCGGGTCGAGTTTCAAATCGGGGTAGCTGTCCTCGATATTTTCAATATCTTCTCTTGATACTCCTTTCAGATTTTCGGAGTGCCCGGCACTGACCGGCGAGTTTTCTCTCGAGAGCACGTGCCGAATTTGCCTCGAGATGATCACCTTAAAATAAGATTTTCGAGAGCCCTTAGTCGAGTTGTAATTTTTTAAGATCTCTAAAATTGTCACCCATGCGACTTGTTTAAGAGTCGCAACATCTGCCCAACGAACGCGCCTCTTATAAGAGTGGGTGACTTTGCAAATCAGCGTCTCTGCGTCATCGAACTGCATGGACCCCCCATGGCTGACTGTCGAGTGTAGAACAGTGCTTTTAAACCTCTTGAAAAAAATAGTAAACAAAAAACTTGCACACTTTAAATTTTTAGCTTAGAACGCTCATTCGCTTGCTTTTGGGGAGGTAAGTTGACGTGGGGACGGAAATCAAAAGATATTTAATATCTGACGCGCGCCTTGATGAGGTCGTCTCGAAAATTGAAGACGCGGGCGACGGCTTCGACAGGGACTTTTAGATGAAAGAACACGTGCGAGTACGCCCGCATGACGGTGAAAAGAGCATATGGGTGGTTGATGTGTACGACGGAAGGGGCGTGTGGCAATCATCCAGTTACGGCCCATGCGACATGACAAAAAAAGAGGCTTTCCGAAAGGCCGCCACGATCCGAAAGAGAATGAAAAAGGTTAACAAATGAACGAACAAGAATTGAAGACAGGTTGCACACACCAGCGTGTTGTTTTCAGACCGGTCGGGGGCAACGCGATGGGATGGACGCCGTTGGGCTGTCGAAGAGCAAAAACGAGTGAGAAACGAAATGCTGATGGGAGACTATGATCACGTTCTGCGAACCGCCGCCAAATATTTCGAGGTGAAATAAAATGAACTGGAGTGAATCACAACTTGAGAACGAGGGGGAGCAAGAGGCGTTTCGCAAAATTTTAGAGGTGCTCGACCCGTACGATGTCGATGCAAGAAAACGAATCCTGTTTTGGTCCACGCGCCTCGCCGAGTATCTGCCGAAAAAGAGCACGACAATCTGTGAAAGTAAATTGAGGGGATAGGCATTAAACAGAAAGGTGAAAAATGCCCGAGTATCGAAGTATACAATTTGCGATTGAATCGGTTCAGGCGCATTGCCAAGAAATGATTTCTGACTTGCTGGGCGACGTTGTACGCGCCGAGCTTGAGCGCGCCGCAGCATTTGAAATCAAACGTTCATTTGAAGATATGAACTGGAAAGATTTAGTTTCACGCTCAGTTAAAGAACAAATTGATAAACTTAGAATAAAAGAACTTGAAAAAATTATCGAATCGAAAGTAGACGGCCCTCTTTATAGCGATGGCCGACTAATGGGGCATGCGGATGTTTGCGCTGAATTGAGAGCAATTCTTGATCCGAAAGATGCACATCAATGGAATATGGATGGGTTACTTAAAGAGGTCAGACGCATTGTTGTTAAACTAGCAAAGAGAGAAAAAATAGAACCTAGAATCACACCATAGACAAAGAGGGGATAAAATGAGCGACGCAGACTGGAAAAGTTACGATTCTTTTGGCGGTAATGCTCAATTGCATCTGCGTGTAGAAGGGATGCAGCATGTATTGGTTGAGCATTTGAATATCTATCACCGACAAGTTGAAGAAAACGCGTCAAAACTTCTCGAGCAAGTTTTAGCTGAAATTGACTATCCGAGACTGGTCAAACACGAAGTCACAAACATTATCAACGCCGAGATCAAACGCGCGATTTCAGAAGCTGTTCGCACAGCGTGTGGAACAATGCCATGGCGAGATATCGTTTCAATTCCTATATCGGAAGCGCTGAAAGAGATTATGAAAGCGATGGATAAAAGCACATCATAAACAAAGAGGGGGGAAGATGAGAACGAAAAAATGCCCATACGGGTCGATGTGTCTTCACGGCAAAACCACAGCGAAAAAAGCGCTTCTCTCGTTGGCGCACGAATGGCTAACAACCGAGGAAATTGAGGCGGCCCATAAAATGGGAGAAGATCCTACCGTGAGAGAGAGAGACGCATACAAAGAAGTAAGGCGCTTGGAAGAGGTGATTCGGGTTTCACATGATCGATGGAGTTCTGAAAGGGTGGTGGGCGCATGATAAAAATATCTGACGAGAGACTTCCGTTGTTGCATATCTATCCCGCGAGAACCTACTCGGAGCAAAAGTTAAGAAAAGGTCTTCGAGGAATCATCGCGACTTTACTGGGCGTGATTATTCTGCTCATGCTGGCATTTAGGAATATGCTATGAACCCCATCGTTCTCGGGTTTGATCCGTCGATTTCTAATTTCGGTGTCGTCGCGCTATCTCTCGATCCAATCGAGATTCTGAAAATTGCGGTGTTCTCGACGAAGCGGACCGATAAGAAAAAGCGCCCTCGCGAATGCGACGACCAAACCCGGAGAACGACCGAACTCGTCATCGGGCTGCACGACTTCATCGAACGCGTCCGCGAGAATCATCAAATCATCGCCGCCGCCGTCGAAGCGGGTGCTCTGCCCTATATCGGCGGGCACGCGTGTTTCACACCGACCACCGCGTCGGCTCTCGGGCGAGCTCGAGGAATTCTCGACGGGCTGCTCGTCAACATCCCATGCGTCGACTTCACGCCGATGGAGGTTCGCCAGAAAGTGCTCGGCGAGGTGCCAACCAAAATCAAAGGCGCAAAGCAGCCCGCCAAAACAGCGAAGGAGCGCGAGGCCGAGCGGAAGGCAAAGAAGCTCAAAACGCAAGTCAAGATGGAAGAACTTTTCCCGAAGGTGAAGTTGTTGTGGCCAAAACAAGAATCACTCATCGAGCATGCCGCTGACGCCTTGGCGGTTGCCCATCTATGTTCGCAGTCTGATTTCGTGCAGCAGGTTCTGAGAGGTATTCAGGGGGGAACCAATGCTAAAAAAATCGACGCCCGACGTTTTTGAAATGATTTTTTCCGACGAGGAGAACTACGCGCATTTTGTGAGATCGGCCATCATTTTTCTTGGGATGGTCGGAGCGTCGAATATCGACGAAGCCGCTCACAAACTCGACCACATGAAGCGGAAAGTGAACGCCGCCAAGAGCTCGCATTTGAACGATGCCGACGCGGCCGCGCTCATCATGCACCATGCGCTTGAGATTGCCAGAATCGCCGAGCCGCTCATCAAGTACAAACCGTCAACCGCGATTGCACACTAGAGGTGAATGTGGCAAAGGATTATGAGAAGAAGTTTGACGATGGCGAGGTTGTGATTCGATTAACGAAGGAAGAGACTCTTCAATACGTGGACGACCAAGCGCAACGTCTGTTTGGGATGTCGAGCGCGGAAGCGTTTCGACAACTCGATGAAGGCAAATTCAGAGGCACACTCAAGGAAGCAAAATTGAGTTTGTTGCGCGGGCTCATCGAAGGGTTGAGGTGAAACATGAGTGAGTTTATGAATATGATTTTTCGGTTCTATCACTATGATGCCCTCCATCCACCGGGGTTATCGGGGCACGTATCAAATGACACATCAAAAAGTGACGACTTAAAAAAGGCGCGCCGACCCGAAGCTATCGCCGTTGAATTACTTCGCCACGTTTTGACTCTTGAGGTGAACTCTTGTCCACTTGGAGATGTCACGGCTCTCGAAATTGCCATTCTCTGCGCATCGATGATCGATACATGCCCGCTGTGTGGCGCGACCGCGTGGGTTGATAACGATTGTGACTTATGCGAGCTTTGCACAACGCTTAAAAACCGAGGTGAATGATGTCGAATAAACTCGAACAAATGATGATGGCGATGGTTGGCGCAATGGGCACCGCGGGCGAGCCGAGCGGATTCATGGCGCAAGGATTGTGCATCCCACTCGCGGCGACGCCTAAGCTTCTCGAAATCGTCGAGGCGCTCGGCGAGGATGCCGTTGCCGATTGGCTCAACGACAACGAAGTGCCCGCGCCGAAGGCGGGAGGATTATGGGTCATTGAATGCGTTCTCGAGAATGAAGAGGCGGACGCCTACGATATCGACATTCCATCTTGGAAATGGCGGCAACCAAGTTCATGGGAAATCGAGTCGTTGAAAATGCGGACGAAAGAAAGGTCGGAAGGAATCGAATCGAATCCTGAAAGAGTCGACGAATTTTCACGCTGGGTCTATATCGGAGCGCTCGTATGAAAACGAAAACAACCTGGGGCGATATTGCGATTTTACTGGCAGTCATAACCGTTGTGGCCATGCTCATCATCGGCATATGGAAAATCGAACGCGCTGTTAACTACAAGTTCGGGTATGAAAATGACGTAAAGCAAACAATCAGAGATCTCGTCAAACCAGAATGCCTGAAACCATAGGAGTGCTATGAACCCGATTTGCAAACAATGCGGCAAGCACGAAGTAGAAGATGAACGGGTATGTTATGCAACGCCGGTTTGCTATGCGTGTTTACCCCCGCCGTCTCCGCTGCCTATCTGTCCTATTTGCGAGGGGGCAATGGTCCGCATAGGCCCAAACTACGTGTTGTTCGCTCACCTCGTCAAAACAAAACCATAACTCTCATCGTTCAACTCTCGACCATTTTCCCGGCGGCGGGAGAATGCAAAAAAAGGCCCGCCGGGGGAGGCGAGCCTTAGACGATGAGCTCTTCAGAGGTGGTGATAAGCTCGACATTCAATATATTCTATTCACTGCTTTCGAGCAAGGGTGCGTTGGCCGACTCGGGAATCATGCCGCAACGAAGCCACGCCTCTCGAGACCATCGAGTCAAACGTTCGAGTTGCTCGACGACAATCAACGCATCGTCGACCGTCAAACAGATAGCGTAGGGCTCGGCGCAACCCGGTTGAGGTTTGCCCGAGATCGAGAAGAGTTTCGTATTGCGGGGCGGCGCCTCGGTCAGATAGACGCATTCTTTGACGAGGTCGTCATCGTCTTTCGACGTCGTCGGTTGCGCCGCTCGCCAACAACCTGTGGAGCCGATTGCGAATAGAAGCAGGGTCGCGACACTGCCCAATGTCTTTTTCAAGATTGGAAATCTCCTGTCGATAGTTGGAAATCACTGCCTCTAAACGCCCCAAGGTTTGCGCATATGCGTTTTTCTCCTCGATGAGTCTCGCGCAAGTCTGTTGCAAGTTCACATCGAGACCCGCCGTCTTCTCGACCTGTAACTGCAAATCTTTTGTGAGTTTGGCGTTCTCGGTCTCTGACACACGAAGCACCAAACTCACAATGATGTTTGCGAGCGAGATAATCAAAATGACCCCAACCGCTATCAACCAGCCAATCATTTCGCCTTCTCTTTCTCGCCGCCGATTTTTGCCCAGAGGTCATCGCCGAGTAGTTTCTTGACGACGGTCCAGCCGCCCGCCGCTGTAAGCCCGAGAAGCAAACCATCCCAAATGAGACCCGTCGAGAACTTCCCGCTCGCTGCAAGCCCGGTTGCTATCACGCCAAAGACGCCGGTTAGAATGGCGAGAATCGCGCCGCCTCGAGGAGATTTCAAAAAGTCGCCGACCTTGGGAATGAGCACGCCGTACTTGCGAGCCGCCCAAACGATTCCGATGACGAGAAGCACCGCAAGCAACTTCCAGTTTCCATTCTTGGCGGCTTCCTTGAAGAGCTTGGCGAACCCGATAAAGTCGCTCTCGGGGTCGGGAACGGTCGAGGTGACAACGGTTGTCAGTTTGTCGATTGTCGGTTCGGTAGAGAGCGCGAGAGTCGATGAAGCCGAGAGCGGGGGGAATGCTGGCGCGGTCGACGTGACGCTTGTGGTCATCGCAGGTTGGGGAATCACAGGTTGGGGAATTATTGGTTTGACGGGTTCCGCTGCGGTTGCAATAGAAGCGAAAAATACGAGTGCCAGGATAATAACGATCCGATTCATTTGATTTCCCCTCTTGAGGTTTAGCGACCTGTTTTTGAAACGCGGTAGATCGAATACCAAATCATCGAGCCAAGTACAATCGCAACGAAATTGAACCATTCGGTTTGCGCTCGAAGGAATGGAAAAAATCCTCGAAGGCCGAGCGTCGCCCAGCCAAGTGCCATGAATGCGAGCATCAAAGAAACGAGTTTTCGGTAGGTGAAATACCTGCGCACGAAAAAAATTGAGACACTGAGCCAAATCAAAATGACAGCGACATCAAGAATCTGTCCGACGCAGTGTGGGGTCAAGTTCTGCCTCCCATGTGAAGTCGTCTATTTTGATTTCACGGCTCTCGATTTTCTCGATTGTTTTATCGAGATCTTTATTGACCGTCTTGAGAATCGACGGCATCAACTTCGACATTAGTTGAACCCATTCTTTTTTAAATCTCAGGGTCATTAACGCCATCCGAAATATTTTTATCCTTCGCAGCGGGTAAATCTTTTTTTGAGTTTCGTCGTTGCTGCTCGGAGACTCGCTGCAAAAGTTTGGTAAGTTTCTCGGCCACGGGTATGATTTGCACAGTAATCGCATGCTTTTCGTTTTCCGCCTTACGATAGGCCCTCCACAGAATAACAATTGCTGCCAACGCAAATACAAGAAACGCATATTCTGGACGATCCGCCAAGAACTCTTTAAGAATTTTCATTGCGGCAAGGTCCAATGTGCGAGCCTCAAGTTTGGAAAATTTCGGCTATCAAACTCGGTAAAATCTTCTCGGACCAAAGTGGTCCCGGATCTTCTTTTCTCTCGGGGTCAAACTTGGAATGTTCCAAAATGCAAACTTCCGGTTTCCATTTGAATCGATTCACGAGCACCGCCAAAATGAGTTTTGCTGACTCAATTTGTTTCGCTGTGTAGTTATCAAAATAAACGCCCCCGTGCATGATCGCTCGCTCCATTTGAATCTCGAGTGAGGGATCCATCAAGCGTTTTTTCTCTGCAACAGTTGGGTTGACGTAGAACGGCCAGCAATAAAATTTCGAGTCAACCTTCAGCAATCGACCTGCATTTTCGAGCTCGATTCCAATCGTGACGCGATTGATGCTCGCCCAGCGTTGGCTTCCTATCGTGCCCGGTCGCCCCACGTGCCACGTGCCGACGTGAAAAGAAGCGCTCTGATAGATTGTGCCATCCTTGGCGATGAGCGCGTTCCACGAGGCCGCGCGGTCCTTTTGCGGGTTGTAGTTGGCGATGCTGCGCGAGAGATTCTCGGAAAATTTTGAATTGCCTTTTCCGCCCGTCCAATGCCAGACAACACCAATCGGGTAAATCGTCGCCAGCGAGCTCGTGCGAACTGTCGTATAGCGAACAATTGTCGGGTCGGAGTCGGTTGGAACGAGCCAACCATGTGTGTCTAAAAGCATGCGTCAACTCTATCACGGAGCGGAGGTTGCCGCCGCCTCGAGAACCAACGTCGAGAGAGGAATGACCGCATCGCGTGCGCTCGCATAGGTGAGCCAAACATCATAAACGTAGCGACCCGGCGTCATGTTTTTGGTATCGGCCGGTAGCAATGCGAACGTTGCAACGGTTCCGCTCTTCGACGCTGTTTTCTGAATGGGAGGTGGTTGGTCGGCGGGCTTTTTTTTGATTGTCCACAGGAGCGAGGTTGTCGGGTCGTTGAAGTCGATAAACGTTCCGCCGGGAGTCTGCACCTTCACTTCCAGTGTCACGTTTGCGCCTTGTTGAATCGTGACAGTGTTTCGCGGATTGTTCGGGACGCCAGCGCGTTTTGGGGTGCCATCCTCGAGGACGCCGACAAGAGAGATTTTCATTTTTGACCCCCGAGAAAATGAGCTCGATCTTCTCGCCGACTCCCCTTCGATCGAGCTCTGATGATTTACCGCACCGCGACGCGAGTTTAAAGGTGGCCGTTTATGTCATCGCTTTCCAACCGTCGTAGCTGTGCACACACTGACCGTGAAACACTGCATCGCTCGCTACTTGAAACGCACTCGACAACGCGGTGTGTTCGGTTTCCATCGCGGCCTTCGTCATCCCGAAATAAGTGATATAGGCTGGCGAAACGTTGGTCGTCTCGGAGCCTGCGAGCAACGCAAAGTTTCTGCCCTCGATTTCCGCGTAGTCGTACCACGGTTGGAAAAGACTGATTTGTCCGGGGCCGTCTTGCCCGTTATCCGCAGCGTGATTGCGATATGCGCCGACGGCAACGAGGTCGGCGGTATCCATCAAATGCGCGCCGTCTTGCTGCGAGATTCCATTGTAGGAAATGTTCGCGCGGGTGCCCGTCGAATCCTTCAGATAAAATGCCGCGAAGAGCCCGACCGGGAGAGCCGAGAGCTCTTTGATGCTTTTCACGAGGTCGCAAAGCCCGGCGCAATTTGCCTCTGCCGGGTAGGCGTTCGGGTCGGTCCAGTACTCAACGTCGAGCATAATTCCCTGAAACCGTTGCGTCACATTCGGCACGATTAGGTTGTAGTCGCAGATCGGTTTGATGATGTTCTTCTTCACCCACGATTGATTGAGTCCCCAATCGGCATTTCCGGCGAGCGCCCAAACGTTGATTCCTGATTTGCTCGCCGCGTCGATGAGCGTTTTCATTCGCGTCACGTTCGCGGTCGTCCAATTGCCGCCGCCGAGGTAGCGCCAGATATCCAAGAAAATAGTGTTGCAACCATTCGTGCCGCAAAAGTTGATGAGCGCCTGAGAATTCGCATCGCTGTAGAGCGGATCTTGAGAGGGAGTTGCGGTCACCCAAGCCCAAAGCGCGCGCATGAAATTACTATTCGGGGGAACTGGTTTTGTCGCGAGAGGATTCACTGCCATTTGTTCTTCTCCTTGTAGTCAGATTTCGTAAAAAGAAAATGAAGCGAACGCTACGCCAGCGGTCGCGGAGTCTGCCCGAACAATCATCTCGAGTCGAGTCAATCCTGTTATTTTGTAGGGTACAGTGAATGGAATGAAGAGCGAGTCACTCGTGTTTGATAGTCGTTGCAACGGTCCGATTTGAGACGCGTAAACGTTCGCGTTCAACGGATTCACCGCCGTCATATAGAGACGATAACTATTTCCAAAACACCCGGCGTTGAGTGACGTGACGTAGCAGATCTTGCCGGCGCCGACATAGTGGTGCGCATACCAAGTCTCGCCATCGCCGATTGCGATTGTCGAAATGGCCGAGCCGCCTTTGTCTATCGCAGAGTAAAGCGTGATTGTTCCGAGGTTGGTTCCGTTTGCACCAATAGTTAAACTCTGAATTCGCTCGATAAAGCGCATGTTGGCGGCAACGGTATTCACGCCAACGGTGCCGCCTAACGTTAAATCTTCTGTGAATGGACCCGCGCCCGAATCATCGTAGTAGGTGATTCTCACGGTGCGTGTACCGCCGCCGCCCGATGAATCGCCGCCCGCGGTTGACGCAATTGATCTGCGCGCCGAGCTCGTGGGCTCGACGTACCCGGTCGACCTCAACAGTCTTGGAGTTGTCGCCGACGTATCGGTGTAGCCTGACACTGTTTGTGAATTTAGGGAGACGAGCGGGATATTGAGGCTGACTCTAAAATTACCTTGAAGGCGAGCATCGTCCATCGAGTTTACAGCGATGCCCGCCGTCTTATAGGTGCTCTCAAAATCAGTGACGTCTGCTGAAAGTGAAATCGCGCAAGAGACAAAAAATTGATCTGCGGAAACATAGATTCTATAGCCGGAGCCAAATGCCTGATAAAACCAAGGGAGCTTGGCAAAAAGTGTTTTTATCGTCGTATAGTCAACATTTAAATCTTGCATAGTTCCCCTCTACACAGGTTGTAAAAGTCCATAGATTGTAAAAGTTCTCTCGACGTTTGAGCCACCGTTTGCGCTGAAATCGATTTGAATAGTTTCTCCCGCTCGAATTATCGCCGTTTCAGATTCAAAACTCTCAGAGTAAAGTTGATTGGCTACATTGAGAGTATGACGCCAAAATGCGATTCCGCCATTGAGTTGAATGATTCCTGTGTTTGCAGTGTCGCGTGTTATGGCTGTTACTGCGCGAACACCAAAATCTCCGCTCTGCAATACGATTGGATATTTTACGCCGACGGCGGCAAGTTTTTTTATCTTTATCGTTCCAGTTCTTCCAGCGACACCAGCTTGATTCGTGTATGTGATTGTGAAAGTAACATCGTTCACATTTCCAAAAACTGTTGTGACCTCTGCTTCTAGAAATGAACCGAACGCTGGCGCCGTATAGGTGCTACCAGCAGTGAATACTTGAGTGCTGACATTATATGTTGCAAGATTTAGAAGTCTTCCGATTCTAACGCTGTTCTTATTGTCGGCTGCAATGCCCTCAAATTTCAGTAATTTAAATTTGTAACTTGCGGGAATTGCATATTTAAGAGCCACCTGCCAATTTCCAGCTAGGTCTGCTTTAAAATCAAAAGTGTCTAGATATAGCAGGTCAACCGGAATATTGTTTACGCTATCCATTGTCACGTAAAGTTGTCCCTCATTGACACAAACTTTTAGATTTCCTGCTTGTGTTAGTGCGCGGGGAACGGCTTCGACAATTGGGCAAAGTGCAGTTTGTAATCTCAGATAGGTTGTTGTCGATGAGCCCGTGTTTGTGACGGTGACTTTAAAATAACTCGCGGTCGCCTGAAATGTTCGAGCGTCGCCCGTGTTCGCGGCAACCGTGTACGAGTCGGCAATATCCCAATTTGAGTTATCGGTACTTTGATAAACGTAAATCGTGCACGGTTGGTCGGCCTTAAAGTTAACTTGAATTCCGACAATGCCGAGCGTCGATTCTCCCGCGCCTGGAAATGTTGCACTCGCCGCTAGGTTTGCCGTCGAACTATTTCCCGACGATGCGATCACATTCTGCAAGAGCGAAACAGCAAGATTCCTGACCGCAGATCTTACGACTGTATCAATCAAGTTTCCGCTGGCGTCATTCAACTGAACACCGTTCTGATAACCATCGAGTTGCGCGATCGTGAAAGCAGGCATCAGACATTCCTCACAGTCGTTCCGCTCGTGACAACACCGCCTGTGCGAGCGATTGTGTCGGTCGTTTGCGCGATGATTGTTGTTCCGTCCGCTGCAAAAATCTTTGTGACGAACGAAGTCACGAGGCCGCCCACTCGAGTATAGTCAATCGATTTGAGAAGCAAACTCGTTGCCGTATACGTCCACGTCTCTCTCGAGACTTGACCGCTTGTGCGAGTCGCCGCGAATGTAATTGCTCTATCGGTCGGAGTCGCCACGAGAGCATGATTCAAGTCGATGCTTCCGAACGCATTCTGAAGAATCGTCGCGGTCGTCGTCGTCAGATTCGTTGGCGAGATTCCAATTTTTGTGGCGCCGGGTGGGTCGTAAAATGTGACGCTTCCGCCCGTCGAACCCGGAATACTCTCGACGACAACAAAAATCGTTGTCGAGACAATCGACGCGACATGATAGGTGCCCTCTGCCGCATTGCCCGCGATGACAACGATATCCCCCGGCTCAATGGGAGCATCAGGGTCGTCGAGATTGTACGTCGAAACGGTGACGCGTTTCGTTGCGTTGACCGTCGAAACAAGAGTGTCGGTCGCGATAACGGTTGAGCCACTCGAGAGCAACTCGACCGCGTCAACAATGTCCGCATCGAAAATGTCTTCATGACGGATTGGCGACATTCTTCTTTTTTCGACCTCGCTTCTTTGGCCCGGCGACAACAAGCGGAGCGGGCATTTCTAAACCATCTCGTTGCGCGGCTTCTACTTTCTCAAGAGCCGCGCGTTCGGTTTGTTTGATGAATCCGTCAATCGTTCCATAGACAATCGAGGCGATTGCCGAATACCCGTTTGCTTGCCCTTGCGCCATGACGATTTGATTTTTGAAAGCCTCGACCTGCGAGAGACACGATTGCCGTTGTCGCTCGGCGTCGTTCATAATCTGCAAAAGAATTTGCTGCACAAGTCCATGATGCTTTTCGTCGACGACACCCGTTTTCAGAGCGTCGACCATTCTGTTTCTCAACCTAACAAGCGCTTCACCGTTTTCCATTTTTTCCTCTTTTAGATTCTGCCAGCCAATTGGCGATGACTAAACATGGCTCGCAAAACGTACCTGACAAAGTTTCGGATGACACTTGAAAAAATCGAGTTGGTGTCTCGACGGTGCCGGGACCTTCTCGCCGGAAAGTCTCAACGGCATAGTGACCCGTTGAGCACCAGCGAGAAGGTGGTGCGTGAACTTCTACGAAAGTGCAATCAGGTTTCGGAAGCATTATCTCAGAATCAGGTAGTCGATAATGTCCTGCGTGTTGATGTTTTGATATGGGGTGATATGCGTTGCGTCGGTCTCCTCATAATCATTTCCGGTCGGTGCTCCCAAAACCTGAAGGGGGCCCGGATGCCGTAAAACACCGCGCCAGAATACCCACATATTTTGCCCGTTGTGCGAGGTGTCGAGAGTGTATGAAATGGAGCCGGGAAGTAGATGATACGTTCCTTTCGGGAATCCGCTGGACACTCTCTCGACTGTGCGACTGATTGAAAAACCTGCCAACGCATCGGCGATTTTTTGCAACGAGGCAGTGATGGTTTCACCATCTGTCAATGAGCATTGCGCCTTGCCAGGGTCGGCATAGGTTCGATTTCCAATCTCGGTGTTGAGCACATTGAGAGCCTCAACAACACTGGGAGTCGCATCGGGTAGATCTGAGAAACAGAAATAATTGGTCAGATTCGTGAGCAACCCGTTCAACGAAGTCGCGCCGTCCGCCTCGCCAATCGTCTGCTGAATGTCGGTCACATCCTGACGAAGATCTGCATCAGTCTGCAAACCTTGAGTCATCGTGACGCGGAGATCGGTATCCAAGAATTGATCGACTCGTCGGCGATAGGCATAGGCGAGATCGACCGGCGAAGCTTGCGTTGCCTCCCAAGTGTACGCGACAGAGGTTGAGAGGTCGGCACCAATTGCCACCGCTCTGAACTCGACGTCGACAGAATCAGGAGAGAAGCCGAAAGCGCCACCTGCCATATTGCTGAGAGTGAAACCAACATTGGCGACGTTCTCAGATTGCGTTGCGTTGCCTTGTGCGCCCGCATTGTCGTTTGTGAGACCAACCGCTGGGTCGACGCCAGCCAATGCGGTAATAAGCAGCGTTGCACCGTTGATAGCGGTGACAACTGCCGCCTGCACCTGCGCAGAGGTATCACCGGCTGTGTAGAGAACAGCAACTCTACCGGGGGTGACTGTCGAATCGCTATCAAACTCAAACACGGTTGGAGTATTGACGCCGTCGTTGAGAGTGAAATAGTCGGTATCGAGTAGGTTGGCACCCGCGACAACGTTCATCGTTCCGGTTGCCGCAACGGGCGTTCCCGCTCTGGTGCGCCCGAAGATACGCTTGCCTTTATCGCCGCCGGCGAGAACCTCGAGCTCAGAGCCGTCATCGCTCTTTGTGATCTCGACATAAACGGCTTCGTTTGCGCCAACGTCCGCGCCGTCGTTGATTGGAATGCCCGTGCGGTCATTCGAGCCAGCGTGTTTCATGTTTCCTACGCTGACGATTTCCTTGTGCGTTGCGGCTGCGGCAACGACCATTCCACGATAAACCTTATTCACGCACAGTGCTTTTGCGTCTGTCGTTTTTCCTGCAATGTTTGTGAGGTTCGCGGGAACTTGAGTTGCCAAATCTGAGGGTCGCGCGTAGGTCGGGATGGCTGCGCCGTAGGTCGTGCCTTTGATGAGAGCGCGGTCGGTTCGAGCAAAGTTCAAATCGTCTTCGATCGAATAACTGTCTCTCTCAACCCAGTTAATATTTCCGCTGTTTGTATCGGGCACTACGCCGCCAGTGTTGGCAATCTTGACGTGGGTTGCGTCGACGTATTCGACGATCATAAACACGCCGTTATTGCCGGCTGAATTTGCGAGAGTAAACGACATGAATTGACCGACCGAATTTGCGGACATTCCGGTCAGAGAACCGACGGTCACGACGCCCGCCACTTTGGCGTCGAGCGTTGCGACCAATCCACTATTCGCGGTTGGTTTACCGTAACCGGCGAGCTCATCGGCGAGTGTTCTCGCATCCTCGTGCGCCAGTGTTCCTGCGATATCAATCGCGGGATTCAAAAGGTTCAATCTGTTGCCGTCGCCAATTGCCATAGGAGAATCTCCTTCAAGGAGGGTTTGTGTTTTACCGCGCGCGCTTCCTCTGCGATTATCCGCCCGATTGCTGTGAGACTACAAATTTAAGGGGCGGCAACCGCATAGTCTGCCATGAGCTCATCAGTCGCGACGGGAGCGGTGAAGAGGAACCGAACCCCTGTGTAGCCTGTGCCCACGCCGAGTGGTTCGTAGACAAGATAGTCACCATTCGCGGGCGAGGTGCCTTTCAGCAATCGATGCCCGTTTCGGTAGACTGAAATGCGGTCCGCCATAAATTTGTCGGGGAGAGTGTAGAGTCTATTCGAGCCGTTTTTCACACCGATGAGAGGCTCGTCGATGATGATTCCAAAGCGCAGGCCGGGCGGGATGTAACCGGGTATCGAGCCGCCGTCCATTCGAGGCATGCGATCATCCCTTGCGAAATGCGAGGAAAAGCAGAGCGGAAATCACTCCCACGAGCGCCATGCTGCCCAGAATCCGCGCGGGCCACGGGTCCATAAAAACGAGAATCGCCGACTGAAGAATGATACTCGAGAACCCAACCTGAACTTCGGCTCGTCGCAACGGCGGGGGGAGCACCAAATTTGTCGGATTCTGAAAACTTATCGGCATTGCGTCACCTCGTTGTCGCCATAACTATGACGATCAAAGGATTCAAATCCGCATCGGGCACCTTGCGCACATAGACGCGTTTTCTCAGGTGCCCGCTCCATGAAATCGTCTTCGATGGTCCGAACGGTTCGAGTCGCCCGTGCACCGCTTCGCCGTCGAAGGAAATCTCAATCGCGCTCTTGAGCGAGTCGTTGTAAATGAGTTGTTCGTCGCTCTCGAACGCAATGTTGAAAAGCGAAGCGGCATCCGAAAATGCAGCGATACCGCTCACGTCTTTTCGCCCGTAAAAATCAGACACGCGTCACCTCAAACAGCAGTGAAGGCAGAGACCAACGCCTTGCAAACTCCCGCCGATGCCTGTTTCAACCAAACCTGTTTGTCCTTGCACGGGATCTGAAGGTTGTTGATGTCGGTCGATTTAAGAATGACGTGCGTTTGCGTTCCGTCGAATGAAACGTGAACATCGATCGCGCCACTCGAGACTCGAAACATCAGCATGTCGGGCTGAAACGGCACTATCACTTGCGGTGTTGTTGGATATGCCGCGACCGCGTTCAAATCAATTTCGCTTGCGTAAGACGACATTTTTTCTCCTTAAGCGTTCGCGGTGACTTCGGCGGGAGGCTTTGACGTGATCTCGCCCGTCTCAAAGTTGACGTACCCGTCATTCGTCAAATTATACTTGTCGTGAAGAAGCGCGTAGATCTGCCGCTTCTTATTTGTGTTGTCTTCTTGATCGGATTTGACCTGTTTGTACCGCGCTTGTAACTCTCGCTCTTCAGCTGTGACTCGCCGTTCTTGCTCGTAGATCGCGATAAGCTTCAACAGATCCATCTCATCGAGTTTCTGTGGTTTCGGTGTTTCTTCAGACATGTTTTCCTCTCTCATAAAGCAGAATAAATTTTTGACGCGCGCCATTTGATTGAACGAAATCTTACTATGGGGGCCGTAAGAGCACCATCGAATCGAGTTTTGATTCTTAAGCTTGGCGTCGGAATCGAAACTGATTCTACTGCGGCGGGCATTGAATAACGAAGGACGCTGGCGTTTAGCGTGTCCATCAAAAACGTAACGCCCGCCGGATTGATACAAATTCGATAGGTGTGCCAATTTGAATCGAGTGCATGCGCGAGCACATGTCGCGTGCCTGCGCCATTGACAAATGTCCAATATGCGGCGTCTAAAGCGATGTCCGCCGAGAAAACAATTTTCTCAGGAGTGGATGGATTGAGAATTTCAAAATCAAATCCCTTGCCGACCGCGGTCATATTCTCGAGCTTGAAAACGAATTCGATAAAGCAACCCGCGCTCGTCGGATTCAAAAATACTTGTTGCGCAGATGGACCCCAAATCAAACTGGTTGAATCACCAGAAGCGTTGTTGTTCGCCGTAATTTTCAGAGTCATATCGGTATCAACTGCCAGTACACCGCCAGGCGTTCCAGTGTAAGTTTTGAACCAGCGCCACACCGCCTCCCCCGCAACAACAAGATCGCTAGGTATTTTATTAAGCGTCCAATCATCATCCTGCCAAATGAATCCTTCTGACACTTCCCGTAAATCCTGCTCTGGGAAAACGCTCACGTCGGTGATGGCAATCGTCTCGGCGCCCGCTCCTGTTTTTTCGTAACGCCATGTGAATTTGTGAAATCCCGCCGGCAGTGGATCTGAAACATACATTCCGCCGCCATCGTTGCTTGTTGTGTCGGGCGTCGCAAAAACGGTTACGCCATCGATGAACAATTTCAATCTTCCAGCTCCCGGAGTCGTGCTCGTGCGAAACGAAAACACTAGGCGTGAAGCGGAATTCAAAATGACTTTCAAACCGAGCGAACTGTTTTGTCCGGAAGATTGCCCTGTGGGGCGACCGCGCGTTGTATGCGAGCCGCTCGGATAAACGTTGTTCGATTGCGCTTCCCACGCGAGGTCGGTCAAGTAGTCACTCGAAGGCGATTCCCAAAGACCATTTATTGAGGGCGGCCAAGAAGCGAAACGCTCTCGACGAGGCAGAGCGAATTGTTGTTTCAACGTTGTGTCGGCCGCTTGTAGCGTCTGAAGATTCACAGCGGAGGTGCCGTATAACGGGTTGGCGACACCCCAAATTTGTTGGGGCGTCATAGCACCACCAACCGAATTGAGTTCACCCGTAAAAGCATTGATTTGCCACTTACTGTTGAGCGTTAACTTACCGACCCCCACGCCGCCCGTTCCCTCTGCTTTGATATCAATTATTCCGGTTGATTGATTTGCCGTAAGTCTTAAATCTCGAGAGATACCGTCGGGGCTCCAAATGACTAGGTCACCCTCATTCGATGACTTGGAGATTCCGACAACCTTCACATTTTGAGAGCGAACTTCCACATCCGGCCAGCCATCAATAAATGTCACCCATCCCGAGTCGTCGACACCAACCGATCCATCCTGACCTCCCGGTGCGGTGAGAGTAATTTTGGTGATCCCTGTGGCGCCAACATCGGTTGTGAATTTGACCGTGTTCGCTCTTGACTGATAGTCAAATCGCATCTCATTTGAGACGCCGAACACCTCGGAGAGTTTCCAATTCGGCCAGTTAATGTTGACCGACGCATTGATTCCGAGATTGTTTGAAAGTTGCCCGATGCCGTCGAAAATACCGAATTCGTCGACCTTGAAATACTTGACGCTCGTCGAGCTCTGAACCTCGAAGATACTCACAGACTGTGCGGCGTGCGCTTTTGCAATGAGAGGGGTGACCGTGCCCGCGCCTGCCAAAAACATCACGTCGCCAGTGAATGGAGTCGGGCTTGCCGCATCGATTCGTTTCGCGGCGGTGAGCGTTCCGCCCGGTCCAAAAATAACGTAGGGCGCACCAATCGGAGTGATATCCGCGCCGCCGACGCCGTCGACCATGACGTCATAGTACCCGGCGCCGATGACGTTCATGATGCTGCCTACCTGCCTGCGTAGCGTGCCCGGCGCGGTCGAGAGCGCTCCTGTGTCACTGACGAAGAGCGTATCACCAGCAACGCCCGCAGCACCTGTGACGAGGGTGTTCGCGAGGCGCCCGACATAGCGAGCTCGACAGAGAGCGTTCAGCGCGGGCGTTCCTCCCCCAACGACTGCGCCCTCCATGACGAAAATGAGCTCATCGATTTTGCCGAGAGTCGTTGCATCGCAGAGCGTGAAATTCGGAACCGTTTCTTGGCCGGGTAAACCTGTTTTGATAACTGACCCGCCCGCCGCTCTGACACAAGTCCCCTTCGAGAGCCCCGTTGCGCCGGCGACTCCGACGATGATTGCCGGGTCGGCAAGCCAGGAATCCATCGCTCTCAAGAGCGCGTTCATCGAGGTCGCCCAACCGTCGCTTGTGTCTGCTTGAGTTGTCTCGCCCGCCGCCGGAATGCGTTGTCGACTTTTCACTTGTCGAATTCCGACGACGACAGAATCGCTTTGCTCGTCGGGCAACCCGAGATTGATGGTCACCTGGATGAGGTAGGTTCCCTCTTTCTTCGGCGTGAAACTCGGATTTTGAATGATGAGAGAGCTCAACGCGTCGGCAGTTCCGGGCGGTTGATCGAGAATCGCCCACGAATAGGTGCTCTCACCGCCGATGTTTTGATTGTTGAGTTGCACGAGCGTATTGATCGTGACGTCATCGTTCGAGCCGATGATCCCGTTCACAAGAATTTTTGCTTGCGGCATAGAGACCCCCTAAGAGCCAATTCACCTCTTATAAATACCGCATCGGGCAACAAATCTCCCAGATCCAAGAGCCCGGCGAACCGGAAACATTGTAGCGGTCGCCTGTGAACGTCACGTAAGGCTGACCGACATCGACATCGATGATTCCTGCGAGCGCCGATTTTTCGCCGGTCGTGATTCGAGCGACCGTTGCCTCTGACAGATTGGCGATCGACGCACCTGAACTAGGTTTCACCTGCCCGACCGGGTACGCGTAAATCTGCGCAGCCCCAAGCGTCCATGTCGGCGGGTTGTCGGCGACAGTCGCGGCCTCGCCGGCGAAAATATAGAACCGCATTTGTCCGCCGGAAGGAGCGAGTGATCGAGCGGCGAGGCGCACGCCGGCGGGAGCAACCGGGTAATCGTAAAACGTCACCGCATCGGGAGCGCCTGGCACCTGCAAAACCTTGAACGCGATTGAAGCCGCGTTGTCGGGCCAGAGTAGGCGTCGACGATCCTGAACGTTGTTTTGATTGATGGCAGGAGATGCGCCGCTCGAATAGACGATGGCCAATCGAGTGTAGCCTGCCGTTGTCGCGGGCGGGAGCGCCGAGCCGATGGTTGCGGCGGTTCCCTTTTTCAGACTGATTCCTGCTGTGCTTGAGCTCGGCGAGGTGACCGTGCCGTATCGAGTCGAGTCAAGAACGTACGAGAGCGTTTTGAAAACCAATTGAGGACTATAAATCTCCGCAACCGGGTCATAAAAATCTCGACTCGCAGAATCCTGCCGGCGAACGTCGAGTTTTACCTCGATGATATCGTAGCGCTCGTTCCCAGCACCCGGCGCAGGAATTGGAATCGTGAGCGCGGCGGGCATGTAGACCGGATAAAAATTCGCAAGGTCGAGAAGCCCCGCGACCGCATCGATTGGAGTTGCGCTTCCAAGAGCGCCAAAAATAAAGCCGAGCCCAGGCTGAACGAAAACATTTGCCGAGCCATTTGTAGTTACAAAAAAACTATCTCCGATAAATCCTGAACGCGGTGTGAAAGATGAGACGCCCGCCTGATTGGCAAATTGAGAGTGCGGTAAGAAAAACCCACGCATGATTTCTTTAATCATCAGATCTACTTGTGAAAAATGCTGGTTGAGGTCACTTGAGAGCGGTCGTTCTTTTGGATTCAAAATTGTTCTGTCGAAAGCGTTGTTCATTTTATTGCCCTCTCAATACGATGGCCGCCGAAGACCCGGCCGCTTTTATTTGTTGAAGTGAATCATAAAGACTTTTGTACGCTGCGCGTCTTGGAGCATCATAACCGTCATAGCAGCCGAGTTGATAACCAGAACTTCCAACGTTGATCGGAATATCATAGGCGCTCAAGCCTCGACGACCCTTTGTTGTTCCGCTGTAGAGGTCGTTTGCATTGATCGCGGTATCGTCAAAAATCATTCCCGAGTCTGCTATTGGCTGCATGTTTTCGAGAACGATAATAACGCCGCCGCGATGGTCGACTTCATCGAGCCAGCGATTTCGGAATGGAATGTTATCGACATCGGGATCGTCATAGACAAAAAGATTGGGATCGAATGACGACCCTGCCGATACCTCGGCGGGCGCATCGTAACAAGTTTGGTATGCGGTATCCCAAGTCTCAATAAGCGTAAAACTCGAGTGAAAAGGTTCCATCGTTTGCTTCGCCAATCGACTGATGGCGTCAATACTGACAGTGTCAGGAAGCAAACTCACACGAGATCGATAATTTGAATCGGCTTCATTCTGGTTGCGCGCAATTCCTCGGTCGAGTCCGAGTTGATCGAGCGCCGCATCTCGCCCACCACTCGTGGGAAGAATCTGTCGAACCTCAAAAGTGAGATCGCCCATTTGTGGATCTTCGACAAGATCTTTGATTGTGTCGATATCGCCCTCGAGAGTAGTGCCATCTGCCGCGAGCGCCTCGCCTAAAACGTTGTACTCATACCCGACGGCGACCGCCTCGATGTCGACCGTAAACGGTCCGATATCGCTCGCAAGAAAAGTCACATCGACGAGCGTTTTGAAATCGCGTCCCGTGCGGCTCGTGCTGATAATCGTCCCCGCCTTGATGACAACGTCAATTCCCTCTGCGTTGGGAGAACCGCGAGCGAAGAGCACCTCTCCGGTCGCCTTCACGCCGCCCTTCGCTGACGTGATGAGCGCGTCCGCTCCCATTCGCGCGACCGACTCCGACATCCTCGAGGCAAGCTTCGCGTAGGCTTGAAGCACCTCGTAACCGGGTCCCGGATCTTTCAGAGCGGAAAGCCAATGATCGGGAAAGAGCCGATCGAACATGTCGAGGATTTCTTGCTGCGTGAATGACGTGATGGGCGGCGGAAGCTCGGGAACAATCCCCGCCGAGGGAGCAATCAAGGGGCTCGCCGGAATCGTGCCACCAACCAGCGTCCAACTGTACGGGGTCGGCATTAGAGATTCTCCGTCCCTTCTCGGTCAATCGCAAATGGCTGAATGGTCGGCGACTCGGGCCAGCCACCTGTTCTCAGAGCGCTGTAGCGAAACCCGTTTGCGATGCTCGCAATAGAATTGTAAGGGCCTCGATAATTCGGACCAAACGCGTACCCGTCGTGAATAATCTCTCGAATGCCAAGCGCTCTGAAATCGGCAATCAGAATGATGCGCGTGAAGAGTCCCGAGTTGTCGGTCACGCTGAACTCGAGTGGCGTCGATGCGGTGATCGAGGTGCCCGGCGCGGGGCTAAAACTCCCGACAACGGGCGGCGTGGGAGTCGGCGGAGGTGTCGGGCCGCTCGTTCCCCACGGATTGATGACGAATGAATTGAATGAACGAATTTCCGCGTCCGCTCGAATCTCGTTATCCGTTCTAGCAATATTGCTGAAACGAATATCATCCAGCATTCCTCGAAATGGTGCATATGGGTCACTTGGAGGTTGCGCATATCCAAATAAGCACCAATCTGCATTCGCACCGCCAGTTGTATTTGTGAGACCTGTGAAGATGCTTTTCAAAACACCATCGATAAAGATCTCAAGTTTTGTTCCCGAGTTACTTTTACGAATTGCGACATGGTGCCAATTTGCATCGACAGGAACACCAATTCCAACAGGCGTTTCAACAAACATTGAGTCGGGCGAACTGCCGTAATACCATTCACAGCGGATTCGTCGAATAAGAGATGCCTCTGTTGATGGATAATTTGTATCGCTATTCGATGAAGCTGTTCCTAAAAATTCATTTTGTAAGAGTGAAATAGAAAATAAATTATTGTCATCTTCATTTGTCCACTCGTGTCCTAAACTAAGTACGTATTCTCGTCCGGGCCAATCATCGGGAATTTTAAATGGCTGCACAAAAAACTCGATGGTCCAAGCACCAGCACGAGCCGCCGCGCGTGCCGCAGCATCGGCGGCACCACTTGCGGTTGCATTGCTTCGATTGAAACGCGCGGCGCCAAAACGCCCGTATACAAGAGAGAGCGGAGTTGCCGAAGGATTCAAAGTATATGTGCCCGCTGCGTCAGCATATGAAACAGGTTTGACGACTTCTTCGTCAAGTCGCCAGAGAGCCACAGTGTTAACATCAAGTGAATGCACGAACTCTCTCCTCTAAGTTCCAAATAACACAGGGCCGATTTCAAAGTTTCTCGGATCGCTCAACCGATGTTTGAGATAGGGAGAGAAAATAAAATAATACTCACCATCTCGAATCTCCCATCTTGGAAGTTCCTCGTTGAAAGTGTTGCTTAAAAAGTTAGCGGTCCAAATACCGTACAATTCACCAACAGTATTATATGAGTTCAACGCCGGATTGTTTTGAGAAAGTTGCAATCCTGAGATGACTCCAACGCTTCGTTTGCCAAATGACCCCGCTTTGTCTCTGCTGATGAGGGGCGACGCATGATATAAATCCGCTTCCCCCGAGAAGTAAAAACCGTTTTCACCTCTCAAAGCACAAAACATCTGACAATCATTTCCAACAACCGCGCTTGCGATGTCCTGCCCGATAAGGACGCCCGCGCTATAGGAATGACAGACTGTATCGAGAACGATTTGATGCGCGTTCAAAACATTCACAATGCGACAGGTCTCGCCGCCTCCTGAAACATAAGGCTGCCCTTTTGCTTGTGGGACTACGCTTGCCGTCGGGTCATAGATCTCAACAAAGTCACCCGCAACAAGAAGGTCAGTTACGGTTTCTGCCAGCGTGACGGTAACGTTTTTTCCATTCCCAAATCCTGAACTAGCAGTGAATTTATCTGTCTTCATATAGGAATGATAAAAGCCTGCGTAAGCCCAGCGCTGAATCGGCGGCGCATGAGGTGCTGACTGCCAATGCGAAACGATAGAGATAAAATCTTTGTTGCCAATCGCCTCGATATTGATTTCAAGAGTTCTTGGCAGATAGAGAGCGCCCGCATAAGTTCTTAATGGTGTGAATGATGTTATCCCAAGCGAAGATTCATAACCGTAAACTTTCCAAGCATCTTCAGTTACGTTCCACGTACGAATTTGAGAAGACCACGTATTGTTTTCGATATCGTACGCGTGAACAATCGATGGCTCAAATGTGCCGGTGTCTATAAAAATCCCGAAAATAGTTCCGTGATTCCCAATTGTCGGGTCAAGCCACAGTCTCACCAACGTGTGACTTACGGGAAGGTTTGCGATCCCGGTCGGCGATGTGACCCATGTGTCTGTCACGACATCGTAGCGACTCCATTGATTGTAACCGTTGCCCTCGAAAAATGAGGCGTATATTTCATCATGTGCATGCCCACTCAAAGATGCAGGCACATATACCATTCGTGAATAATTGACATGAACATTGCTGGTGCTCCAATTATCAATGTATGGAACATCTGTGAGTGAAGTCCAAGTATTCGTCGAAATCGAATACTTCGCAAATGGACTGGCAGAACTCCAGCCCGGCGTTTCGCCTTTGACCATGTAGATCGTGTCTGCACCATTCCACGCCCAAGGTCGAACGTCATACCAAAAGTCGCCCCATGGAGGATCTGCAAGAGCACCTGACCAAGTATCATTATGAACATCATATCGGCGAAAAGATGACCCGTAGGTTCCACTATCAGTTTGAACCATTACCCAAAGATATTCAAAACCATTAACATCATTTGTGAGAATGAGAAGATTATTGACGCCCTCCTCGTCGGCAGGAACTTGACTGATGACAGAAACTTCATTTGTGCTGAAGTCATAAAAGAAAAGTCCTGTTAAGGACTTGCACAGGTAGTAAACACCTCGACCATTGAATGCCCAAGAACTAACCTCTTGCATTTGAAAATTTGTGAAGAGATTTGGTTGAAGAGAATATTGCTCGCTCGCAGGAAGAAAGAGCGCCATATGCTTGAGCCATTGATGCGCGTAGTAATGCGGCGCGACAAAAATTCTTGGGCCGATGCGCCCCGTCTCTCCTTTGCCGGTATGCGTTCCGGTGCTCCAACTTCGATAAATTCTGAAGACGATGTTTTCCTGATTGCCGATTGGGTTGCTGCCGGGCGCCTCATCGAAGACGTTCATCGTCATGCGCACGTAGATCGTGGGGCGCGCGATGTCTTGGCCGGCGATTGAGTAAATCTTATCTGTCGCGGTAAGCGTGTCGACGAGAGTCCACCCGAGATCTTCGGTTCCGACTCCTTCGATCCACGCCGCGAGTTGCCCGAACAAATCGGTGGGTGACGTTGCGGTTGTGCGTAGTCTGCCCATGCTCTCCCCTAAATTGCCGAGTACGCGTCGGGATTCGTTCCCGTGATAATTGGTTGGTCAGTCTGCGAGCTCACCGCCGAGACGATTCCAAGAGTCGTACGCAATGCTTGAATCGGTTTGACCGAGATGTTTCCCGCCGGGCTAACTAGTTCACCGCCAGTGTACGAGAGACCTGGAATCAATCGAAGTCTCGCCAGCAAGTCTGAAGCGACAAAAGGTTTTCCAGGCGCGAGACCGTTAACGTAGTTTACGACCGCCGAGCGAGCATTCAACGCAACCGTATTGACATCTGCACCAGCGGTGAACGTGAGCGCCAACTGAAAGCTTTGCAGAATAATGCTAGCGACGATCACTTGAACAAAGGTTCCCGCTGGGCGCACGTCAGAGAGCGACTCGAAAACAAGAGCGGCGAGCGATTGACTTTGAGTTTGATACCGCGCGGGTATCGTGTCGAGCATGGCGAATTGTTCTGTGAACGCATCCGAAACGACGAGTTGCACGAGGCGCGCGGGGCGCCCCAAACTGTCGACGACCTCGAGCGCGGTTGCTCGACGAACTCCTGACACTCCAAGCGCCGCTTCCTCGAGGGCCGTCAACGTGCCCACTCTGGCCGTCGTGAAGAACCGGCGTGCTCTCTCTCGAAGAGAATCGTCAAGCTCGGCGTCATCCGCGCCGGCAGTCGCCAACGGATTCGAGACCACGAGATCGGGCGGCGAGCTCGAAATGGGAGTGATAATTGAGGTGATGGTTCCCGCCTTCGCATTTTGATCTGAGCCCGCCAAAACGCTTCTCACCATCATTGTGAGCGGGCCGATTGTTCCCACTGTGAAAATACTCGATTCGGTCGTGACGTATTGAATGCCGTCCGCCGATTGAAGAAGTAGCCCCGACGGAATTGAGAACGTGGTCGGCGATGCGGCGGTTGTTCTGAATTGCACCGACCCGATGGCCGCCGCCGCAGGTTTTCGCACGAGTCCATAGCGGTCGAGCACCAATCTATCGAGAGCGGTTCCGGTTGCCGAATCAAGGAAGAGCGACGCGGCGAGAGTCGTCAATTGCCCCATCACCTCGTCGGCCGCCGCGCATGCGCCCGCGATGAGAATGTTTGCATCCATCCCCTCGCGTTCGACGGCGTCTCGAGAGAGTCGCGCTTGTCGAGAGAGAATTTCGTCGCGCGCCACTCTGAAGAGTTCTGAGAAACTAGGAAAATCGGGCATCGCTATCCCCTCTTAAAACGTCATTCCGTCAGAACGAAGCGGCAATGAAACGCTCAACTGCGTGCCGGACGCTCGAAGTTTAGCACGGACTAGCACCGTCAAAGTATTTGCGTCGAGTGTCAACGATGCCTGCGCGACATCGACTTCCGGCTCTTGCAAAACCTGTCTTTCGATCTCCGCTTTGATTCTCGATAGGCCGCCGCCAAAAACAGGTTCTTTGTTTCGGAAACCGATTCCGTACTCTGGCAAATGGAAGAAATCGCCGGGATGAGAGAGCAGTCGCCGAAGAATGAGCTTCTTGATGAGCGCATCGCCGCTCATGTCCTGGTAGTCGCCCACGGAATTGATGATCAACGTTCCGCCGAAGCGGCTTGGGTCGTCAATCGGGGTCGGCGAGTTGAACAAGTCTCGAGAGCCGCCGCGATGTTTGTATGTTTTCTTCTCTTCGGTCGAGACACTCGCGTCAAGCAGCCCGAGGAAATCAGCCTGTCGAGGTGTTTTGAGAGAGAACCCCGCCGCGTCGAGTAACGTACTCGATGAAACTCGATGCGTCACGAGCACCGACCCGAACGATTCAAGCGTTGTCAGCCCGTACGTCAACGGATTGATTGGGCGGACACTGAGCACGTGCAAGAAGGCGGTCGTATCGAGTCGTTGAATCGCCCATGTCGAAGGGTTCAGCGCATCGCCCGCAGAGAACACGCTGGAGTGACGAGGTTCGCCTGAGAGCGTCACTTTGACTTCGTTCGTTGCAAGAGCCAAGGCAGATAGAATCGATGTTCCTATGCCCGCAGCGGCCGCGCCATAGACGCTTTCGTCGTTCTGAAGGCGCTCGATCCAGCCAATAAACCCATCGTTCACATCGGGCGAGACCGCATTGACGTTCGAGATCTTTATCGAGCTCACCGAGACATAGTCGACAATCAAAAACGTGCCGTTATTGCCATCGGTATCGGCGCCATAGAGCGTGATATTGCGACCAATCGAGAGCGGGCTCATATTCGCAAGCCCGGTCAGCGTCGCAACACCAACCGCAACGGAGGCGATACTCGCGCCCGAGCCCGACCAACCCGCTACTGCACCATACGGATCTTTTCCCCATCCTAAAGCGGGCATACTCGCCTCCTACTGGTCGACTCTAAAACTGCATGCGATGCTCACTCGATTATTCGTTCCAGCCGATGAGATTCTCACTCCTCCTAAGTGATCCACAACTAGTGTTCTGGCTCCAACATCCGAGTCGGTTGTGAAAATCAAGTCGTACGTCGGACAACAATTTGCGGGCAGAACAAAAATGTCATCGTAGTTTGTCCCGTTCTTTACGACTCCGGCAATCTGAACCCGACCCGCCGAGTCTCTCGCATATCTCGCCGGCGAAAGAGTACTTCCCCAATTGACCCAAGAATTTAAAAGCGTCGGCGTCGCCCAAGCGGGGAGCGGAGACACCATCGATGAAATCTGCCGAATCAATGCGAGCGCGATTCCCTCGACGAAGTCTTTGCCGAGCGGGTTGGCGCCGGCGAGATCATACTCGGTTGGAGCGCAAATCGCGCCGACGACTGGAGTCGCACCGACCACCGCGCCGTTTTCAAAGATCTGCACCATCTCGAGTTTGGCGGCTTCACTCGCGGCGGCTTGATCGGTTGTTACAGACAGTGCAGCCATACTCCCCTCATTTCGTCTTTGAGATACTCGATAGATATTGAGAAGCGCTCGCCTCGAAAGTATTGATTGCCGTTTGCGCGGCAAGACCCGCTGAATTCCCGGTAATGCAAGCGGCGTTTACTGCCGCAACCATTGTTGTCGTTGCAATTCCGATTGCTTTTCCCGCCGGTGGAATGAGTAGTTTATCAGTCGCGGGTAGCATCGCTGCGTTGTACGCGACCATCGCCGCCTGAATCGCGGTGAACGCCGCCGCTATTTGAGCAAATTGCACCGCGAGTGAAGTGTCGAGTACCGTTTCTTTCGCTCGGTACGTCGACCCCATGACGAGCTGCTCGATGGCCGCTTCTTTTCCGAGTCGAACCTTGTCGCAATCGAGAATGATTGTGTCATCTGATTTGAGAGTGATTTTTGATTCGGCATCGACTTCGATTTTCCCCGAGCCCGACGTTCGCAAGCGATAGGGTTTATCGGCCTCGATGTCGAGCACCACCTCATCGGCGTCGACAATCGCATCGGAGGGAGGCGGGTCCGCTTGCGACCAAAGACGTGCGACGACCACCGCGCCCTCTGCCGGGTCGCCGTTCGGAATGACCACCACGAGCTCATCGTCTTTGTGAATTTTCCCGTATGCGCCGAACGAATTGCCCGCGTAGCCCGTGCCCACTCGGGCGCAAACCACTTGCCCGCTCGGCGATAGCGTCACATCGACAAAGACGCCCTCGGGTGCGTCGACGGCCGATTCTCCGTTCGCGTAGGCGAGCGTAACCCAAACTCTCGGGTCCATTCCGGGACGCGCCAGCGCTTGCCCCAAGCGCTGTGTATCGAGACCTGTGCCGACTCTTGCGCGCCCCTTGGCCATTACTTCCTCGCCTCCACGTAATTCTGGAAATCGAACCCGATGCTCACCCCGCTCGTCGCATCCCAGGCAAACTTTACTTCCTTCACTCTGAACACAGTTTGCAATTCTTGGATCGAGTTTCGCGCGGTCGCGACAATCACCCGAGCGAGGTTCGCATCGCCGAGGCGTTTGGTCAGAGCGTCGACTTCTTCTTTTTCGCTGCGTGCCTGATGAGAGATGAGCTCTGCGACAACAGGCGGTCGAGAGCCGAGCACCGTATTCGCGGCGGTGACAATCTCGACGGCATCGCCCGGACGCAACGAAAGCAGATCGGGATCCTGATTGTCGCCGCCGAATGATGCGAGGTCTTTTGTCTCGATCGAGCCGCTTATTTCGGCGCGCCCGATCTCCTCGTAAAGCGATCGCGCGATGCTTTTGAGTCGGTCTTTGTTTCGGATGCCCGCCACAGGGATTCTGAGAATCTCTTCTTGAGAGGCTTCGCCCGTTGGAGTGACGCTTGTCGCCTGTGTTTTCTCGGGCCATCGCGCCTCGAGAATGCGCCCCTTGTAGCCTCGTTGTTTTGAGCCGGGGTCATGCGAGACAACTAGAATCGTGGGGCGCTTTCCCGTTCCGCATAACTTGCGCTCCATCTTGAAATTGTCGATGTCGAAACCGTAAACCAAACGACGAAGTGCAATCTCGTTTTTCCCCTCTGCCGTTGTCACCGTTCGCCGCTTGCCATCTTTGAAGGGCGTCGGATGACCTGGCGTTCCCGCGTTCAATCTCTCATACAAACTTTGCGCGCGCCGAATCATGAGTTTCTTGCCCTGAAAATACGGCACCGCATTCACGAGAAAACAGAACTGCGTAATGGCATCCCATAGACTGATTTTGTCTGTGTCGCCCTTCATCGGCATCTTGGGGTCCGCGCCGACGGCGTTTTTCAAGGGCCGAATAAGGTCAGTGTCGTTCACAACTTTGGGTAGACCTTGCGTTCCCCAATCAGACTCGGGAGCCTCAATCGATAAATTCTGAGGGTTGATTTGAGACTTCAACAGAGGGTGAAATTTCACGATTTGTGTTACTACGCTTTTAATGTCCTGCCCCAATTTTATCTTGTCGAGCATCTCCGCTGTGAGTGCTGTGTCGAGTAGAATTCCTCGATAGTCTCGACCCTCCATGTGCACGAGAGAACCGCTCGCCGTGTGCTCTGCCGTTATCGTGTCGACGAGACCCGACATGAGCAGCGTCGCCTCGTTGACGGTGCCGCCTTGCGTTCTCGTGTCGAGATAACTCTGACGTTTCTTTGCCGGCAAAATGTTTTCGGTAATGCCTCGCCCGAATTTTCCAGCCTCGACGGCGCCGAGGTGAACCTCAACATCGATCGCTCGCATCACACGAGGGTCGATTGGGAAATCTTTGTACTCGAGGGTAAGTGAGAATTTGTTCGCCTGCCGATATCCCGGCATCTCGACCGAGCACGTCTTCGGCAAGATGTTCATGACCTGCGAGAGATTGTCTTTTGACGCAAGAGCTCGGGGTTTCTCTCCCGCCGCCGTTCCTTTTTCTGCGAGACTTTTGACTGACTCGGGCGCAAGCGAGACAACCGTCATCGCCTCGTCGAACCGAAGTTTGAGGTTGATGACCACGCTTGGATAAAAAAGACTCGTCATCAAACACCCGAGTTGATCAATCGAGGAACCATGATGAACATTCCCGCCAGTAGTTTACTGCTAGTTAAACCGTTGTACTTGAGTAGTCGTCGCCACTCCTCTTGTGTTCCGTAGAACCTTGTCGACACGTCTCTCAAATCCATATTCGTATGCGCGGTGAAGACGGCGAGAATTTCCTGCTCGTCATCGCGGCGCGTGAGCGTATCGTTCTGTTCTGCCGCTGTCGTCTTCAAGAGACGCGCAGAGATTTTGACGCCTCGAACATATGACTCGGCAGTCAACGTTTGCCCCTGCGAGAGCGCGTCGATTTCGTCTGTGTTGATGAGCGCGCGTGCGGCTTTCGACGAGACGATATTCTCGATTCTCAGAGCACCCTCTTTGATGGTTTCCATCGCGGCGAGTGTTCTCTTTACGGCGGTCGCGGGCGTGAGCACGGCGTCTGTGATGTTGGCGGTTGTGTCGGTTATCGAACCAATCGCATCCGAGATGATAGCGTCCATTTCGTCGAGCGCTCTTTGGATATCCTCGACGAGCGAGAACGGTGCTGCCAACGAAGTGTGAAGTTGATCATAAAGCGTATTGAACTTTGCGCTTAACGATTTCTGGTCGACCTCGAGGGCGAACGAAATGGGAACCTCTCGCTCTCCCTGTGAAATCCATTTGAAGGTTATCTCCCAATTAAGAATCTCTGCGCGATCCCAATTCTGCACGAATTGCTCGACGATGCCGTGTCGAATCTGTTGATCCCACGTGACCTCGACGACCTGCCCCTCGCGGCGAATACTGTCGACCGTCTTGGCGAGCTCGACGACATTCGCGACGGGTTGCGTTGCGCCTGCGCCGCCTGTGCCTAGAAGAGCAATCGCGCTCGCCTGAACCGCTCGTCCCTCATCGTCGATGCTGCGCAAGAATCTATCAGCCCATCGACCTGTGATGGTCGTGGGCGCCTCTTCGTTGCCGAGCACCTGCATTGACGCGATTGGATTGCCTGGGTACCAGGTTGTTTCGGCGCGCATCGAACCCGAGAGCGTGAACGGTCGATAAGGAAGAGCGCGCTCCTTCAGAATCAAAACTCGCTTGCGACCCGTCTGTTCGGCGATCGTGAATGCGCTTGAGCTCTCTGGCATGCGTCACCGTCCCTCTAGACTCCGAAGACTGGGCTGAAACCGCTCTGAAGTTTTCGCTCTCCCATGGCCGCTACGTCTCTCGAGAATGCAATTGCGATTCGATCGGGGTCGAATCCCTCGGCGAACTTTTGCGTGATGTTGAAGCGCGCGTCGGGGAAGTTGTTGACTGTTCCTGCGCGGTCGTCGGGCGGTGCCTTCTTACGTTTGAGCGCTTCATCGCGCGCCGCTTGTAGCAATGCCATCTGTGTTTCGGCTTCGACCTGCGCGACGGAGAGTTTAAAAACCTCGGTCGGTACCGCAACAGCCGCGCCGATGAATTGTCCGATGGGCTTTATGTAATCGTAGATTTTCATGAAGAGCCCTCGAATCGCATCATTCAATTTGCTAATCGGTGTGATCATTGCGTTTAAGTTAGCTAAACCAATGTCTGTCACGCCTTTTAAATAGCCTTGTATATCTTCAACCATTTTCATAAACCCGCCACCAGAGACTGTGATCGCATTCCAAGCATTCACAAATGGTGCTGCTATAGAACCAGCGGCGCTCGAAATAAGCGAAATCATGTTTTCATAAAATCGCTGAAAGACTCGAATATAAAAAAGTGCTTTCTCTAGCTGTGAAAGCCAATTGTTAATCATGTTCGGAATGATTGTGAGAAAAAAGTTTCCCACCCCACCCGATGGTGCAAACGTCTTGTTGAACATCTTTGTAATTGGCAAAAACATCTTCGCAACTTGATCGGACATTGCGCCAAAGTGAACTGAAATACGCTTCCAAATCTCTCTGAATCGTGTCGTGACGCCATTGATGTTTTTTGAATATGCTTTCCACGTCGCCCAGATTGCGAGCGAGATCGCCGCGATTGCCGCTATCACTACCAGTATGGGAGCCGCCGCCGCTGTGATTGTCGCGATTAAACCAACGCCAGCAGCCGCGCCACCAGTACTAGCAGCCGCGCCGCCGGCACCTGCACCCGCAACAAACTTTGGAAACATCGCCGTGAATGCCGCCGCCGCGCCACCTTCAGCCACCGCTCCTGCGCTTGCCACTGCCGGCGCCGCCGCTTTCATAGCCAACTTTGCGGCAACGAATTTTCCGCCCTTCATCAATAACGGAATCCAGCCGGCGATACTCTTGCCCGTCAACTTCGAGATTGAGAAGTTGAGCAGCATTATTTTTCCGATGCCTATTAACCCATCGTGAAATCGTGTCAAAAATTTTGTGAGCACACCCGCAAAACGTTTGGCAGAGGCGAGCCACTTATCCATATTTTTTTCGCCGTACTCCATCAGCTTCGTGATGAGCGGCAAAAGAGCGGCGCCAACCTGAAGTTTGATTCGATTCCACCCTTCCTTCATTCCACGCTGTGCTTTGATGTAGCGGTCCAACATCTTCATATTGTCGTCGCCCGCGATGCCGTATTTCGCTTGCTCTTTTTCTGCGTCCGTTATCGCACTCTTGCCTTTTTTCAGAGCTTTCTCGAGCAGCATGGCGTTTTTCACGGGCATGGTGAAAGCGTTTGCTAGTTGCACAGCGTGAATCTTTCCGCCTTTTATGCCCTCTGCGATTTGCTCCATCGCCACAACGGGACCCTTCGACATGCTGACGCCCATCTGAGCGAGCATAACACTAGTTGTGTTAGTCGATTTCCCCGTTGCTGCCATAATCATGTCGAGTTTCGATCCCTTTTTAGAGATCGACATCAGGATGCGTTCCGACTCGGTCATCGAGACGCCAGCCTTATCAAAAACGTTTATCAGTGCCTCTGATTTTTTGGCCGAAATCTCCGACAATTGACCGATGCGTTTCACCGATTTCAAATGCTCAATGGTTTCCGAGAACGCCTCTTTCAAACCGAAGCCCGCCGCCATAGCACCGGCGGCGAGCCCGAAATGTCCGAGTGCACTTGACGCTTTATCGAAAACACCTGTCACTCGACTGGCCGCCGAGTAAACGGTTTTCAGTGCCTTCGATGCGGTGTCGTTAACCGTGACATTGAGTAGAACTGTCTGTGCTACATCCGCCATTGTCAGCCCCCCTCAAATGCACTCGCCATCGCGTCTTTCTCTTCTCGCATTATCTCTGCCACCTTATCGACAAATTGATCGAGCTCTCGTTTCGTCATCGACAAAATGTTGGGCACCTGTTGATGCCCATAGCGTGCGGCGAATGCAATCAACTTCCACAAACTCGCCTCGATTGGTTCGATCTCCGCTTGCCGATACATCGCGCAAACAAACCCAGCAAACGTCATCCAACCTTGATACGTCTGCTGGCCTGGAATTTTTTTATCGTCTCCTCTTTTGCGTTATTTGTCTCTGTGTACGCGGTAACAATTAGCTGCCGAAGTTGAGGCGAAAACGATTCATAGGCTTTATCGGCAGAGCCATCCGCGAGAGTAACCTTTTGGTCGTTGATTTCACAAAGCGCCTGTTTCGAGAGCTCTGAAACTGCCGCCGCGATATCCGATCCTACTCGACGATAAACCATTTTCTCCTCTTCGATGGTCAATTCACGCACCCCCATCGATTCAATACCGTTGACACGCACCTCTTCGGGGACATCGTAAACATAGATCTGTCGTGCTTGCTCCATTGCGTTTCTCCCTTTGTGTTTTTGCTACGTGTGAATCTTAGAACTTGCTGTACCCTTCGCATTCCCATTCGAGATTGATTGTTCCGTAGTCGGAACGGCTCGGGAAGCCGATAGGAATTTCGCCGAAGAAAACGTTTTTGAAAATGTGGCGAATGCGCTCGCCGCTCGGGAAGTTCATCGTCGCTTTGAAGTTGATCATGCTGCCGGGCTTCTGTCGTTGCGCGCGGTCGACGATCTCTTTGATGAGTTTGAAAATCTCGCCGTTCTCGAAATGAATTTCTGTTTTGCCTCGGCAACCGCGAAAGATTTCATCGCGGCGATCCGTCTTCTCGTTCAGGTAGCCTTCCTTGAGAATTTCAGTTTGGATTGCCGCCTCGAATGAGCGAATATTCGTGATGTTCGTCTTGGGCTCGCCGTTGAGAATGTAGATCAATTCAATTTCCTGCCCCTTGATCCTGTGCTCCATGACTTGACCCTTACCTTAGACGCTTCACCAAAAAGAAAAGCGCGGAAAGCCTCTCGGCAATCACGCGCCCTATCCCTTCAAAATGAAGGTGTGGCCGTCTGAATATTCACAGCCTACTCGTTCAAAACTCGATTGTCCAATTCGATAAAAAAGCCCCTCGGAGGGAGAAATTCCGAGGAGCCTTACCAATTGCACATCAGAGGAAAAATGGCACTACGTTACGGTTATCGTGACGTCCTCGCCAATCTCCGCCTGTAGCACGAAGAAATCGCCGGTCGCCAACGTCCGCACCTTCATAATTATCACATGAATCCCCTTCGCCTCAAGATTCGGGGTGTTGCCGCTGACGTCATCAATCAGGTAGTCGTTAAGTCGTTGCGCCGACGGATTGTCTTCGCTCTTGAGACCGGAGAGATATGCCTCCATCTCGCCGACCGCCGAGTCTTTGAGCCCTTGCGTGAGCGGTTGCTTTGCGAACTGGTTCAAACGTTCGGCGCAAGAATCTTCGAGCATGTCCGCGAAGCGTCGACGATTGATGTTCTTCTGCCCCGACGTGAGAGACGAGGTAACGCCGCTCTGGAAAATGAACCCGCCGATGGTGCGGTCGAATCGAATCGCGGCGATGCCCATCTTTCGCATCAGGATGTAGTCGGTCATGTTGAGACCGGAAACGCCTCGCTGAAATGACGTTATCGGTCCGAGAATCGCGGGCACCGGGTCCGTCGACTGCGCAGGATTTCGCTCGGGAGCGAGATTCGAGAGTAGCGCGGCCATCCACATGTTGAGTTGAGTATCGAGCATTCCGTCGGCGTGATTGAAGCCATCCGCGCCCTTCATGTTGAAGCCAACTGCCTCGGGAATGAACGTCTGCGCGCCCGGCCAATTGTAGATGATGCGCTCGTTCCGAGTCGCTCCGACGCCCGGTGACGCATCAGTCACAACTGCACTCACAGTGAGTGTGGTGAGCGGGGGAGAGACTGGCGAGATGCGTCCGTAGCCTATCGCGCTTGCGTCGAGTATATGCGCTCTCTGTTTCGTGCGAATGGTCTCACTCGTTCGAGCAGGCACAACAATGTTTACATCCCGTGAAGGCATTTCGTCGGCGAGCAACGAGTCGAAACACGACGCGTAAAGCGCATCAATCGTTGCATCGCTGACAGCATTCGCGGCCTGAATCGTCGAGGTGTACGTGAGAGCGCCGGTCGGGTGCGTTCTCATCTGAAGACCCGAGAGCGGATCCCAAGTCGTCGCCGTTCCCGCTGTGGGAACGATTGTGGGGTTGATGGTCGTCGCGGCGAGAATCGTCGCATCGAGAGGACGCGCGGGCACCGTGCACGCGATAGCATCGTCGCTCTCGCCGACGCCCGTGTCGGCATCGGTCGCGGGATGAATGCGATAGGGTAGCGCCGTGGTCGTCGACCAATCGAAGTTCGTGCCGTCGAGTTTCTCAACAACCAATGCGGTTGCGAGAGTCGGGTCAGATCTCACTCGATAGGTTGCGGCATTCACACCTAGTGCGCCTGCTCCACCAATTACACCGAGCACCAAGAAATCGCCCTTCTTGACGCCGACGCCACCGTTGGCGGTGAGGAATCCGCCGAGCGCCGAAGTGAAGGTTTGGAATTGCGCGGGAGCGCCGGCCGCTGTCACCGCACCATCAACGTTTTGCGAATAAGCGCCAACGCCTGTGAACGTGCAGCGCTTGCCGACCTTGACTCGATTAACGCCGCTCTTGAACTCACGCCCAGCCGCAACCGAGCCGGCAGAGACAGTGACGATTGGCGTGGGATTCGTGGCGCTCTTATTCGTCGGAAGCTCTCGATAGAGTCTCACAGCGTTTGCGCTTGCGAGATTCACGGGCACGCAAATGAGTCTCGAGAACTTCTTGTTTCTCAGAGCGATGAATCCGCTTCCGCCGCTGATGCCGGTATCGCCAATCGACTCGTCGAATCCGCCGAGTTTGTCGAGCAGATCTTGAGCCGAGGTGACCTCGACGGGTTGGGGTTTGGTTGTTACAACACCCGTTGTGTCGACAGAAACAGCGTAGGCCATGTCAGCAAATTCACCGATGACCGCGACCGTTCCCGTTCCGACACCATTCACGGCGCCGGGTGGCGGCAAGTCGACGATCACAACGCCTTCAATCAGAGTGATGGTCTCTTGCCCGGGAAAACTTCCATACCTGCGAACAAATCCTGACATGATTTCTCTCCTCTAACAGTCGTCAGCCAATGAAATTTGAGGGTCGTCTGTAACAGTGAGTTTATGCTGGAACCGAGCATCGGGATAGGCAACAAGTTTCATCAACGGCACGTTGCCTTGTAGAGTGAAAATCAATCGGCGATATCGTTTCATCGCATCGTCCGAATCGTCGACGTACGAGATCGATTTCAAAGAGTATGAAGAGCGCGCGTTATAGTAATGCGGCAAGTCCAGTCTGAACCCATACATCCAGTCACATGGATTGAACGCATCCTCCAACATTTTCGCAAGCCCCATTCTCTCTCTCGGGTCGGTTGCCCAAACATCAACAACCAGATTCAAAACCATTTCCGCCAAAACCACAAAGTATCGACCATCGGGCGCGGCGAGTCTGTAGTCTTTGTTTAGACCGGGGGTGAATCGACTTGCATCATATTCGCCCGCCTCGGTCGAGTAGACAAGCGCGGATGGATACGTCGCGACATCCTCGGGCTCGCTCCAATTCTCGATGACTCGTTTCAATCTCAACTCTCGACCGCCGGGCATCTGAATTTTTATCTGACTCAGATATTCTGAGAGGCCCCGAGTGAGCGCCGTTCTCGTGTCGGTCTCACAGTTAGCGGTCGGCTCAATGGGCGTGGTTCGATCGGACACGAGGACCGTGCCGACCTTCGAGGAAACCACCGCGCCTGTAGGAGTTGATGTCATTTTTCAGAGAGCCTCTTTAACGTGCGGTCGATTTGATTTTTTACCTCGGTGTTGATGACAGTCTCTATCTCAGGAAGACTATCTCTTAAAACGTAGCGTCCCTTCAGACCGACTCTTTTGTATTTCTGAGAGAGACAATAGGCGATTCCCTTCGCCTTTGAATAGTCGACGCCGAGCCTTCGCATCGCCCAAGTCGCTACCGCTATCTGTCCAACCTGCGAGATGCCCTTGCCGGGTCGTCGACCGTACTCGATGATGGGCGCGTAGGGTGCGTTATTGAAGACCTTGCCGCCCTCTGCTGTGTCGGTATATTTCCACGAGCGTTTGTATTGCCCCGTATTCACCGCGCCGTAAAGCCCCTGCCCCGCCGTTCCATGCGCACCGCTTGGCGCCTTCATCGTGGCCTTTTGAAGTACGCGCAACGAGCGCATGCCGCCAGATTTGATTCCTCGTCGAACGGTCGGCTCGTAGTCTTTGCCGAGCTCGAGCATAAACTTGGCCCATTGGCCCATTGTGACGTAGTGAGCCATTTATTCGGGGTCTCCTACGCGAGCTCGGTCTTCGTGAACCTTCTCGAGGTGAACCATCCACTGAAGTTTGCCGGCCGCATAGTGCGGCGCCGAGCGTGGATAGAATCTTCGTCGCGGTCCCGCCTTGCCATCGGGTCTCGGAAACTCAACCTCATAAAACATCTCTTCGTCGAGCGGTATCTGCGAGCCGTCCGAATCGCGCCCCATCAAATCGTCTTCGGTGAATCGCCCGCTGATTTCGTCGAGCATCACCGCGCCGATCTCATCGAGACCAACCGGCTGCACAATCTCGGTCAGACTGATGAGGTCGTGAATGCGCGGAGTCGGGAGCAACACGAGCTCGGAGATCTCAGAGAGTGTTCCAACGCCTCTCTCGCCGCCGCTCCATTTCGCTCTGACAATTCGCACCTTATAGGGACGCAAACCAAATTTGCTCAACAGATCTCGGAGTTGATCTGCAAGCGGAATGAATCGACGTGCCAGAGTTTTGTTTAGCTGGACGCTGGTTGGGTCGAAGAATTTTGCCATTCGCCCTCCCGGCGTTATCCATGACGAACGGGTATAGAGCTAACACCCGCAGTGAATGAACTCCTGTATCGAGTTGAGTAAACGTAAATCGGGACGCCCACAAGATCCGCGAGCCGATAACCCCATCGAACATATTCGTGTTCGAGTTGGTCGGGCTCGTTGTCGCGCAAGTGCAAATCAGAAAGTTGAATCGCGGCGAGACGATCTTGAGACTCAATTAACTTCATCTCGAGATCGTCCATAACTTTGATGATGCGCCGTACTCTGTCGACCGCTTCTTCGATGATCAAATTCATCGCCGACTCAACCAAAAATGCGGTTTGCATCGGGCGAGGAATGCCGAATTGAATAGACGCCGCCGCCTGAATTTCAGGGTAGCCCAAGTGATAGCGGACGCGTTCTTTTTCAGCGGCATCGAGAGGCATAGGTCCTCAATTGATCAAGCCTGCTTTTCTAGTTTCACACCTGCGGCAAGAAGTTTTTCGATTGCTCCCGGCCCATAACTCGAATCGTCGACGAGCGTGTCCTTCGGCAAAAAAGTGATATGGCCGTTGAAGGAAACGATCTTCGCCTCGAGCACCAGATACCTTCCCGTCAATGGGGCGGGCTGCACTAGCGGTGGCTCGACAGTGGGCTCGACTTTCGGAGGTGAATCCTCTTTGAGCAG
>Ga0315297_10000135_pt1 | contig 38434 bp, 43 predicted proteins | sample YL17G15_0_MG_FD_203628 | JGI IMG/M metagenome (GOLD analysis project Ga0315297, IMG submission 203628) | Sediment microbial communities from Yellowstone Lake, YNP, Wyoming, USA - YL17G15_0 | ecosystem: Environmental > Aquatic > Freshwater > Lake > Sediment | place: USA: Wyoming | collected...
CGTTTTTTTTACGTTTTATTGAATTAGTGAATAAAAAAATTACTTTTTTTATATTTTTTTATCTTTAAGGTATCTAGGGGGATATATATAGTAAATAATATAACATATATAGTTTTTTTTTTATAATTATTATTTTCAATAAAATAGTTTTTATTAAAAGTGTTATAATACATTTAAATTAAAAAGATTCTTTTTAATTTTTTATACCAGTCGTTTTTTTTACGTTTTATTGAATTAGTGAATAAAAAAATTACTTTTTTTATATTTTTCTATCTTTAAGGTATTAAAGAAAGAAATTAATCTTCTATAATGTAAAATACTTATTTTAAAAATACATATGATTCAATCTATTACTGACTATTTTATTAAACAATCTTTGGATAACTTAGATTTCTCTATAAATATCAAAGAACTAAATGAAATAAAAGAACATTTTATAAACTTTAGATTCAATCCTTTAAAAAAGATGTTGTTGGAATTCAATTTATTTTAGAAAAATAATATGAAGCAGATTCTCGTAACACATTAATTGAAATGTTATATTCAAAAATGTCTTACAAAACTCTTATTTTTATTTTATTATTAATTGGAGTCATTATTTGTGTATTTGTCTTTTTCTTGAAATGTTTAATGATGTTAAAAATTTAATTGCAGGTATTTCACTAACTAATCTAAACACAATAGTACAGTACTGTATTAATATATGCAAAATATCTCAGTAAATCAAAACGAAGAAGTTTTAAAACTTTTAAAACTTGCAATATAAAAGCAATGCTTTTAGCTATAATTAATCGAATAGTTGGTAGAGCAAACTCAATAGAAAGAAATTCAGACCCAGATTTATTACCACACGGTACATCTTCCGTGTCTTTAGATCAGATAAGTAATTATATATAACTATAAAATATATTGGTTCTAGTTTTTTTTATTGAGTATTACAATTTTCAATTAAATAGTTTTTATTGAAAGTGATTTTAAAAGTTTAAATTAAAAAAAATTCTTTTCATTTTTTTTACCAGTAATCTTTTTTACAGTTTGTTGAAATAATTAATTAAAAAAATACTTTTTTTGAATATTTTTTTTTATTTAAGGTATCTAAGGGGATTAGTTATAAATATAAAATATATTGTATATTATTTTTTTAAACAATATTACAAAATAAAATTTTATTTAAGAGTCATATATAAAATCTTCAAAAAATAGAAGATATTTTTTTGATTTTTATTCGAAATTTTCAATTAAATAGTTCTTATTATATGTGATTCTAAAAATTTAAATCATTTTTTTAAAAAAGTATAGTTATATAATAAGTTCAAAAATTTTTACTTTTTAAAATAATTTTTATGATATATTTATTAGAAACTGAATTTGCAGATAAGAAACCTTTACATATTGCTTTAAAAAACATTTACGGTATAGGAAAATCCTATTCAAATTATTTTTGTAAAAAATTAGGATTTTCTAATAATTTTAAAGTATTTGAACTAACAACTGAACAAAAAATTAAATTAATAAGATCTATCGATAATTCAAAACTTCTTATAAATTCAGATTTGAAACGATCGTTAAATTTAGCAAAAAAAAAATTAGTAAATATAAAATCATATAGAGGTTTACGTCGTTTAAGAGGTTTTCCTATTCGAGGGCAAAGAACTAGAAGTAACGCTAAAACAGCTAGAAAATATTGCAATTAGTTTTTTAATTTAAATTAAAAAAGGAAATGTGGCTTAAATGGTTAAAGCGTCGGCCTGTCACGCTGAATATTGCGGGTTCGAGTCCCGTCTTTTTCGTAATTTTATTTAAACTAAAGTTTCTTTAGTTTTTTATTAGAAATTAAAAAATATTTTAAACTGTAGATAATTAACTCAATTGGTAGAGTGTCTTGCTTACAACGAGAAAGTTAATGGTTCGAGTCCATTATTGTTTAAATGAAAACATTAAAATTAAAGTATTTAAATTCTAAATTAGACACTTATAATAATAATTTTTTATCACAATCTATTAGTGTTCCTAACAGATTAAATAAAAATTATTTATTAGCGTTTATCGATAGTCATATTATTCATTATCCAACACCTATTAATATAAATTATGCTTGGAGTTTTGGATCATTAGCAGGTATTTGTTTAGTAATTCAAATAATAACTGGTCTTTTTTTAGCTATGCATTATACTCCTCATGTTGATTTGGCATTTAGTAGTGTTGAACATATTATGCGAGATGTAAATAATGGTTGGTTTATACGTTATATGCATGCCAATGGTGCATCAATGTTTTTTATTGTTGTTTATTGTCATATTTTTCGAGGACTTTATTATGGTTCTTATATGCACCCTAGACAATTATTATGGTGTTCTGGAGTACTTATTTTTATATTAATGATGGGAACAGCGTTTATGGGTTATGTATTACCTTGGGGACAAATGAGTTTTTGGGGTGCTACAGTTATTACTAGTTTAGTAACTGCAGTTCCTATAATAGGTCAAACAATTGTTGAATGGTTATGGGGTGGTTTTACAATAGATAATGCTACTTTAAATAGATTTTTTAGTCTTCATTTTTTTTTACCGTTTATAATTGCAGGATTATCAGTAATTCATTTAGCTCTTTTGCATAAAGACGGTTCAAATAATCCATTAGGTGTTGAGAGTTCTGTTGATAAAATACCATTTTATCCTTATTTTTTTGTTAAAGATTTGTTTGCTTTTTTTTTATTTTTATCTTTTTTTTGTATATTTCTTTTTTATTTTCCAAATGTTTTAGGACATCCGGATAATTACATTCCAGCAGATTGTTTGCATACTCCAGCTCATATTGTTCCAGAATGGTATTTTTTACCCTTTTATGCTATTTTACGTTCAATTCCAGATAAATTAGGGGGAGTTGCTGCAATGGGTGGTGCTTTAATTGTTTTATTTTTAATTCCTTTTATTAATACTTCAGAAATTAGAAGTACAACATTTAGACCTATTTTCAAAATATTTTATTGGCTATTAGTAGCTGATTTTATAATATTAGGTTGGGTAGGTCAAAAACCTGTAAAAGAAACTTATGTATTAATTGGTCAAATCGCAACAATTTTTTATTTTTTATTTTTTATTGTTTTAATACCATTAATTGGAAGTCTTGAATCTAAGCTTTTACATTATAAAAAATATAATAGTTAATAATTTTAAAATAAAAAATTATTAATTAGTGTTATTTTATACCTGAACTCATCCGAATTCAAGAGTAATTTAAAATAATTTATATGTTTACATAAATACTTTAAATATTTTGGGAATTAAATTTTAAATTATTTTAGTAATTTTTATTAGATAATTTAACTCATAAAACTAGGTCGAGTTTTTACTTATTAAATAAGTTTAATGGTTCGAATCCATAAGTATCTAAAATTATTAAAATGTGAAAAATTTTAAATAATTTTTTCGACAATTTTTAATTAGCTGTTTGTCAAGTTGTAGCTTTTATTTGTACAATATAGTTTGACTGTGGACCGACTATGGTTTTTTAATATATAAAATATAATTTTAGATTAAAAAATCATTTATATTATGTTATTATTACAATCAGCAAAATTTCTTGGTGCAGGTTTAGCTACTATTGGTTTAGCTGGAGCTGGAGTAGGAATAGGTACTGTTTTCGGTGCTTTAGTAATTGGTATTTCTAGAAATCCTTCATTAAAAGATGAATTATTTAAATTAGCAATTTTAGGTTTTGCACTAACTGAAGCAATTGCTCTTTTTTCTTTAATGATGGCATTTTTAATTTTATTTGCTCTTTAATTTTTTAAATTTTTTTATTTATAAATTATAAAATGATAGTTACGAATTTGAATTATTTTCTTACGGTTACAATTCTTTTATTTTTAATAGGAGTCATAGGATTAGTATTAAATCGAAAAAATATTTTAATTATTATATTGTCTATTGAATTGATGTTACTTGCAGTTAACTTAAATTTTATAGTATTTTCAATATATTTAGATGATATATTAGGACAAATGTTTGTTTTATTTGTTTTAACTGTAGCTGCAACTGAATCAGCAATTGGGCTGGCTATATTATTAGTATATTATCGAGTTAAAGGTACAATTATTGTTGAAAAAATAACTACTATTAAAGGATAGTTATATATTTAAAAGTCATTAAAGCATTAAGAGGATGCCTTAACATCAAAATTTAAACGGGCGTTAAATAACGAAATTTTATAACGAGTGTTTTTTACATTGAGAGTTATAAATATCCGTACAGGTAAACCGATCTATTTTTAAATTAGATTGTATAATATAAAAATTATAGTTTAAAGTGTTAGTGAATTGAATCATCTAAGTAACTAATAAAAAAAAATCAACCGAGATTTCGTTAGTAGTGGCGAGCGAAAACGATAACTAGACTTTCGATATTTTAAATATAATAATGTTTAATAATATAATAGCCAAAGAAGGTGGCATAAACTTTTTAATGTAGCCCTGTAAAAGCATTATTTTTAAAATATCTTTTTAAAGTAAAATAATACCAGTCATGTATTGTTTGAATATTGGGGGACCACCCTCAAAGTCTAAATTAAATTTTGATGATTGATAGTGAACAAGTACTGTGAAGGAAAGGTGAAATAGTATTTACGAATTTGAAAAGAACCTGAAACTTAATGCTAACAATCAGTTGGTGCTTAAAAAAGTGACAGCGTACCTTTTGTATAATGGATCAACGAGTTTATTTTAGTGGCGAGCTTAAATTAATAAAAATGTAGGCATAAAGAAATTAAGTTTAAAACTGCAATATAAGTCTCTAAAATAAGACCCGAAACTAAGTGATCTAATCATGAACAGGTTGAATTTCAAGCGGTAACGCTTAAAGGAGGACCGAACCCGTGTCTGTGGAAAAATACTGGGATGATTTGTGATTAGGGGTGAAAGGCCAATCAAACTTAGAGATAGCTGGTTTTCTGCGAAATCTATTTAAGTAGAGCGTTTAAAAACTTTACTTTGGGGTAGAGCTCTCGATAAATGATGGGAACGTAAAGTTTTACTGAATTTAATGAAACTTCGAATACAAAGTAAAAGATTTTAAATAGTCAGACTGAGGGTGCTAAGATCCTTAGTCAAAAGGGAAACAGCCCAGACTATTTGTTAAGGTCCTTAAAAATAGTTAAGTGAAAAAGAAAGTAAAAAAATATAGACGACCGGAAGGTAGGCTTGGAAGCAGCCACCCTTTAAAGAAAGCGTAACAGCTCACTGGTTTAGTTTTTTTGTGTCTAAAATGTACAGGGGCTAAAACTATTTACCGAAACAATAGATTTAAATAATAAATTTAAATGGTAGCAGAACGTTCTGTAAATTTAAGAAGATTTGTGGTAACATAAATTGGAAATATCAGAAGTGAGAATGTTGATATGAGTAACGATAAACAATGTGAAAAACATTGTCGCCTTAAGTCCAAGGTTTTTAAGGAAAGGATAATCCTCCTTAGAATTTTAATCGGTCCCTAAGAAAAGAACGAAAGTTTATATTTTCAATGGGTAAAGATTTTATTTTTTTTTTAAGTGACGAAATATAAAAATTATTTATATTTAAAGGTAAAAATATAAGTTGTCTAATATTTCCAGGAAATAGCTTAAAAATTATCTCAAAACCGTACTCTAAACCGACACTGGTGGACTAATTTAGTAAATTAAGGCGCTTGAACGAATTGTATTGAAGGAACTCGGCAAAATGACTCCGTAACTTCGGAATAAGGAGTAGTTTTTAAAGGGCAACCTATAAAAACTGGCACAAAATTGAGGACAGCGACTGGTTAACAAAACCACAGGTCTCTGCGAATTCGTAAGAAGAAGTATAGAGACTGACGCCTGCCCGGTGCTGCAAGACTAAAGTAAAAAGTTTTGGCTTTGAACTTAAATCCCAGTAAACGGCGGCTGTAACTCTGACGGTCCTAAGGTAGCGAAATTCCTTGGCATTTAATTGGTGTCCTGCATGAATGGCGTAACGACTGTCCTACTGTCTCCAATACAACTTCAGTGAAATTGAAATCTCTGTGAAGATGCAGAGTACTTACGGCTAGACGGAAAGACCCCGTGCACCTTTACTATAGTTATATATTGTAATGATAAATTTTATGTGCAGAATAGATGGAAAGTTTTTATGACACTTTTACGCTAGTAAATAGTTAAAACATTAGTGAGATACCATTCTTAAAATTTTTTATTACTTATTTTTTAAGACATTATATAATGGGTAGTTTGACTGGGGCGGTCGCCTTCTAAAAAGTAACGAAGGCGTACTAAGGTAAGTTCAAATTATTTTTATATTAATTGTAGAGCATAATAGTATATACTTGCTTGACTGTAAGATTGACAAATCAAACAGGGACGAAAGTCGGTTATAGTGATCCGGTGATTCTGTGTGGAAAAGGTCACCGCTCAACGAATAAAAGGTACGCCGGGGATAACAGGCTAATCATTCTCTAGAGACCTTATCGACGGAATGGTTTGGCACCTCGATGTTGGATTATCGCATCCTGGAGCTGTAGTTGGTTCCAAGGGTTTGGCTGTTCGCCAAGTAATGCGGTACATGATCTGAGTTCAGAACGTCGTGAGACAGTTTGGTCCCTATCTACCGTAAGCGAAAGAAAATTGAAGGGATTAGACTCTAGTACGAGAGGACCGAGAAAAGTAAATCTATGGTGAATCGGTTGTTATACCAATAGCATAGCCGAGTAGCTAAATTTATAATAGATAATTGCTGAAAGCATTTAAGCGAGAAACTAACCCTAAGATAAATTTTCAAAAATGTAACAGAACATTACAAGATAGACTTAATGTGTAAAAATTGTAAGATTTGTAGCTTTTAAGTACTAAATTTTTTTTTGAGACTTTAAAACTATTAAAAACTATCGTTTTTAATGTTAATAAAAATTAGATTTAAATTTAAAAGAAATTAAATTATTTTATAAATAATTTAATTTAATATATTATGAGTTTGATCCTGGCTCAGAATGAACGCTAGTAGTATGCTTTACACATGCGAGTTGAACGTAGTTTTTTCGTAGCGAACGGGTGAGTATTCGCAGAATTTTACCTTTTAGTCTGACATAAAATATATTCATAGAAAATACTATGAAAAAAAATTAAATTTATATTAATATCAGATATTTGTAATTAAAGAAAATTTTTTCGCTAATCGATAATTCTGCTTAAGATTAGGTAGTTGGTAAGGAGACAGCTTACCAAGCCTTTGATCTTTAGTTGATCTGAGAGGATGATCAACCACATTGGAACTGAAACAAGGTCCAAGCCTTATAGGCCAGCAGTGAGGAATATTGGACAATGAACGAAAGTTTGATCCAGCAATACTACGTGAATGATGACTGCTAATCTGGTTGTAAAGTTCTTTTGTTAAAAATGATAATGACATTATTTGAGAAAAAAGTCCCGGCTAATCTCGTGCCAGCAGCCGCGGTAATACGGGAGGGGCAAGCGTTATTCGAAATAATTGGGCGTAAAGGGTTCGTAGACGGTATCGTAAGTTAAATATTAAATTCGAAAGCTTAACTTTTAAAGAATATTTAATACTGCTATACTAGAGTTAAAAATAGAAGAGTAGAATTTTATGAGTAGGGATAAAATCCGAAGATACATAAAGGAATATCGAAGGCGAAGGCAACTCTTTAATAATAACTGACGTTGAGGAACGAAAGTATAGGGAGCAAACAGGATTAGATACCCTGGTAGTCTATACTGTAAACGCTGAGTGCTAAAATTTAAATTTATTTTTAGATTTTGTAAGCTAACGCAATAAGCACTCCGCCTGAGGAGTATGATCGCAAGATTCGAACTCAAAGGAATTGACGGGGGCCTACTACAAGTGGTGGAGCATGTGGTTTAATGCGATAATACGCGCGAAACCTTACCAGCCCTTGACATAAAAGAAAATTTAATATATTTTATAAATGTATTAAATTATATACATAAATTATTAACAATTTGTTTATAATTTAATTAAATTCTTTATACAGGTGTTGCACGACTGTCGTCAGCTCGTGTCGTGAGATTGTTGGTTCATTCCTTTAACGAGCGTAACTCTTGTCTTTAATATATACTTTATTTCTTAACAAAGTTGAGCTTTAAAGATACTGCCAACCACAAGTTGGAGGAAGGTGGGAATTATGTCAAGTCACTGTGGCCCTAATGGGCTGGGCTACACATGTGCTACATTGAAAATTACAAAAAGTAACTTAGAGAATAATACTAGTTAATCTTTAAAAATTTTTGAAGTTCGGATTGTAAGTTGCAACTCACTTACATGAAGTTGGAATCACTAGTAATCGCAAATCAGAACGTTGCGGTGAATAGTAAATTGGCCTTGTACACACCGCCCGTCACATGCAGGAAGTTAATTTTTTTTGAAGACTTATTTAATTAAAAGATTATGTTTTTTATATTTTTATAAAATAAACTATTAAAAAATTAATAACTTGGATGAAGTCGTAACAAGGTAGCTGTACGGGAACGTGTAGCTGGAAATATTTATAAATATACTATGATACTATTACTTTAATAATATTTTTTTTTAAGAGAATTATTAAAGTAAATGAAATAGTTCAGTAGGTAGAACGTTAGAATCATAATCTAAATGCCGTGGGTTCAAATCCCTCTTTCATTAATTTGTCATAGGAAAGATGACCGAGTGGCTTAAGGTGTAAGTTTGCTAAACTTAAGTATAAGTTTTTGTACCATGGGTTCAAATCCCATTCTTTCTTGATTTTTAAAAATATGAATTTAGATATGATATTATTTTATTTTTTTTCTAGTATTTTACTGCTAAGTTCTTTATTAATTATTATAGAAATTAATACAATTTATTCAATATTATTACTTGTACTATCATTTGTGATGGCAACGAGTCTGTTATTTCTATTAGAAAGTGAGTTTATGGCTTTAATTTTTATAATAATTTATGTGGGAGCTATTTCAGTTTTATTTTTATTTGTAATTATAATGTTAAATGTAAAAATTACAAGTTCTATAAAAGATACTTTAAAATATTTCCCAATCGGCAATTTTTTAGGGTTAGTTTTTTTAATAGAAATTTTATTAATTATTTTTGAAAATTATAAAACCAACAGTTATACAAATAGTTTTTTATTTAATTTTAATATAAATTGGTTTTATAAATTAGATTCTATAACAGACTTAAAAGCTCTTGGACAAATTCTATATACTCATTATGTCCCTCAATTTTTAATTGCAGGTATTGTTTTATTGATAGCTGTAGTAGGAGCGGTTGTTTTAACATTAAGTCCTAAAAAGGTATATATTAAAACACAAGATACATTTCGACAAGTTTCTCGTTAATTTTAAATATTTAAAATATAACTATGTTAATTTACGAAATATTTAAAAATTATGAAATGCTTTTTTTCGATGCTACAATAAAAGAAAGCATTATGAGTTTAAATGAAGTTAGTATAATATTTCCTGAAATATTTTTTGTATTATCTATACTTTTTTTAATATTACATGGTGCTTTACTTTGCACTAATAAAAGTAAAAATTATCCATTAATTCAAAATTCTATATTAAATTTGGGAATTTTAATATTAATTTTTACTTTTATATTAGTATGTAATAACCTGATTTTATTAAAATATTCATTTTTTAATAGTACGATTATTATGGATAATTTAACAATTTCTTCTAAACAATGTATATTAATTGCTTCAATAATTTGTTTATTAGCTATACAAGAATATTTAAACGATCAAAAAATAAACTCATTTGAATATATTTTATTAATTTTGTTTGCAATTTTTGGATTAATTTTATTATGTTCTGCAAATGATTTAATTACAGCGTATTTAGCTATTGAAGTACAAAGTTTATCATTTTATTTATTAGCTGCATATAAAAAAAATTCTGTTTTTTCTACAGAATCTGGCTTAAAATATTTTGTATTAGGAGCATTTTCATCTAGTATGTTTTTATTAGGTTCATCTTTAATATACGGGACTACTGGTACTACGAATTTTGAAGATTGTAAAGATTTATTTTTTTATGCTTATCCTGGAAGTTTTTTAATTGAAGATTGTAATGAATTTTCTCAAATTTTAAATTTAAATTTATTACAATTTGGATTTTTATTTTTATTAATAAGTTTATTTTTTAAATTAGCATTAGCCCCTTTTCATATTTGGTCTCCAGATATTTATGAAGGTTCTTTAACAAGTTCTACAATTTTTTTTGCAATAGTACCAAAATTAAGTCTTTTTATTTTACTTGTTAGATTTTTTCAGTGTAGTTTTTATGGTTTTATAGACAATTGGCGTTACTGCTTTGTTATTGTTGCTGTATTATCCATTATAGTTGGATCTTTTGCAGGTTTAGAACAAAGAAAAATTAAAAGTCTTTTAGCGTATAGTTCTATTAGTCATATGGGTTATTCATTGTTAGCGTTCAGTACAGGAACTTTAGAAGGAATTCAAGTGTTATTTTCTTATTTACTAATTTATATTTTATCAGGTTTATGTATATGGTCAATTTTTTTAACATTAAGATTAAAAAATAATTATTTACAGAAAGGTAATAAAGATTTATCTGATTTTGTTTTATTAGTTAAATCAAATAGTGTAATGGCAATTTTTTTTTCAACTGTGTTGTTATCGCTAGCAGGATTTCCTCCTTTAATAGGATTTTATGTAAAATTAAATATTTTTTTGTCTGTTATAGAATCTACTATGTTTTTTAGTGCTACAATAAGTATTATTTGTAGTGTAATATCTACTTTTTATTATATTCGAATTATTAAAGTTTTATATTTTGAAAAAGGTTTAGTCGGAAATTTATATCATCCTATAAAATATAAAAATGCGTTAACTATTGGATTTTGTTTTTTTTTATTTATAATTTTATTTTTAAATCCAAATATACTTTATTTTTATAGTTATAAAATGTGTTTAATTGAATACCCACTGTAAAAAATTTGTAAAAGTAAAGTAGAGCAATTGGTAAGCTCATTGGATTCATGCTCCAAAGGTTGTAGGTTCAAATCCTACCTTTGCTATTTAAATAACTAAAATATTTTTATATAATCCCGCAATTTGATATTTTATGTTTTGGGACTTTAGTATGGTCTTTAATTGTAATTTTAAGTTTGTTTTATTTGTATATGATTTCTAATGTAATACCTTTTTTTGTAGAAATAAAAAAATTAAGATTTAAAAAAAATATTAAAGATAACTTAATTAAACAAACTGTTATTATTAATAAAAATTTATCTTATAATTTAAAGTTAAAGCGATTTGTTAATTAGTATTATAGTTTCATTTAGTATAATATAAACTTTTTTAAATTTTTTTTTTTTTAATAATAATTTTTGCTTTATTTTTTAACAGCCCCACCAATAAACCATAACAAATAAAAATAACCAAACAACATCTACAAAATGCCAATACCATATACCGGCTTCTAAGCCAAAATGATGTGTACTTGTAAAATGATTAAAAATAACTCTTATTAAAGAAACGAATAAACAACATGTTCCTATAAACACATGAAATCCATGAAACCCTGTTGTCATATAAAAACATGAACCAAATACGCTATCATTAATATTAAAGGGAGCATTTAAATATTCATAACCTTGTAAAACGGTAAATAAAATAGCTAGCAATACAGTAGCTAATAAACCTATAACCGTATGCTTTTTAGCTCTAGCTCTTATGGAATGATGTGCCCAAGTAACAGTAGCTCCAGAACTTAATAAAAATATTGTATTAGTTAAAGGTATTCCAGAAGCACTAATTGTACTAATAGCTTCTGGAGGCCAAACTCCACCTATATTATATACTGGTGCTAAACTAGAATGAAAAAAAGCCCAAAAAAAAGCAAAAAAAAACATTACTTCTGAGACAATAAATAAAATCATTCCTAATCTTAATCCTCTTTGAACAGCAGCATTATGCTGTTCTTCAAAAGTAGCTTCTCTGATAACATCTCTCCACCAAGTATACATTACGAATATAATTGTAAAAAATCCAATTTGGAATACTAAACTTCCTCCTATATAGCTATGCATATACAATACTCCACCAGAAGTCATACCGAAAGCTCCGATAGCCGCCATTATAGGCCAAGGGCTTGGATCTACTAAATGCCAATGATGTTTAGTTTTAATTTGTTTTAAAGTATTTAAATGAATAAGAGTATTGTGTATTTTATAATTCTTAATAAGGGTATTTGATATAAATCGCTGTAACATTAAATTTTTAATTTGAATAACTTTAAATAACATAAATATTTTTTAAATATTTAATCTAAATATTTTATCATTTGTTCATATAAAAACATACTATAAACTTTTTGTTCTACTCCAACAATAGCAATAGGCATAAATGCATGATTTACTCCACAAATTTCACTACATTGTCCGAAGAATAATCCAGCACGTTTTATAAATAAATTTATTTGATTTAATCGTCCAGGACATGCATCAACTTTTACACCAAATGATGGAACTGTCCAACTATGTAATACATCTGCTGAACTTATTAAAAGTCTAATATGAGTTTTTATAGGTAATAAAATACGTTTATTTGTTTCTAATAGTCGAAAATAACCCTGTTTTTCAGGCATAGTTTCTAAATTTGTCATATAACAATCGTATTTAATTTTTGTACCTTCATTACCAGTTCCACATAAAAAATAATTATAATCTGAAAATTCGTAACTCCAATACCATTGATGTCCTATAACTTTTAAAGATATTGTAGGATCTGCTATTTCATCCATAGAATATAATAAACTAAATGAAGGTGTCGCTAATAACAGTAAGATAAGTGCAGGCACTGATGTCCATACTATTTCTAATTCATTAGAATGTGTAAATTTTGAGGGAATAATATTTTTATCTTCCATATAAAAAAAGATGCAATTTGTTAACAACCAACTTACAAACACTATAATAAAGCAAATTACAAATGCTAAATTATGGTTAAAATTTATAATCCCTTCCATAGTTGGGGTTGCAGCTTCTTGAAAATCTATTTGCCATTCAATTCCAGCGTCACAATTAGAATTAAAAGCATTTTTTGTATATAACACATCTACTAATAACATGAAAAAAAATAAAGAAATATTTTGAAAATTTTTATTTGTAAAAAAATTAATTGACATCTTAAAAAAAATAAAAAATATTAGAATAAAAAAGTTTACATTTTTAAAGTATATATTTAAAATTTGTTGAGTTTAATCTGACAAATTTTGAACACTCTACCATTACTTTTGAAAATTTACTATATGAATCTTTTCCTCCGATATAAAAGTCATCTATCCATAAAATAGTTTTTGTTTTAAATAATTTTTTATTGAAATTTTGTTTGTAATAATTTTTAGGAGTAATTAAATAGTCAGATGGATTATTTGTAAAATAAATATTAGACGAATTTAATGTTGATACAGTAAAAAAATGAAAACAAGTATATTTTATAAAATTTGAGTAATTTATAGAATTAAAACTTAGTTTTGTGTGCGTGTGTAATAAATTTAGATCAAAATATGAAAATAATCGTCTTAAAATTTGCCAATTACTTTTAGAATCTTTTATTGAAGGAATTATTTTAATATTTTTTTTAAAGATACCTTCCGTATTTTTATATATTCCTGAGTCTTCAAATAAAGTTCTAGTAGGCAAACCGATGTAAGGAGATATCTTAATTTTTTTATTTTGAGCTTTACTTAAATTTTTAGTAAAAATACTGTTTTGTTCTATTATATATTTATCTTTATAATTTTCTGTTTTTAAATAATTTAATAATTTTAACTCTAACAATTTAAGCATATTAGTAGAATATATATTTGTTTCAATAAAATATAATCCAGATGAATTCATAAAATCATTTTTTGTAAAAGATTTTATAGTACCGAATGAATTAATTCCTACTTCATTAATTGAAGAATTTAGACAGTTAATTCCATTCCAATTATTAGTGCAAATTTTTATAACATTATTTAAAGAATTTACTAAAAAATTAAATACTGTAGAATCGTTTCTTGAAAATAATGTAGAGTTGTATATTATTAAAGGATTTGTTGCATTTTTTAATTTTTGACAAAAAAAATGATTTCCTTCAATAATATTTTTGAAAATATTAATATTAGAACCTAAATTTTGTGTTGTAAATGTTAAATCTGTTAACGAATTTATTGTAAAGACTTTAAAATTTCCTTTTAAATGTCGTTGACGTAATTTTATATTTAATATAGATCCTTCTAATCTAGTATTTATTCCTATCATTAAACACAGAGAAGAAGAATTTAATTTTGAAATATTGTTAGCTGTGTTTGTTAATATATTAAATTCTAGATCTTTATTATGAATATTAAAATTTAATTGTTTTACTATTAAAAATGGATATTTTTTTTCTAATAAAATTAAAAGATTTAATGTTTCTAAATTTAAAGATTGACCTACTATAATGGTTAATTTAGAAACTTCTAGTATATGTTTATTTAAATGATCTTTAAAATAGAAAATAGAAATTATTTCTTTAAAAATTTCTTTCCAAGAAAATGACTTATTTAAATATGATTTTTCATTTGAAAACAATAAAGTAGAAATTCGTTCTGAAGAAAACATTCCATCAAAAGAAAATCTAGTTTTATCTGAAATCCAGCTACTAGTTAAATCTTGTTGATCAAGTTTTGGTAAAACTTTTGTTATTGTAGAATCATTTTTAATAGAAAGTTGAATACTTGTACCAAATCCATCTGTAAAATCAATTGAATTTACATTTTTTAATTCCCATGTTCTATCTACAAAGGAATATGGTTTTGACGTTAAAGCTCCTACTGGACAAATATCAATAACATTTCCAGAAAGTTCTGAATTAAATATTTTATCTACATAAGTACCTATTTCCATATTATTACCACGACCAAAAACTCCTAAATCCTCCACTCCAGCAATTTCAGTAGCAAATCTAATACATCGAGTACAATGTATACATCGAGTCATAACTGTTTTTACTATAGGACCTAAATTTTTATCACTAACACTACGTTTATATGTATAAAATCTTTTTTTACTTATACCAAAAACCATGGATTGATCTTGTAAATCACATTCACCTCCTTGATCGCAGACAGGACAATCTAAAGGATGATTTAATAATAAAAATTCTAAAACATTTTCTCTAGCTTTTTTTACCAAAGGACTCTCTGTAAAAATTTCCATTTTATTTGTAATAGACATAGCACAAGATACTAATGGTTTTGGAGAATTTTTTAATTCTACTAGACACATTCTACAATTACCTGAAATAGACAAATTTTGATGATAACAATAATGAGGAATTTTAATATTAAAATTTTCTAAATAATCAATAATATTTCTATCTTTTTCTATATTATTAATTTTTATATTGTTTACGTAAAAATAATTCAAAATTAAATTTAATTCAATTAGGCGAATAATGGGATTTGAACCCATGACTTTTAGAACCACAATCTAATACTCTAACCAACTGAGTTATATTCGCCAAATAACTTTTTTTTAATATTTTTAATCCCAATTTAATGCACCAATAAGCCATATATAAATATATCCTACTCCCAATTCTATAACAAAATCAATCATTGACCAAAAACCTGTAATACTTAATTGACTTATTGAAATACACCAAGGGTAAAGAAACATAGCTTCTATATCAAAAACAATAAATAAGATTGCCACTAAATAAAATTTTACATCAAATTGAAGTCTAGCATCTTCGTAAGGTTCAAAACCACATTCATAGGATGACAATTTTTCAGTTTCTGGATTTTGAATAGCTAAAATATATGAAAATGCAAAAATAACACCAGCTAAAATACAAGCAACTATAACTATTAAAAAAATAGAAAAATATTCTTCACTCAGTAAAGAGAATTGAAAATTATTATAATCGATGAAAAAAAATTGTTCATTTAGACAAGAAAAGAAATAATCCAAAAAATTGTTTATAAAATCTAACATATTTATTTTTTAAAAAAAAATTTTTACTTTACTTTAGTTTTATTTGAAAGAAAGAATGAAATAAATAAAAATAATAATATAAAAATTCTATAATCTATAAAATCAGTAAAATATAACCAAAATTGTCTAATTCCTAAAAATACAGTACTGCTAATTAAAATTATTAAAGTATAATGGTATAAAAATCCACTTTGTAATTTGTATAAATAATTAGCTTTTTTCGATACAATTGTAGATAAACCTAAAGGACCGAAAATTTCTATTATTCCTCGATCGACAATTTTATAACTAATTCTGTATCCAAATTTTAATAAATTTTGAGTAATATATTCATTAAAAATTTTATCAAAAAACCATTTTCGATTTAAAAAATTATACAATTTTTTACCTAGAATTGAAATTTTAAATTTAAATAAAAAATTATCAAAAAAAGTATAACTTATAAAAGCAAAAAATGAACCTAAACATGTTATAATTACCGGTAATAATTTAAAAAATTGATTTGTAAACTCAGCATCAATTCTATTCATATTTTCTGGCAATACAAAAATTGAATTACCCCAAAAATCAGTTCCTAATCCAATACACATATCTTTTAAATAAAAACCAATAAAAATACTTGGAATTGCTAATAGAGCTAAAACTGTATTTATTTGATAAGAAGATTCTTGAGCTAAAAAAATTACAGATTTATACGCATTTGGTTTTGATAAAAAAGTTAAATATAATAGTCTAGTAGAATAAAATGCTGTTAAAAAAGCACCACAAGTTCCTAAAATATAACTAAAATGTCCAATATTAGAATATTTACCATATGCTATTTCTAAAATAACATCTTTAGAATAAAATCCAGTTAAAAATGGAAATCCCATTAAAGCTAATGAGCCAATTAACATAATAGAATAAGTGAAAGGAAGTCTATTTTTTAATCCACCCATTTTTCGCATATCTTGTTCATCCGCTACTGCATGAATTACAGAACCTGCTGCTAAAAAAAGTAAAGCTTTAAAAAAAGCATGATTAGCTAAATGAAAAATTCCAACTGAATAATTTGATAATCCACAAGCAAAAACCATGTATCCTAATTGACTGCAAGTAGAATAAGCAATCACTCGTTTTAAATCGTTTTGTAATAAACCTGTAGTAGCAGCAAAAAATGCTGTACATGCACCTATTACAGACACAATACTAGAAACCATTGGAGCATATTCAAATATAATAGAACTTCTTGCAATTAAAAAAACTCCAGCAGTTACCATCGTTGCTGCATGAATTAAAGCCGAAACGGGAGTAGGCCCTTCCATTGCATCAGGCAACCAGGTATGTAAACCTAATTGTGCAGATTTACCTACAGCACCTACAAATAAAAAAAAACTTATTACACTTAATAAATCAAATTCAAAATTTAAAAAATAAAAAGTTTCTTTAACATAAAAAGGAGTTAACGAAAAAACAGTAGCATAATCTACTGCTTTAAAATTGATAAAAATAGTTAATATACCTAAAGATAAACCAAAATCTCCTATTCTATTTACAATCATTGCTTTAATTGCAGCTTTATTTGCTTGAATCCTAGTGAACCAAAAATTAATTAATAAATAAGAACATAAACCAACGCCTTCCCATCCAACAAACATTTGTACATAATTATCAGCAGTTATTAAAATTAACATAAAAAAAGTAAATAAGGATAAATAAGATAAAAATCTCGGTAAATGTGGATCATGCGACATATATTCTGTTGAATATAAATGTACTAAAGAAGAAATAAATGTAACTACACAACACATTATGACTGTTAAAGAATCAAATAAAAATCCCCAATCAACATTAAATAATTCAGAATCAATCCATGTAATTAATTTAATATATACAAAGCTACCTGCGAATCCAACTTCATAAAAACAAAAAATTGATAAAAAAAAAGTAATTATTAAACAAGTAACTGTTAACAAAGAAGCTCCATAAGAACCTATTTTTCTGCCGAACATTCCTGCAGTAAATGCACTTAATAAAGGTAAAAAAATTAAAATTAAATACATAAAAAAATAAGAAAACTAAAAAATATTTAGTTTTTTAGTTTTATTTGGGGAAAAAGGACTCGAACCTTTGAATATTCGCACCAAAAGCGAAGGCCTTACCAACTTGGCGATACCCCAAAAATTATAAAACTTTTTTACCTATTTGTCGAAAGAAACCAAAAGCTTCTAATATTACAAATACAAAAAATATAGATGAAAATACAGAAATATATGAACCATAAGAAGCAACTTTGTTAAATATCGTATATGCATCAGGATAATCAGGAATTCTTCGAGGCATTCCCGCTACACCTAAAAAATGCATTGGAAAAAAAGTTAAATTTACACCAATAAAAAATAACCAAAAATGAATTTTTCCTAATACTTCTGAGTATTGTACTTTAAAAATTTTTTCAAACCAATAATATAAACCTCCGATCATAGAAAATACTGCTCCCATCGACAACACATAATGAAAGTGTGCTACCACATAGTAAGTGTCGTGTAATGCGATATCTAATCCAGAATTTGCTAGAACTACTCCAGTGACTCCACCAACTGTAAATAAAAAAATAAAACCTAAAGCAAAAAGAGTCGGTACTTTTATATCAATCGAACCACCCCATAAAGTTGCTAACCAGCTAAAAACTTTAATACCAGTTGGTACAGCAATAATCATAGTCGCTGCAGTAAAGTAAGCCCGTGTATCTATATCTAATCCAACAGTATACATATGATGAGCCCATACAATAAAACCTAATATTCCGATAGAAAACATTGCATATACCATACCTAAATAACCAAAAATAGGTTTTCTAGCAGCACTTACTATAATATGACTTATAATTCCAAATCCAGGTAAAATTAAAATATACACTTCTGGATGACCAAAAAACCAGAATAAATGTTGGTATAAAACTGGGTCACCTCCACCTGCGGGATCAAAAAATGTAGTATTAAAGTTTCGATCCGTTAATAACATTGTAATTGCACCAGCTAATACAGGCAATGATAAAAGTAATAACACTGCAGTAATTAAAATTGACCAAACAAATAAAGGAAGTTTATGCATGTATAATCCTTTGGTTCGCATATTTAAAATAGTACAAATAAAATTTATAGCACCTAAAATTGAAGCAGCTCCTGATAAATGTAAGCTAAAAATAGCTAAATCTACTGCAGGACCAGAATGTGAACTTACACTTGATAATGGTGGATAAACAGTCCAACCAGTACCCACTCCAGCTTCTGCTAGTACAGAAGATACTAATAATAATAATGATGGTGGTAATAACCAAAAACTGATATTATTCATTCTAGGAAAAGCCATATCAGGAGCCCCAATCATAATTGGAACGAACCAGTTACCAAAACCTCCAATTAATGTAGGCATTACCATAAAAAAAATCATAATAAACGCATGCCCTGTAACAATTACGTTATATAATTGATTATTTCCATTTAAAAAATTATTTGCAGGTGATTCTAAAGTTAATCTGATAAATAAAGATAATGTTGTTCCGGCAATTCCAGAAAACGCTCCGAAAATTAGATATAATGTACCTATATCTTTATGATTTGTAGAAAAAAGCCATCTAAATGACCAATTAAGAACATTAGTTAACATAATAATAATTACTTTATATTTATTACCACACTGATTTTTTTATTCCTGTAATTTGACCTAATCTACTTAATTTTAAAAAACTCAACCGTGAAAGTCGAAATTTACTCACCATTCCTTTCTTTCTATTAGTTATAATACAACGCGTATTATACTTACTTTTTGAACTATTTTTTGGTAAATTTTCTAGTTTAAAAATTGCATTCCATCTTATTGTCGATAATATTTTTTTATTTTTTATAATACTTTTTAATATAAGTCTAGTATTTTCAAATTGAAAAGCTAATTTTCTATTTTGTTTATCTCTTTGAGTTATATTTTTCATTATAATATATTTTTATATTTTTACATTATTCCATGGACTTAAAAAATCAAATGTTCTATATTCTTGTGCCAATTCAATATATTCACTAATAATTCTTTTTTGTTTTTCATCATACCGTAATTCAACAAATCCACTTAAAGGAAAATCTTTTCTTAAAGGGTATCCTTCAAATCCATAATCTGTTAAAATTCTTCTTAAATTACTATGATTTGCAAAAAAAATACCATACATATCATACACTTCACTTTCAAACCACCCTGCTGCTGAAAATATTTTTTCACAAGAGTCTATTAATTGAAGTTGATTAATAGAAGTTTTTATGCGAATTCTATTATTATAGCGAATAGTTAATAAATCATAAACAACTTCAAATCTGTTTTGTTTTTTTGGATAATCTACTCCAGAAATAGAAGTTAATATTCGATATTGACAATTAGTATGCAATTTTAAAAAAAATAATAATTTAAATAAAAAACTACTTTCTATAAAAATAACAATTTCATTTTTATAAACTTGAACTTTTTTGATAGGAAACATTTTAGTAATCATTTTAATATGTTTTATAATAATTTGTTTTTGATTCATTTTAATTAAAATTTGTTTAAATAATATTATTTTTTAAAATTTTTTAATAAAAAAAATTTATTTCTATATTCTAATTTATTAATTGTATTTTTATATAAATTTAAGTTAGTTGATTTTATCCATAAAACTGAATTTTTAAAATCTTTTTCTAAAAAATTTAATTTATTTGAAAAAATATTTTTTGTAATTAATATACTTCCATCAGAAAATATATTTATCATTTTTTTCTTTTTTATAGAATTACTCATTTAATTTTTTAAGAAATATTTTTATATTTATCTATCTACTTCACCAAATACTATATCTTGAGTACCTATGATAGTAACAACATCAGCAATTAAATGCCCTTTTGACATCATATTTAATGCTTGTAAATGACTGAAGGCTGGAGATTTAATTTTACATCTGTATGGTCGGTTAGTTCCATTTGAAATTAAGTAAATACCAAACTCACCTTTTGGAGCTTCAGTTGCTGTGTAAGTTTCTCCTAATTTAGGACATATTCCTTCGGTATTTAATTTAAAATGATGAATTAAAGATTCCATTGATTGTTTTATATCACTTCTTAAAGGTAATGATACTTTTCTATTATCACTTCGAATATTTCCATTTGGGATATTATCAATGCATTGTTTTATTATGGTTAATGATTCTTTCATTTCTACTACTCGAAGCATATAACGATCGTAACTATCGCCTTTTAATCCTACAGGAATTTCAAAATTTAATTTATCATATATTTCATAAGGTTGACTTTTTCTAAGATCCCAATTTATACCTGATCCACGTAGCATAACACCACTAAAACCCCAATCTAAAGCATCTGTAGATGAAACAAGACCAACGTCTACTAATCGTTGTTTCCAAATATGACTTTCAGATAACATATCTTCTACTTCATTTAATCGTAAATTAAATTGTTCAATAAATATAAAAATATCATCTAAAAGACCAATTGGAAGGTCTAAACTTACGCCTCCAGGTCTAAAGTAAGCTGCATGCATACGCGCACCACAAACACGTTCATAAAATTCCATTATTTTTTCTCGTTCTTCAAAAGACCATAACATTGGAGTCATTGCACCTACATCCATTGCATGACAGCCAACTGCTAATAAATGATTTAAAATTCTTGTTAATTCCGCAAATAAAACTCTAATGTACTGTGCACGTAAAGGTACGTCACAATTTGTTAATTTTTCTACCGCTAAACAATAAGTATGTTCTTGAGACATCATTGAAACATAATCTAATCTATCAAAATAAGGTAAAGCTTGTAAATATGTTTTATATTCAATTAATTTTTCAGTACCTCGGTGCAATAATCCTATATGAGGGTCAGCTCTTTCTACAACTTCACCTTTTAATTCTAAGACTAATCTCAACACTCCATGAGCTGCTGGGTGCTGAGGACCAAAATTTATAGTAAAATTTTTTATTTTTTTTTTTATTTCTTTTTTTTTTAAAATCATTCTTATTTTTTACCAAATACATATTATCCTCAACGGGATTTGAACCCGTGTCGTTACCTTGAAAGAGTAATGTCCTTATACCACTAGACGATGAGGACTTTTTATTTTAATAAATTATTAAAAATACATTTGTTCTATTAATGTATTAACACTCATATGAATTGGGTCTAAAAAAATTTCAGGGTAAAGTCCCATAAATAAAGTTCCTATAATAAATGGAAGAAAAATGTAAAATTCACGTTTATTTATATCAATAAAAACTGATATATATTGAGTTTTTAAATTTCCATAAGCTATTCTGTTAAATAACCATAATGAATAGCATCCTCCTAAAATCATACTAGTAGCACCAATAAAAGTAATTATAGTATTAGTTTGATATGAACCAGTTAAAATTAAAAATTCACCTACAAAACTTCCTGTTCCTGGTAATCCTATATTAGCCATTGTAAATATTAAAAAAATAAAGATATAAATGGGCATAACATGAACTAAACCTCCGTAATATTTAACGGTTCTAGTATGATATCTATCATAAACCACACCAATTATTACGAATAATGCACTAGCAACAAAACCATGGCTTAAACTTTGCAAAATAGCTCCTTCTAAACCTATATTATTAAAACTAAATAATCCTAAAATAACTAAATTCATATGCGCAACTGATGTATATGCTATAATTCTTTTAAAGTCTGTTTGTCTAATTGCTGTAAAAGAAGTATATACAATTCCTACAGCAGCTATAGCATAGACTAATGGAGAAAAATAAAAACATGCTTCCGGAAAAACTGGAAATAAAAAACGAACAAAACCATAAGTTCCTAATTTTAATAAAATTCCGGCTAATATAACAGAACCTGACGTAGGTGCTTCAACATGCGCTTCTGGTAGCCAAATATGTACTGGAACCATAGGCACTTTTACCGCAAAAGATGCAAAAAATGCTAACCATAATATTTTTTGCTCTTTTAAAGTTAAAGAAACCGTTAATAGTGTTTCAAAATCAGTAGTTCCAATTTGATAATAAATATAAAGAACTGCTAATAACATTAATACTGATCCTAATAATGTATATATAAAAAATATATATGCAGCTCTTATTTTTCTTTCTCTGGACCCCCAAAAACCTATTATTAAATACATTGGTATTAATACGCTCTCAAAAAAAATATAAAATAATAATAAATCAAGTACACAAAAAACACCAATTAAAAAAAATTCTAATAAAAGAAATGCTATTAAATATTCTTTTAAATTATATTTAATACTATTCCAACTAACTAAAAGACATAAAGGAATTAACAAAGTAGTTAATAAAATAAAAAATAATGAAATTCCATCGATACCTATTGTAAAATTTAAGTTTAAATTTGGAATCCAAAATAATTTATAAGAAAATTGAAACTGACCTAAAGATTTATTAAACCAAACCCATAAAAATAATGATATTATAAACGTTAAACACGAAAAAAATAACGCTATTTGTTTTAATAATAATTTATTCCATGAAGGAATCATTGATAAACTTAATATTCCAATAATCGGTAATATTAAAAGATAAATTATGATATTTTGTGTATTTAAAAACATATTTATTAAAAAATATTAACATTTTATAGGATTTGAACCTATGACCCTCAGCTTAGAAGGCTGTTGCTCTATCCAACCTGAGCTAAAAATGCCTTTTTATAAAATTAAGCCTAAGTAGATTTGAACTACTGACTTTACGCTTATCAGGCGTACACTCTAACCAACTGAGTTATAAGCTTTTCTTAAAAAAATAATTGTTGGGTATATTGGGACTCGAACCCAAGACCTGTGGATTAAAAGTCCAATGCTCTACCACTGAGCTACATACTCAAAATAGAAAAGTTTTATTCTTTATTTCACAATTATTGTTTTAATGGGTAATTTTGCTCCACCAGTATAAAAGGCAGATATTGCTTTTTGAATAGTCACTCCACAAATTTCAAACAAAATTGTTCCTCCGCCAACTTTGGCTGCCCAATAATTTACAGAACCTTTTCCTTTCCCCATTCGTACTTCAGTAGGTTTTTTTGTAATAGGATAATTTGGAAATATTCTGATCCATATTTTACCTTTTCTCTTTAATTTTCTATTTATCGCTTGTCTTGCAGCTTCTAATTGTTTTGCTGAAATAGTCCCAGACTCAGCTGCTTTTAAACCAATAATCCCAAATTTTAAAACAGTTGATTTATATTCTAATCTAGGTAATTTACCTTTTCTTAATTTTTTATATTTAGTTTTTCTAGGTTGTAAAAACATATTAATAATTTAATATAACATATAATTTAAAAAATTTATTTTTCGCATATCCATACTTTTATACCAAAGGTTCCATATGGTGAAAATGCTACTGATTGAGAATGTTTTATTTTTGCATCTAAAGTTTGTAAAGAAACTTTTCCTACTTGCAAAATTTTACTACTGGATCTAGGCTTTCCATTCAGTCTTCCTCTTATTAATACTTTAATACCATTTATACCCGAAAATTTTGAATTAACCATTAAAATTAAAGCACGTTTAAAAAAATTTAAAAAAAAATTATGTCGTTTCATTACACTAAATTGGAAAGCTAAAAATTCGGCTAATAATTTTGATGAGTTTTTTTTTCTTATTGCAATACTTAAAATATTAATACATTCTCTAAAAAATAATGTTTTAGAATATTTTCTTAGTTTTATAATTGTTTTCCCAAAAGATTTTAATTGAAAATCTTTAAATCTTAAAGATAATCCTTTGTTAATATTCTGTAAAATAATATTAATATTTAAAGTTTTATTCGTAAATAAAGTTAAACTTTCTAGTAATTTATCTGCAAAAATATTAGTTCTAAAAAACGAATTTTTTTCATATAACTTTTTTTTTAGCAAATAAATTGTCCATAATCTTTTTTTACTTATATTTTTTTTTTGATTATTTTTAATTTTATTTTTTTTTACAATTATGTTTTGAATTGAATTAATATTATGTATTAAATTTAAAGATTTTAATGTAATATAATAAGAAATATAAATATTTAACGTTTCTTCAGATCTTTGAACTTTACATGAATTTATTAATAATTTATGTTGCTTAAAAAAACGATTAATATAATTTTTAATTTCAAAATCTTGATATAAATATAATGATAATTCTTCAGAATTATTTTCTATATATTTAGAATCCCATTCATTATTTTTATAACCTAATCTAAAAATATTTGCATTTATTTTTTGTCCCATTATTTATTTTTTTTTTTCTTAAATGTAAATTTTTTTCTTGTTGGAGAAAATTCCCCCAATTTATGTCCAATCATTTCTTCAGTAATTTTTAATTTTAAAAAATTTTTTCCATTATAAATTAAAAAATTTAATCCAATAAATTTTGGATTAATAATAGATTTTCTAGAACATGTTTTTATTTCTTTTAAATTTTTTTGCGAAAATATATTTAGTAATAAGCTTTTTTGTATGTAAGGCCCTTTCCAATTAACACGATTCATTTTTTATTTTTTTCGTTTAACAATTATTAATTTATTTTTTGAATTGCTTGTAGTTCCATTCTTAGTAGGTTTTCCCCATGGAGTTACTGAAGTTTTCCCACCTGATGTTTTTCCTTCACCACCACCATGCGGATGATCAATAGGATTCATAGCTACTCCTCTTACTTTAGGTCTTTTATTTAACCATCTTGATCGACCGGCTTTACCTAATACTTTTAAAAAAGTATTTTCGTTAGATACAATTCCAATTGTAGCATAACATTTAGCTGATACAAGTCTATGTTCGCCTGAACTTAATTTTATTCTACAATAATTTGTTGTCTTTTCTATTAACATAGAATATGTTCCAGCTGATCTAGTTATTTGTGCTTTTTTTTTTAATCTTGATGAAATACAATGTATAAAACTACCCACAGGAATTTTATTAAAAGGTAAAGAGTGTCCTAATTTAGCTTCAGCGTTTACACCTGATTTAATAATATCTCCAATATTTAAATATAAAGGAGCTATCATATAATAATAATTATTATTTAAATTATTATAAATTGATGCAATATTTGCAGTTCTATTTGGATCATATTCTATACTAGTAACAATACCAACAGTTTCAGTATTTCTTTCAAAATTTATTTTTCTATATTTTTGTTTATGACCACCGCCTTTATGAAATGAAGTTATTTTCCCTTCATGATTTCTTCCAGATGAATTAATTAATCCATTAAGTTTAGATTTCAATAATGGAGATTTTCTCAAACTTTTTTTATTTAATAATACTAAATGACGTTGAGATGATGATGTTGGTTTATACTTTTTTAAATTCATTTAAATAAAAAATTTTTTAATTTTAAAATAAAATTTACTAAATCTTTTAATAAAATTACAACTAATTAAATTTTTTCATTAAAAATTTACAAATATATAATTAGTTACTTTTTATTATAAAAATCTATTTTTTTTAGTTTATAAATACAATAATAAATTATGTTTTTAACCAAAATAATAATAAAAAAAAAATTATTAAATAACACTTTATATTATAAAAAAAAAAAATTATTGTTATATCAAATTTTTTTATTAAAATATTGCAAACAAAATTTTTATCAAAAAACAAAAAATAAAAATTTAAATAAAATTACATATTATTTAAAAAATATATTATCATTAACAAAGACAAATAATTTTTTATATGATTCCAAAACTGTTGCAAATCTTAGTAATCAAAATAAAAATATTACAAAAAACTCTAATTTAATTTCCTATATTCTTAAAGTAACTTTATTACAATCTAATATTATTTTAAGTATAACTAATTTTAAAGGAACACCTTTAATAACATGTTCTTCTGGAATAGTAAATTTTAAAGGTTCCCAAAAAACTAAACGTCTTGCTCTAAATAGTGTTTTTAAAAAAATAAAATATAAAACAAAAAAATTAAAAAATAAAACATTTGCACTCCACTTTCAAGGAATAAAAAGAAATCGAAGACGTTTACTAAATAAAATTAAAAATATATTTTTTATAAAAAATATTAAATATTTCAATTTAACAGCACATAATGGCTGTAAACCTCCAAAAATTAAAAAGTAAAAGAAGAGATGACTGAGTGGCTAAAAGTGATAGACTGTAAATCTATTGGGTTTCCCATCGTAGGTTCGAATCCTACTCTCTTCAAAAAATTTAAACGAAATATAACGCAGTCTGGTAGCGTGCCTGTTTTGGGAACAGGAAGTCATGTGTTCAAATCACGTTATTTCGAAATTATTTTTTTATTTAATATTAAAAAACTAGATATAAATAAAATACGAATAAAATACTTAAAAAAATACTTTATATAACTCATATGATTTATAAATTTTAATGTTGTTAAATTTAAGATTGATTGGATAGAATATAATTTTTTGTTTAAAATTATAGATAACATATACAATTTATTCCTTATATTAAAAAAATCTTTTAGTAAAAAATTTTTTTGAAATAATTTTTTAAAATATATTAATATAATCGGACCTTTTATCAAATTAGTTAAATTTAAAAAAATTGAATTATTTAATATCAAATTTAATAAAAATAAATCTATTCTATAATAACTTAAATTATTTTTAAATAAATTTTGTTCTATTTTAACCCATCTTTTACTATTCACATCTATAGAATGAAATAAAAATATTAATTTTTTTTTTTTTAATATTGATTTTATTTTTGTTGATTTGTAATTTTTTGATTTTAATTCCATAATTTATTTTTTAGGCTTAATAGGCTTAGTAGGATTTGAACCTACGACAAAACCGTCATGAGCGGTGCGTTCTACCACTGAACTATAAGCCTTAAATCAAAATAATTATTTATAAAATAATTTTATGAATCTTAGCTTTAGCCAATTATTAATATTATTGTTATTAGGAGGTCTATTTTTTGGTGATACTACTTATATTATTAAAAACTTTAATTTAATTTTAAAAAAATGTAAAAATTTTTTTAATTCAAAAAAAGATAGATTAAAAAAAAATATATATAATAACAGGAAAAAAGGGATTTGAACCCTTAACTTTTGGTTTTGGAAACCAACGCTCTACCAATTGAACTATATTCCTTTAAAATTTAAATTATAAATGTTATTTTCTTATTTTTCAGAAATTAAAAATAGAATAATATTACTGTTATTAACTTGGATATCTACTTTTTATATATGCTATACATATAAAGAAATTTTATTATTCGTATTTATAAAACCAAGTCTTATTATATCAAAATTAAATAATGTATATTTTATTACAACAAATATTACAGAAATATTTACCACATATATAAATTTAGCAAGTTTTATAAGTAATCAAATCTTTTTAGTCTTTTTTTTAAATCATTTAATCATCTTTATATCTCCGGGGTTATATAAATTTGAAAAAAATACTTTAAAACAAATCATTTTTTTTGGTTTAATTTTTTGGTATTTATCAATCTTACTTTTATATTATATAATATTTCCTTTTAGTTGGAACTTTTTTTTTAATTTTCAACAAACTATTTCTAATAATCAATTACACCTATATTTTGAAGCAAAGCTTTCAGAATACTTAAATTTTTTTATATTATTATTAAAATTATCTACTTTTAATTGCCAAATTCTTACTTTATTATTTATTTACATAAACAGTGTTAAAAATAATTTAATTTTTATAAAAAAATATAAAAAATTTATTTATTTTTTTATATTTATTAGTGCAACTATATTAACACCTCCTGACGTTATAAGTCAATTACTTTTAGGAATTTATATTATTTTTTTTTACGAAACTATTATAATTTTAATTATAATAAAAAATATAATATCTAATCTTTTTAATAAGGTAACCAATTAAAACTTATTAAAATAGATGTAGTAAATACCAAATATCCTAAAGATAATGGTAAAAAACATTTCCAACCGATATACATTAATTGATCGTAACGAAATCGCGGTAAAATAGCTCGCATTAATATAAAAAAAAATACCCCAAAAGAAATTTTAATTCCAAACCAGAATACTCCTGGTATTAAATTTAATGGAAAAATATTTAATAAGGGTAGCCATCCTCCTAAAAAAAGTATAGAAACAATTGCACTCATCAATAACATATTTGCATATTCAGCTAAAAAAAATAATGCAAAAGCCATCCCAGAATATTCAACATTATAACCTGACACTAATTCAGCTTCAGCTTCTGGTAAATCAAAAGGATGACGATTAGTTTCTGCTAACATTGAAACTAAAAAAATTATAAACATTGGGAATAAAGGTATAAAATACCATGTATGTTTTTGTGCTAAAACAATTTCACTTAAATTAAATGATCCTGCACATATTGCAACATTTGCAATTACAAATCCAATTGAAACTTCATATGATATAATTTGAGCTGCAGATCTTAAAGCTCCTAAAAAAGAATATTTAGAATTACTTGACCAACCAGCCATAATAATACCAAAAACACTTAAAGATGAGATTGCAAATAAGTAAATCATACCAACATTTAAATCTACTAAGACAGCTTTTTCAGTAAATGGAATTACAGCCCAACCGATTAAACTTAATAAAAAACTTAGAAGAGGAGCTAATATAAAAACAATTAAATTAGAACTACTTGGTAAAATAGTTTCTTTAACAAATAATTTTAATCCATCCGCTAACGGTTGTAATAAACCCAAATATCCAATCACATTTGGACCTTTTCTTCTTTGAATGGATCCCATTATTTTTCTTTCCGCTAATGTAAAATAGGCAACAGCTATTAATAAAGGAATAATAATTATAAGAATTTTTAAAATTATGTTTAAAATAGTTAAAATCATAGTATAATTTAGTTTGAAAAGAAGGCTAAAGACGGACTTGAACCATCATTCTAAGATTTGCAATCTAAAACATTAACCAAATTATGTTATTTAGCCTAGTATTTTTAATTTATAACTATTTTTAAAGTTAAGATAAGGTGGGATTCGAACCCACGGTATTTTTCAATACTTTAGTTTTCAAAACTAACGCCTTAAACCACTCAACCACTTATCCATTATAAAAAAGCAAAAAAAGGGATTCGAACCCTCAACTTTAATCTTGGCAAGATTACACTCTACCATTGAGTTACATTTGCATTATATAATAGGAAATTTATAAGATTTTAACAAAAAAATTAATTCAAAAAAAGATAATGAATTTGTAACTATAACTATTTGTAATGTAGGTAAATCTTTAAAAAATTGATAATAATTTTCTAATTCATAAATAAATAATGTTTTTGAAATTTTAAATGAAAATGAATTTATTTTATTTCTAAATTTCTTATTTGAAAAACCTTCAAATAATTTTATATTTGGAAAAACTTCGGAAATTAATCTAAAAAAAAAATTATACATCTTTTTTTTTCTTAATGTTACTTTACATCCAGTCGGATTACCTTTTCTAATTTTTAATATAATATTTGATTTTTTTGAGGTTGTAATAATACTTTTTTGAGTAGTAATTAATTCTAACGCAACAATAGAAGAAATCAAATTTTTTAAATTTATATTTTTACAACTAAAATTTAAAATTATTTTATTTAATTTAGGTATTTGTCTATGATTTTTATAATAAAATTTATTTATTAAATCATATTTTAGTATCTTATTATAATGATTTTCAAAAAAATTCATAATTTTTAATTCGTTTAAAAAAATCCTGAACCAATACTTGCCATTTTTATAAATTTATTTGTTCTTAACTGCTTAGGTAATGGGCCTAATATTCTAGTTGCTATAGGTTTTCCTTGTTTATTTATTAAACTTACTGCATTTTCACTAAAAAAAAATGAAGAACCATCTTTTTTAATTTTTTTTTTTTTAGTTCTTATTATAATAGCTTTATGCACTTCACCTTTTAATACTTTAGATGTATTTCGCGATTTATTTCTTAAATCTTGAATTGAAACAATAATCATATCACCTAATACAGCAAATTTTCGTTTAAATCCTCCTAAAACTTTTATACATTTTACAGTTTTAGCTCCGGAATTATCTGCAACTTTTAAAATAGTTTGTTGTTGAATCATAGAATATTTATAAAAAAATATCTATTATAGATATTTTTATAATGCATTTGTAGCTCAATTGGATAGAGCGTCGGATTTCGGTCCCGAAGGTTATAGGTTCAATTCCTATTAAATGTAAATAATAATCTTTAAAACCATCTAAAATGAGTAAATGCTTTTTTTTTTAAAGCATATTTTTGTAATTCAGTTTTTTGTATTAAATTCTCGCTATTTTTTTTTAAAATATTAATAAATTCACTCTTTAAATTTTCTGAAAAAAAATGATTTGATTGCTTTTTAGTATTTTTTATAATATTTTTAATAGCTATAGTCATTCTTAAAGATGGATTTAAAAGAAAAGGAATTTCGTTTATAATACGGTTTTTTTTTTTATTTTGCCGTACAGCAATTATTGGAGTAATATTGATTAAAGAAAATTTTAAAATATTTTTTATATTTTTAAAAGAAGATTGATGTAATAATTTTAACGTTTCAAAAAAAATTTTTTCAGAAACTTGTTTCTTACCATTAATCATTAAACAATTAACGATTTTATTTTTTAAAGGTAATTTATAATTATAGTTATTAAATTTTTTATTAAAAATTTGAAATTGAATTAAATTAAGTCTTTTATAATTTTTTTGTACCATATTTTGATCTTGATGTTTTTCGATTTTTTAAACCAGAAAAATCTAATTTTCCTCTGATTAAATGATATTTTATTCCCGGTAAATCCTTTACTCGACCACCTCTCATTAAAACCGTTGAATATTCTTGTAAATTGTGGCCTTCTCCAGGAATATATGCCATAACTTTAAGATTATTGGTTAATCTTATTCTTACTAATTTTCTAATAGCTGAATTAGGTTTTTTAGGAGTTCTAGTAAATACTTTTAAACAAATTCCTTTTTTTTGTGGTGATCCAACTAATGCTGGAGTTTTATTTAATTTTCGTTTTATTTTTCGTCCATTTTTACATAATTGATTAATTGTAGGCATTTTTATTTTATTTTTGAATATATAGTTATAAAATTACCAAAAAAGGGATTTGAACCCTTACTCTAAAAAGAACTAGAACCTAAACCTAGCATGTCTACCAATTTCCATCATTTTGGCAATTTTTAATGTGTTACTTGCTATCGGACTTGAACCGATACTCTTATAATAGAATCAGATTTTAAGTCTGACGTGTCTACCTATTCCACCAAACAAGCAATTATCTTTTATTGTTTAATATATCATTAATTTAATTGAATATAATTTTATTAAAATTATATTAAAAAATGTTAATATTAAAATAATAGTTAGTACTGTAATTTTAAAACATTTTTAATATTTATAGAATTTATTAATATTTTTCTTAAAAAAGGGAACATAACTCAATGGTAGAGTGTATGTTTTGCAAACATAAAGTTATCGGTTCAAATCCGATTGTTTCCATAAACAAATTTCTCTTCAAGTTGGATTTGAACCAACGACCTGGTGGTTAACAGCCACTTGCTCGTACCACTGAGCTATTGAAGAAAATTTAAATTTTATTTTACTAAAACATTTAAATTTAACCAAAATGGAAAATTATACATTATTTTATTATAACTTATATCAGAAATTACTAAACATTGAAATGTTTTAAAATTAATTTCTAAATATTTTGGAAGAATGTATTTCATTTTTGATAAACTAATTTTTTTTTTTAAATAATCTTGTGAAGCTGGATGTATTTCTATTAAATCACCTTTTTTAATATTATAAGAATTTATTTTTATTTTTTTACCATTTATAAAAACTTTACCATGTGAAATTAATTGTTTAGCGCCTCTCATACTTTGTGTAAATTGCGCTCTATATAAAATAGTATCTAAACGGCTTTCTAAAAATTCTAAAAAATATGAGTTTTTATTAACAAAATATTTATTATTTTGATTTTTAAATTTATTATAAGCTTTCATGCAAACTTGATTCAGGTATTTTTCTGATAAATTTCCGTAAAATAAACTCAACTGCCGTTTAGAAAATAAATAAAATCTAAATTTATTTTTAAAATTAAACCCAAATTTTGGTTTATAATATATTGTATGATCATAAACACGAACTTTTTGTTTTTTTAATTTTAAAACAAGTTTTAAAAATTTTTGCCATTTTTTTTTTTTAAAATTATATAATTTATCACGATTTTGAATATTTTTACGTAATCGTATAAAATTTTTATAAAGTGGTTTGTAACATTTTTTTTTCATATTTCTTTTTATAAGATTTTACTGCTTTTGATAATGTTAAGATAGATTTTAATAATAAATAACAAAATTTTTCAGTTTTAAAATTTTGAAACCCTCCCGGTACTTTATAGTCAATTTGATCAGATTTATCTGAACTATTCAAAAAAGTAATTAAAGGGATTTTAGATTTTATAATTTCTCTAAATGCTTTTATTTCTTTATTTTGATTATATAAAACAATTAAATCTGGAATTTGTTTAATATTAAAAATTTCATTTAAATTTTTAATATTATTTAATTTAATATTTAAAGTATTTCTAGAAAATAATTTTCTTTGTAAGCTTCGAATAATTTGATGCCGATTTAATATAATATTATTTACCCAATGAGTGTGTGGAATATAATAATGATTAGTTTGAGTAAATAAAATATTATATTTATTGTCTTTGATATTAGGAAAACCAACAAATAAAATTTTTTTGTTTAAATAATGATATTTATAAATAATTGATAAAGATTTTTTAACAAAATTTTTAGTTTGTAATGTTTCAAAGATACAAAATTTATTTCTAAATCCTTTTATATATTTTGAATTTAAATAATATAAAGAAAGTTTATGTAAACCTAAATAAGATCGAGAATTTAATAAATTATAATTTATTAAATTATATTTTTTATGTTTTATTTTTTTTATTTTCATATTTTTAAATTTTTTTTCCTTCTTTTAAAATAATATTTTCATTATCATAAAAAATACCTTTTCCTTTATAAGGTTCCGGCATTTTATAAGCTTTTATTAATGCTGCTAATTGATTTATTTTTTGTTGTTTATAACCATAAATAAATATTTTTGTAGGTTTTGGACAAATAAGCGTTAAAGATTTTGGAATTTTTATATATATTTGATGACTATAACCTAATTTTAAATGTAAAATAGAAAAATCTAAAGTATTTATATTCATTGCACGATAACCTACTCCAACGATATTTATTTTTTTTTTTGATTTTTGAGTAATCTCATTTATTACTTGTTTAATAATTGCAACATAAGTACCACACAAAAATTTTAATTTTTTTTTTTCATTTATAGATATATTACTAGTATCTATTGGAAATTGTGTTACAGCAATAAAATTATTTTTGTTAAAAATTTTAATTTTTGTTTTTAATTTAATTGATTTAATACCTAAAGGTCCGATTAAAGTTAAAATATTGTCCTTACAAAAATATATTGAAATATTTTTAGGTATTTTTATAATATTTTTTTTTAAAATTTTAATTACCATATTTAAATAAAGACATAACTAGATTTAATTAACGACTAAAAGTAACTCACCTCCTATATCTAACTTTTTACAGGTATTAATCGATAAAATTCCTTTATTAGTAGATAAAATAAATAATCCTAAATTAGAATTAATTTTCCATAATTGTTTTGAAGAACAATATATTCTACAACTCGGCTTTGTTATTGACTTTAACTGTTTTATAACAGGTATACCGTGTTTATATTTTAAAAAAATTTCAAACATGTTAGAATCTTTTTTAGATATTGTATAACCTAAAATAAAACCTTCCTCCCATAAAACATTTAAAATTAATGCACTGTTTTTTTTTCGCGGATGCAGAATATATGATTTATTAGCTTTTTGACCATTTTTAATATTGGCTAACATATTCCATAAATTATTTTTCATATATTTTTAATTGTCTAGAGACAGATTTGAACTGTCGACCCAAGGATTTTCAGTCCTTTGCTCTACCTACTGAGCTATCTAGACAAATTGCATAAACAAATTTCTCCATAAATATCCAATAATTTTAAATATTTACTGTTTAATTTATTTTTTATTAAAAAATTATCAGAATTTATAATTTTTTTTTTTATAAAATTTTTTTTATTAATTAAAATTTGAATTTTAAATTTAATATCTAAAAATAAGTTATGTTTTATTTTTTTTAATAGTTTTAGTACTTTTTTATATTCAAATATATATAACATTATTTGAATATTATATATACAATATTCAAAACATTCACTAGCTTTTTTATTAACATGAGGTGATTTAAGAACATTAAATTTTTTTTTTTTTTTTTTTTTTTTGGATTGTTTTATTAATAAAATATTTTTATTAATCTCTAATTGTAATAAATAAAATAAAAATTTCAAAAAAAATATTAATGAATTTTTATTTTTTGTTTTTATATGTATATTAATAAACATAAATTTAAAAAAATTTATTTTAATTTTAATGTAAATTTATACTATCATTTAAGTAAATACAAGTTAAAATTGTAAATACATATGCTTGGATTAAAGCAACTCCTAATTCAAGACCAAATAATATAACTATAACTAATAATGGAATAATATGAAAAAAAGATATTACATTTTCTAAAAGTACCATAGACCATGAAAATCCAATAATAACTTTTAATAAAGTATGACCTGCCATTAAATTTGCAAAAAGTCGTACCCCTAAACTTATCGGTTTAAAAATATAAGATACAAACTCAATAGGTACTAATAATAATGCTAATCCAAATGAAGTATTCGCAGGAAGAAATAAAGATAACATATGTGATTTATACTGTTTTATACATATTATATTTACTCCAATAAAGATAGATAACGACATTGTAAAAGTTATTATTAAATGGCTAGTAACCGTAAAACTATATGGAACTAATCCTATTAAATTTACTAAAATAATAAAATTAAAAATTACAGAAATAAATGGAAAATATTTTTCACCTTCTTCATTTATATTATCATATAACAAAGAAGAAACTGTTTCATTTAAAATTTCGATTAACGTTTGCCAATTGTGAGGAATAAAAAAAAAGCTATTATTCTTAGATGAAAAATATATTAATCCATTCAAAAAAATTAACACTAATAAACTGATTAAAAATAAATTTGTAAAAGAAAAATCAAAACAAAATAATTCTATAGAAAATAATGAAATAATTTGAAATTGTTCTAAAGGAGTCAGTAACATAATTTATATTATTTAAGGATTTTATAATATAACTATATTTTATTTAGTAATGTTGTTTTAAAATAATAATTTAAAATATATTCAATAGTTATTTATCTCCTCTAGATACCTTAAATAGAAAAAAAATACAAAAAAAGTAATTTTTTTATTTATTAATTCAATAAAATGTAAAAATATATATTTGTTAAAAAAATAAAAAAAAAAAAATTACTTTAAACGTACGAAAATTTTTAGAATCACCTACAATAAAAACTATTTAATTGAAAGTGTTATAATACATTTTAATTAAAAAGATTCTTTTCATTTTTTTTTACATTTTATTGAATTAATAAATAAAAAAATTGCCTACCAAATATAGTTTTTTTCTGTATATCTATAAGATAGAATGAGTTAACAAGAAATATATATATTTCTTGGATCAAAATTCATTTCATCTTTGAAATCATCGCATAGCGATAGAAAATTTTTTTTAATTACATCAAGTTTATATTGAGACTCTGTACTTAATGAAGATCTCATTTGATCAAAAACAAGTTTCTCAGACAAATAATACAAATATACAATATTTAGTACAATAAGTCTATTTAGTCTAGGAGGATATATCTTATCTTCCTACTTACATTTAAATAAAAATATAAATTCGAAGGTTCTATAGGTGAGTACCATGAAAAATTAACGAAAATCGGTGAAAAAACTATATATAGCATTTCAAACACAATTTATCGTTTGTCAGACGCAGCTAGTAAAGGTTATTTAAATTTTATATTAGTAGGACTGGCTGAATCAGCAAATAAAGTTAAAGATATTTTTACAAAAAAATAATACATGATTTTACGCTTATTACAAAATAAAATTTTCGAATATAGTTTTATAATTTTTTTAATGTCATTTTCAAACGGCGCTTTATGTTATTTGCTTTATATGCAACGTCAAACTTTATTGAAATAGGAACAAATTATTGGCACTTTGGAAAAACAGACTTTAATGTTACATGAGCATATAGAATTATTAAGAATCCAAGTCTCAGAGTCAGCAAAAAAGATAGATCAATCTGATTCTCTCATAGCAGATTTTAAACAACAATCTATAATATTAAATCAAACTCCCTCTTCTGCACCAATATCTGATGAATTAAAATTTTATTTATTAAATTTAGGTGTAAAAGGTCTTTTAGTTATCGGAGATATTGGTATCACATATTGTAATATTCAATATTTACATACAACAACGTTTATAAAAGTTTTAGCAAAATCAGCAGTTTTTTTAGACGATGTAATAAATTTTAATGTAAAAAATCTAATATCGAAATTTTTATATAAAAAAGAACATTTTAGTACAAACTTTTTTAGTACAGATTTTTATGACCACAATATAATTTATCAAATCATATTATCAGAAAATAATACATTTTGTCAAATACTCGTATCAGAAAAAGGCGTTAATAAATTTATACCTTTATGCCAATACATTAATCAACAATTGTTATCTAATTCAGATAAAATAGTTTTAACTAATGATATAATTGATACTACAAGTTCTATTATATAATTAGATACAATAACAATTATCTTTTATCTTTATAGTGTAAAATGAATTTTTTCAAGATTATAAAAATTTGTCAGAAATAACAAGAGTATATATTAATCCCCTAAAATAATTATGTTAAAAAACAAACAAGATAATTACTTAAATTTACATATAACAGATAGTAGCGAAGTTAAAGACTGTTACGCTAAAAATTTTTATAATAGTTTTTTTTTTTATAATTATTATTTTCAATAAAATAGTTTTTATTAAAAGTGTTATAATACATTTAAATTAAAAAGATTCTTTTTAATTTTTTATACCAGTCGTTTTTTTTACGTTTTATTGAATTAGTGAATAAAAAAATTACTTTTTTTATATTTTTCTATCTTTAAGGTATCTAGGGGGATATATATAGTAAATAATATAACATATATAGTTTTTTTTTTATAATTATTATTTTCAATAAAATAGTTTTTATTAAAAGTGTTATAATACATTTAAATTAAAAAGATTCTTTTTAATTTTTTATACCAGTCGTTTTTTTTACGTTTTATTGAATTAGTGAATAAAAAAATTACTTTTTTTATATTTTTCTATCTTTAAGGTAT
>Ga0315297_10000137_pt1 | contig 38391 bp, 36 predicted proteins | sample YL17G15_0_MG_FD_203628 | JGI IMG/M metagenome (GOLD analysis project Ga0315297, IMG submission 203628) | Sediment microbial communities from Yellowstone Lake, YNP, Wyoming, USA - YL17G15_0 | ecosystem: Environmental > Aquatic > Freshwater > Lake > Sediment | place: USA: Wyoming | collected...
ACAGGATTCTCTGGAATTCTGTTTTGGCCGCGGAGGCGTCCCCCAGGGCCAGGTATGTCTTGCCCTGTTCGACCGTCTGCGAAACATCCGGAGAAGATTGTCCGCATCCGAAAACCGTCAAGCAAACTAATAAAAATGTCATTGCCCGATTTATCGGGCTTTTAAAGGCAAATATTTTAGCCCGACATACCCTGATAAAAATACTCCACCCCCAGTCCTTTCCACCTATACCTATGTTTGAATGTAGTCGACCGATTTATGTATCCTAACGTTGGTTCTCCTAGATAGATTCATTATAATTCCCCTCAAACTTTCTTCAAGGAAAACACCAGGTAACCGTATGCCAGAGCTTCCTGAAGTTGAAACCGTCCGCCGGGGAATAGAGCCCGCCATCCGGGGAAAGCGCATCCTCTCGGCCGAGGTTCTCCCCGACCCCAAGGGGATCAGAACCCTGCGACGGGTTAAATCCACGCCGGTTTTCCGGAAGAGACTGGCCAATCGAATCATTAAAAAGGTCGACCGGAGGGGTAAGTACCTCCTTTTATATCTCGACCGGGGTGAGATCCTGATTATTCACCTGGGAATGAGCGGCCGCCTGCTGATCCGCAAGCCATCGGATCCTCCCGATCCCCATACTCGAATGATCTTTCACCTGGAGAAGAAACTCGAGCTCCGGTTCGCCGATCCGCGGAAGTTCGGCGAGGTTTATCTTTTTTCACCTTCCCGGGGAGAAACCACGGTCAACCCCTTGAATCTCGGGCCGGAGCCCTTCGCCCCGGAAATCACCGCCGCCTGGCTCCTTTCCCGGTTGGCGAAAAGTTCCCGGGCGATCAAGGCCGCCCTCCTCGATCAAAACCTGATCGCGGGGATCGGCAACATTTACAGCGACGAAATCCTCCACGCCTCCCGGGTCCGTCCCGACCGCCAGGCCTCCTCAATTACCCGGGTGGAAGCGGATCGGATCGTGCGAAACACCCGGCGTATCCTGAAACTGGCCATTTCCAAGCGGGGCACCACCGCGGGGGACGGTGTTTACCGCGATTCCCGGAATCAACCCGGCTCCTTCCAGAACCATCTCCGGGTTTACGCCCGGGAAGGGGAAGGCTGCTACAACTGCCGGGGAAAGATCGCCTCCCGCCCGATCGGCAGCCGCACCGCCCATTTCTGCCCCGAATGCCAGAAGTGAAAGGAATTTTATGGTACCTTATTATTTATTGATGACGAGAATGAATCCTCGAAAGTTCGCGGTTCTGATAACCCTGGCCGGGCTCGGGATGGGGGGGTTCGCGGGATGCCCCGGGCAGGGAGGGGGCAGAAAATGCACGATTAATTCCGATTGCAACTTGGCGGCTCTGGAGTTCTGCGACCCGGCAGATCATGAATGTAAAACCTGCCAGCCGGACTGTGCCCAAACGGTTTGCGGGCCGGACCCGGTTTGCGGATCAAGCTGCGGGGATTGCAACCAGGTGGCTCTGGCGAACGGGGGCTTTGAGCTATCCGTTGAAAGCGGGGCGGAGCATCCCCCCTTTTGGTATATGGGATTTCGCACTTTACCTCTGCCTTCCGGGACTTATATTTGGTCCCTGGACTCGAGCGAAGCGGCCGAGGGCAGTCAGAGTCTTAAGCTTGAATTCAGCGAAGATTTCTTTTTCAGCCAGGTTTTACACCTGCCGGGAGCCCTGCTCGAAGGAAAACAAATTTCATTTTCTCTTAAAGTCAGGCATGAGGGGGCGGTGGAACCGCCGATATTTTTTATCGCTGGTTATAACCCCGAGGTGATAGAGGCCGATCCTCTCCTCGGCCCGGGAGTAGTGGGAAGCTATGTCGCCCAGGCGGATCCCGAGGAGGGAGTCTGGAAGGAATATTCGGGATCATTCACGGCGACCGCGCCGGCCGCAGCGGTCTCCTTGATCCTCGGGGCTTTTGGAGCGGGAGGGACCGTGTGGTACGACGATGTCCGCGTCGAGGCCGATCCCTGGCTTCCGGGGGCCGGGCTGGATCCGGACCAGGTGGACGTGCCGCTCGCCGCGCGCGCTTTTGAGACCGGATTTGTCTCCGAGTCACCGATGGATGTGTCCGATCTGGGCTATGAAAACCTCCTGGAAAACACGGCCGCCGCCGGAAGCGTGCTGAATATTTTCTTCCACGTCCGCTGGTGCCGCCACCGCCTGAGCACTACCCCCTGCGAAGAGGATTATCCTCACTTCCTGAATCTCGAATTGGGTCGGAAGGCGCGGGCGCGGGGCTTGAAACTGGCCCTCACCCTCGATTTTACCCATGGCAGCCCGGAGGGGATTGGCAATCTTAACCCCCTGCCCGATGGAGGCAGTCCGGGAACCCTGCTTGACCCCGAGGTACGGGGGGCTTATCAGCAGGAGCTCCTCTGGCTCTTTGATGAGCTATTGCCGGAATATGTCCTGGTCGGGATTGAGGTGGACATTATGTATGGCCGGCACCCCGAATGGTGGGATGCCTACCTCGAGATGGAGGGGGAAATCTATGATCTGATCAAGGAAAGAAATCCCGCGACCCATGTGACCGCCTACCATACCCTGTCCTGGTCGGTGGCCGAGGATGGCAGTTTGCGGGAGGAGGCGGCCCGGGTCTGGCGGCGGCTCATCCCGAAGATCGATTCCATTGCCTTCAGCACCTATCCCAATGTATCCCTCGACCCTCATCCGCCCCGAACCTTCCCCAGCGGCTATTTCTCCCGGCCCCGGGAGATCGCCCCCGAGCTGCCGATTCTGGTGCCCGAGTTTGGAGTGGCCGGCGGGGGAGACACGGGTTTTTCCGAGTCCGAGCAGGCCGGGATTCTTCGGCAGATGCTCAAAGAGTTCGCCGCCGCGGATCCGGTAGCCTTGATCTGGTATTCGCTCTATGATCAGACCTACCTGGGGAGTCCTTCCTGGTTTAAACAGGCCTTCCGGTACTTTGGTATGTATGATTTTTCCGGCACCCCCAAGGAGGTTTTTATCCTCTGGAAAAAGGTTCACGAACTGCCGGTGGAATAGAGAGAGGCTTCCGGAATGATAAATATATTTTAAATAATTCCGAAATCCTCATTCAGCATTCCGAATTCTGAATTCCGCACTCCGCATTATTTAAGTCCCTTGGACCCTCGAACCCTTTATTTTCACCGCCTCCCGGGCTCTTATTGGCTTGCAATTTGACGCGAATTGACATAAATTAAAGTTTAATGATGCTTACGCCTTATCAATTTACAATGGTAACCCGGCCCCCAACCGGGTTGTTTTTTCTTGAGGGGAAGGAAAAATGAACCCCGTAAAAATCATCAAGCGTTACCAGAACCGGAAGTTATACGACACGGAAACCAGCTGTTATATCACCCTGGAGGAAATCGCCGAGCTGATCCGGAAGGGCCAGGAAATCAAGATCATCGATAAAGTCACCGGCGAAGACCTCACCTCCATCACCTTCTCCCAGATTATTTTCGAAAAAGGGCGGACCAGCCGCCAGATCCTCCCGATCAACGCCCTGAAAAAAATCATCCAGGCCGGCGGGGAATCCCTGGCCGAGATCTTCGAGATGGGGTTCTCCGGCATCCCCAAGAAAATCGACGAACAGCTCAATGAAATCATGTCCCGGCTCACCGTCATCAAGGAGATGGAAACGGACATGAAAAAGATGAGTAAAAAACTTCAGGAACTGGAAAAGGAAGTAAAATACCGGAAGTCCGGCTAGTCTCCCAGGAAGTCCAGAGTGCACGGAAAAATTACCGATATCCGTAGCCGCCTGAATAAAGGCAAGATCGCCGTGGTCTGCGCGGGCGGGGGAATCACCGGCGGGGTCTACGAGATCGGGTGCCTCCGGGCCCTGGATGAAATCCTGGTCAACAAAAGCGTGGTGGATTTTGACATGTTCATCGGGATCAGCGCCGGATCCATGATCGCGTCCGCCCTCTCCTTCGGGGTCACCCCCGACCTGATGTTCAAAACCCTGATCGGCCCTACCACCGAAATCCAGGGATTCAACCGCGGGAATTTCTTCACCATCAATTACCCGGAATTCATCCGGAAACTCATTTCCGCCCCGTCAGTAGTATTCAACATTCTGAAAAGCTACTGGCGGAACCGCAAGGACATGCACCTTTTCGACGCCCTGACCTACCTCCAGGAGTTGATTCCCTCCGGTCTCATCGACGGGGGCAGCATAGCCAAGGACATCCAGGCCAGCCTGGCCAACAACGGACGGGAGGATTCCTTCCGGAGCCTGGCCAAGGAGCTTTACGTTATCGCGGTGAATCTCGACACCGGCCAGCGCGCCGTCTTCGGGGAAAGCAATTTCCGCGAGGTTCCGATCTCCAAGGCCGTGCAGGCCTCCTGCTCGCTCCCCCTGCTTTTCCGCCCCACCCGCATCAACGGGGCCGATTACATTGACGGCGGGGTGTTCAAAACCGTCCACCTGGATGTGGCCGCCCGGCACGGGGCCGACCTGATCATCTGCATCAACCCGATCGTCCCCCTTTACAACAACCCGGCCACCCCCATCATCCCCCTGGTGACCGGGAAATCCCGCTACCTGCGCGACCGCGGAATGATCCCGGTGGTAGACCAGGCTTTCCGGATCCTGATTCACTCCCGGCTCCGCTACGGGATTGAGCAGTTCCGCCTGGAGCACCCCGACATCGACCTGATCCTCCTCGAGCCCGACCCGACCGACTACATGATGTTTTTCTACAATATCCTCCGCTTCTCCTCCCGGGTCATGATCGCGGAGCACGGTTTCGAGCAGACCCGGAAGAAAATCAACGAAAACTTCGATTCCTACGCGCAGGTCTTCGCCCGGCACGGTTACGACATCTCCCACAAGTTCATTGACGAGGAAGCCGAGGAAACCCAGAGACATGGAAATTCCCTGACCGCCATCGCCAAGAAATTCACCCAGCTTCCCCTGGTCCGCCGCATCCGTGGGTAAAACCTCGGGCCGTAGCCCCCAAAGGCAAAGGGCGGAGCGCAAAAAGCCAAGCGTTTTAAAATTTTAACAACCGACAGATCACGAGAACTTCCAGGCCCCGCGATCAAGACGGGGCTTTTTGCCTGGCTGGCTCTCCGGAGCGCGGATATTGTTTGGATCGCGCGGGCGATTGTCATATAATTCCATTCAATTCTTTAAAAAGAAATGAAGTCCTGCCTGCCGAACGGCGGGAAACATACCAGGGGGACGATCCGATGAAAGATTTTAAGAACAAGGTAGTAGTCATCACCGGCGCGGGATCGGGTATCGGCCGGGCCACGGCCCTGGCCTTCGCCCGGGAGGGCGCGAAGCTGTATCTCACCGACATCAACGCCGAGCGGATCGAGGCCGTGGGCCGGGAGATCCAGGCCCTGGGCGCGGAGGCGAAAACCTACGTGTTCGATTCCTCCAACCGTGAGGCGATGGAGAGATTCGCCGCCGACGTTTACGCGGCCGCGGGCCGGGTGGATATCCTGCACAACAACGCCGGCATCGGGGTAGCCGCGCCCTTCGAGAGCATCCCGCTTGACCTCTGGGAGAAAATCATCAACGTCAATCTCTGGGGTTACATTTACGGCATCCATTATTTCCTGCCGCGCATGATCGCCCAGGGCGGAGGCGGGCACATCGTCAACACCGCCTCCAGCGCCGGCCTGACCGCCGTGCCTCTGCTCGGGGCTTACAACACCACCAAGTTCGCCCTGGTCGGCCTTTCCGAGACCATGAGCATCGAGCTCCAGAAATACGGCATCTACACCACCGCCGTCTGCCCCGGCGTGATCAACACCAACATCGTCAAAGACACCCTCTTCGTGACCTCCACCCCCAAACTGGCCAGGAGAAGAAACCAGATCATCGATTTCTACCGGAATAAGGGCGTCTCCCCCGAAAGGGTGGCCCGGGATGTCTTGAAAGCGGTGCGCAAGCGGCGCCCCCTCCAGCTCTCCCCCTTCTGGCAAGTATTCCCGGGGTGGTTCCTGAAAAAGATCTCCGTCCGCGCTCAGAACGCCTTCACCCGTTTCCTCGCCTCGAAAGTGATTTAAAGTGGAGCTTCCCGGACCGAAGATAAACTAACCCCATAAAATCCGTTGGAAGAATATCGCACAAAAAATAACGCCCCACCCGCGCCGGAAGGCACTCCCGTGATTCGCTGCCGGGACCTGGTCGTGGCTTACGGAAGCCTTTTGGCGGTCAACGGGCTCTCCCTGGAAATCCTCCGGGGCGAATGCTTCGGCCTGCTCGGTCCCAACGGGGCGGGGAAAACCACCGCCGTCGAGGTGTTCGAGGGCCTCCTCCCGCCCCGGGCGGGGACGGTGGAAATCCTGGGAGAAAGGTGGGGGCGAAGCGAAGCGGATGACCGCCGCCTCCGCCAGCGCCTGGGTGTGGCCCTCCAGGAAACGCACCTCCCGGAAAATCTCACCGTGTTCGAGATCATTCGGCTTTTCCGGAGCTTCTACCGCGGCGGCCGGGAAATAAACGAACTGATCGCGCTCATGGGCCTGGAGGAGAAAAAGAACGCCCGGGTGGGAAAACTCTCGAGCGGACAGCGCCAGCGCCTCGCCCTGGCCTGCGCCCTCGTGGGGGCTCCCGAGATCATTTTCCTGGACGAGCCTACCACCGGTCTCGATCCGCACGCCCGGTTGACCATCTGGCAGGCGATCGAGGCCCTGATCCGGGACAGTTGCACCGTGCTCTTGACCACCCATTACATGGAAGAAGCCGCCCGCCTTTGCCAGCGGGTGGGGATCATCGATAAGGGCCGCCTGATCGCCCTGGATTCCCCGGCCGGCCTGGTCCGGACGCTCGGGGCCGGGGAGATCGTGGAGCTCAAGGTGGAAGGCGAGTTCCCGCTCGAATCCGTGCGCCGGGTCCCCGGCGTTCACCGGGTCGAAAAGAGGGAACAGCAATGGATCCTAATGGTAAACGATTCCACCCGAACGCTTCCGGGGATCCTTAGCACCCTCTCCGTTCAGGGAATGCGGGTGGATTCCGTTTCCACCCACCAGGCCACCCTGGAAGATGTCTTCGTCCGCCTGACCGGGAAAGGACTCGGCGATGAATAAGGATCGCGCGCGGAGAACCCATCCCCTGCTCGAGCTGACGAAAGCCAGGTTCCTGGAATTCATCCGCGATCCGTCCGCGATTTTCTGGGTTTTTATCTTCCCGATCCTGCTCACCGTGGTGCTCGGAATCGCTTTCAAGAACCAGGGGCCGGAAAAAATCGAGGTGGGGTTCCTGGGTCCCGCCGCGGAAGAACTCGTTGAACGGGTCCACGCCCAAAAACCGGCGGGTGACCTGGCGCGGTTGAAGCTGACCCTGATGGATCCGGGGCAGGCCTCCGCGGCGCTCAGGTCCGGAAAGATCGATCTCATCGTGAGAGCGGAGCCCTGGGCGGGCGGAACGCCGATGATAACCTACCAATACGATCCCACCCGGCCGGGAGCCCGGATGGCGCGGCTCGCCGTGGATAATTTGGTGCAAATGTCCTATGGACGAATCGACGCCGTTCAAGTCATCGAAGAACAGGTCGAGGAAAAAGGCGGCCGCTACATCGATTTTCTCATCCCGGGGCTGATCGGGCTGAATATCATGGGAAGCTGCATGTGGGGCCTCGGGTATGCCATTGTCGACTCCCGCCGGCGCAAGCTTTTAAAGCGTTTCGCGGTCACCCCCATGAACCGGTCCCATTTCCTTCTCTCGTTTGCCCTCTCCCGGCTCGTTTTCCTGGTTCTGGAAGTGGGATTCCTGGTGCTCTTCGCTTACCTGGTATTCGACGTCCGGGTGCTTGGATCCAGTCCCTCCCTGGCCCTGGTGGCGCTCCTGGGAACCGCCGCTTTTTCCGGCCTGGCCCTCCTGATCGCTTCCCGAACGGCGAGCACCGAAGCGGCTTCCGGCTGGATGAATTTTATTCAGCTTCCCATGTGGCTGTTGTCGGGGTCGTTCTTCGCCTATTCCCGCTTTCCCGAGTTTCTCCACCCCTGGATCCGCCTCCTGCCCCTGACCGCGCTGAACGACGCCGCCCGCGCGGTGATGAACGACGGGGCCGGGATGGGCGCGATCCCATTGGAGCTGGCCGTTCTCGCGTTCTGGGGCCTGATCAGTTTCTCCGTCGCCTCGAGGATATTCAAATGGCACTGAAAAAAGCATGGAGCAAAGGGCAAAGGGCATAGAGCAAAGGCAAAAAACAGGTCAAATGACCAATTGGGTTCTTATCGGCGGTCGGCGGTCTGCCGTCGGCGGTCGCCTAAAGTTGGGAGGCTAAAATGACTGATGCGACAGTTCAAGCATTGAATGGCCTTCGTGACCTATCCATGCTCAAGTGGTATGTCATCCCGCTAATGGCGATCGTGTTTTACATCTACACCAAGGAGATCAAGCTCGCGCGGCAGGCCGGGGACTGGAACGCCGTCCTCTGCGGCGCCACCATCTTAGGCGTGGATTTCTTCAACGAGACCTGGAATGGGTGGGTCATGTATCTTACCCAGCGCTCCGCCTTCTGGACCACGCCGGGAGACACCGCCCTTCGCACCATGGTAGGGTGGAATATCGAGATCATTTTCATGTTCGCCATCCTGGGCATTATCTACTACCACACCCTATCAGAGAGCACGCGTGAGAAGATCCTGGGCCTGCCCGAGATGTGGTTCTGGGCCATTGTTTATTCGGCTTTCTGTGTCTTCGTGGAATGCCTGCTGAATCTCGGCGGTCACCTGGTCTGGGAATATCCCTTCTGGAATCTCTCCCTTAAGGGAATCCCGTTGATCTTTCTCTTCGGGTATTTCGAGTTCTTCTGCGCCTGCATCTGGGTCATTACCCGCCCGAACCTGAAAACCAAGGTCGGCCTGGTGGTTTTCTTCTACTCGGTGCCGGCCCTGATGAATGTCCTGGCCTTCGGTTTCCTCGGCTGGAATTACTAGAGGGTATCATGAGTTTTGATTTAACTATTTGATAATAAAGAAAAAAATGAAAATATTTGATATGGTCTAATCTCGTTCTTTTTATGGAGTGCATTAGCTTGTTTATCCCGACAATGGAGGGACTAATGCAATGCATCGGCAAGCCGATGCAGTCCATATAAAAAACTTGATGAAAATAACTCATGATACCTTCTAGTAAAATGGCTTATGGCATATATAAATAAGGATAAAATATAGGAAAGTGAGAAATAATAAACATGAAAAAGCGGAAAATATGCGTTGCCTTCTTGAGTCTGATCCTGGCCCTGGCCATCTCAAACCTGGGATGCGCGATGGTGATGCACGGCTCCGACCGCTTTATCACGGTGAAATCCGAACCGGCGGATTCCCGGGTCAGGGTCAACGGTATCATGGGAAAAGATAGTGAACCCATCAGGGTTCCCTCCCAGGGATACTATTCAATAATGGTGGAAAAAGAGGGATACCAGCCGGAATATTTAAGCGTCAGCAGCAGATACCATACGGGCTCCCTGGTTCTTGATATTTTGCAGGTTCCTATAGTCCTGGGATTTATCTGGATTATGGTGGACGCTTTCAGCGGGGCCTGGTTCAAACTGGACCCGGATGCATATGAAGTGTATCTGAAGCCGGCCGGAGTGAATGATCAATTAAAAACCCCGTGATCAGCGGGAAAAATGGCGTCAGGTTTCCTGTCGGCCCCGGTTCTGCTGTCATTATTCAGCTTGACCGTCCAAGCAATTCCAACATATATTACATACGATAGAATTTCCGTTTGTTCTTAAAATTTTTCATTAAAAAAGGAGCAAACATGAACCTAATCCGGTTAAAAACGATTATTCTCCTCGGCGCGGCGGCGGGATTGGTTTTTTCCTGTTCCTCCGGCTCGAAAAAAGAAAATGCCATGGACGGGCAATACTCTCTCGGGGCCGATCAGCTGACCGGGGTCGATCAGCTGACCATGGATCTGAAAATCCCGGCCGGGGACGGGGGGCAAGATGTTCCCCAGAACTTCGATCTCGACCGGAAGCTCGGCGCGGGCGCGGCCGCCGGGGCGCCGGAGGTCAGCGGCGTCTGGGTCGGAATCATAACCTCCAATGACAACGTGCAAGACATCCTCGTCTGGCTCAAGGAAGACGGCGGATTCGTCGCCGCCGACGTGAAGAAATATAGCTGGCAGATCACGGGCGGAAATCTTTCGATCACCTACCCCGATAACCCCTCCAGCCCGGACATCCCCAAAATCCCCGCCACCGAAGCCCAGCTGGAAACCGGCTCCTTCACCTTCACTGATAACCAGCAAACCATGTCCATGGAAAGGATCATCGCCGGCACTTCCTGGCGGGGGCTCTGGGGAGCAACCATCGCCAATGTGCCCGCCCTCCTGGTTCCTCCCTCGGGATATACCCATATCGCCCTTTTTGAAGATGACGGAACCGTTTGGGTCGGGGAGGTGACCGGGGAAGGGACTTACGAAACCTCGGGAAGCTCCATGACCATCGAGATCACCTGGCCGGAGGAAGGAAAAGAGCTCACTGATAAAACCGTCAAAGCCGTCATCCCCGCAGGCAATTATGATTGGCACGCCTTCGCCGTTGGACCGGGTGAAAGCCACGGGCTGGCCACGGTGACCATCTCGGACGGGGCGGTCCTCTGGGGCCATACCGAGTACGAGTACGGGGGAAGTATCCATATCAAGGACGGAGGGACCCTCATCGTGGACGGCGTCACTTTCAAGGACGCCCAATATTTCTACCTGGAAGACGGGGCCACCATGATCATTGAGAACAGCACCATCGAGTTTGCCCGGTGGTCCGGCTGCCGGGCCTGGGGGCCCGAAGCGAGCAATTATAATTACGGCTTCAATGTGGGAATCGGCACCAAGCTGGCCATTCGGAACTCGACGATCAACGCGAAGGGCGGGATTCCCTGCCTGATCGCTGCCTACGGGAACCCCGATTGGTTCGGCAAGGCCAGCCAGGTAGATATCACCATCGAGAATAACACCATTACCACCGACGGAGCGGGGGGCATCGCCCTGGCCGCCGGGGTGATCAAGGGCAACACCTTTAATTTCACCCAGGCGCACGACCAGCTTTACGGGATCATGGCCGCCAAGATCGAAAACCCCCTGGCCGGCAAGGAAGCCCTCGAGATCGAAGGCAACACTTTCATCTCCCCGAACTCGGGGAGGGCGATTGTTTTTACCGACTGGATGGAAATGGGCACCTATCCGACGGATGTCGTGGGCAACCAGTTCACCGGCTTCCCCGTGGTTTTCTCCTCCGAACCCGGCCTCGGCCTCTACCGGAAAAACCTGAATATCTCCGGGAACACTTACACGGATTGCGGGCAAATCTACTCGCCGCAGAATGAATTTATCGGTGCTTCCTTTTCCTCCGGGCTTCAAGCCACGGCAGTTTACCCTTCCCAGATTAATCTTTCTTGGGTGGACGATTTCGATAACGAGGATGGGTTTAAGATCGAGCGAAAGACAGGATCGGGGGGAACTTATTCTGAAGTAGGGACAGTTGGGTCCGGCGTAACTGTTTATCAAGATACCGGACTTTTGCCCGGTACTATCTACTATTATCGGGTTAATGCTTATAACTGGTCCGGAATCTTAGGCTACTCCAATGAAGCCTGGGCGGAAACTCCTATTGTATGAATCCAGGTCTCAGGAGGGGGTAGGCACACCTGTGGGATGCGGCGTGGACCGCGCGAAAACCTACCGGATCGAGCTCACCGCCGGTTCCGGCGGCGAGCCCGTGGGGAATTACAAGCTGAATATAACCGTGAATTGAGAAGGATATCTTTCTCTAAAAGATTCTTTAGTTGAGGAAATTATCGAAGAGTATCCCCATTTAAGCAAAAAAGATATTCAAGCTTGCATCGCTTATGGTGCCGAGGCTACCCGTGAGCATTTTATTCCGATTTCGCTAGAAGAACGGGCATGAAATTCAAACTGGATGAAAATTTCGGGAAATCAATCCAAAACATTTTCTGTAACGAAGGCTGCGATTGCATCTTTCTCGAATTAAGAACACCTTTCAAACACCAAGGTAAAGACCTGACCCTAGAATTTCAGATGTCGCTACCTCCACCATTTTTCCCCTCCCTTGGTACCGTTCCCGACGATCCTAAATCTTTCTCCCCACGTCGAATCCCTCCCGGACGGCCTGGAGAATATCCCGGGGCGACGCGGCATCACCAATCCGGTACACTTCGCTGACTTTACCCTGAAGCGCCCAGAAAAGCTCATCATTCTGTCGGTTGGCCTGAATTATTATTAGACTGTGAACGCCCGGGAGCGCCTCTTCCTCCCGAGAATATGCGTTCTCTATCACTACCTGATCCCCGGTAAATTCCTTTACCTTATTATTAAGGATGAACCTTACCCCTTTGGTATACGTGCGCATGAGCATTAAAGGGATTTCGGTAATACCGGTAAGAATTGCGGGACTGAACGCCTCGGTAACCAAGATGACCTTCTTCCCCAGACCGGCCAGGTAGTCCGCCAGCGTAATGGCCGGCTGTTTGAAAACGTTGTCGTAAATCACCACCTGCTCTCCCAGCTCAACACCGTCCCGCAGAACCTGGACCTGGTTATACACGTTGGGCAGGTTTCCGCCCGGAAATTCCGCTTCGGTCGGCCTGCTTCCGGCGGCGACAATCACCACATCCGGCGCTTCACCCAGGACCGTCTGCTCATCAGCTTCCTTTCCCAGGATTAATTTGACGCCGAGCTTTTCAATCCGGTACTTGCGCCACCGGATTATTTCACCGTATTCACCCCGTTCCGGAATCCGGGTGATGATGTTTACCTGGCCCCCCAGCTCTTTTTCCTTTTCATAGAGGGTTACCGAGTGCCCCCGCTCAGCCGCCACCCGGGCGGCTTCAAGCCCGGCCGGGCCCCCGCCGATTACGATAACTTTCTTCTTCTTTTCCGCAGGCTTAAGCTCGGTCTCCGCTTCCCGGCCCACCCGGGGATTCTGGGTGCAGGTAATCGACCGCTCCCGGAATACTCGGGAAGCGCAGCCCTGAACGCAGGCAATACAGTGGCGGATATCATCCAGCTTCCCGGCCCGGGCCTTATTGGCAATCTCGGGTTCGGCAATCTGGCCCCGGGTCATCACCACCAGGTCGGCGTGGCCATCCTCCAGGATTTTCTCCGCCTGGACCGGATCATTGATCCGGACCGAAGCGAAAATCGGAATCTTCTCCACCGCCGCCCGGATCAGCGAGTGAAATGGAACAAACATCCCCAGGGGAACGTAACAGGGCCCGATTGTCAGGGTATAATGACCGATCTGGGAGCCGACTGAACAGTTCAGGTAATCTATTTTCCCGGTCGCCTCCAGTTTGCGGGCCACCTCCTGCATTTTCTCATTGTCCAGGCCGCCGGGATGGAGATCGTCGGAGCTGATCCGGATTCCGACTGTCATCCTCTCGTTGTCAACCTCCGCCCGGACCCGGTCAATCACCTCGGTGACAAAGGCCATTGGTTCCCCATACCTGTCGGTACGAACATTGGCCCAGGGGGACCAGGACTGCTGGATCAGATAACCGTGGGTCCCGTGCAGCTCGACCCCATCGAGCCCGCCGTCCCGCGCGGCCCGGGCATAAGCCGCGTAGCCGTCGATAATCTCTCCGATCTCATTTTGCGTGAGGGCCTGGGGCCGCTCCCGGGTGGAGAAGGATGGAATTTCGGAGAAAGAAATCAGCGGTTTCAGGTTGAGGAAGCTGTCCCATTCCTTGCCGAAGTGAACCAGCTGCAGAAAAACCCTGGCACCATGCGGCCGGATGGCCTTGATCAGCTTTTGAAACCGGGGGACCAGCTCTCGGGGCGGAAGCATCGGCTCGTTTCCCAAGGTACAACAGGAGGGATGGATGACGCAGGCACCTATAATCAAAAGCCCGCAGCCCCCCTGGGCCCGCGCCTTGATGTATTCAATGTACTTCTCCGGCGGAAGGTTCTCCTGGAAAAAGCCGAAGCCGGTATCGTGACTGCTCATCACGATCCGGTTCTTAACCTCAACCGGGCCGAGCTTGATTGGTTGAAACAGGTGTTTAAATTCCATTGCTCCTCCTGACGGATAGATCCCATTATACTTCTACTTAATCTATTAAGAAATTTCTTCCTTGAAAAAACCTAAAATTTGTTATTTTTTTCCATAAATAGTTATATATTCCCATGTATTCGGATATTTATTACGATTTTACACCATGGACACGATACGCTTTCACCAACTCACCTCCTCGCCCGGCGATATATTCCACCTTACGCGGGCGACCATTCCCGGAGGGAGCACAATCCGCCAGCACATCCAGGACTTCATCGAGATCCTCTGGGTTGACGGCGGTGAGGCCACTCATGAGGTAAACGGAGAGTCGGTATCGATTCGAACCAACCACTTCTACCAGATATTCAAGCAACAATACCGAATGTCGCCGAGGAAGTACCGGATAAAAAACAAATCCGTAACCGGCATGAGAGGATTAGAAACCTGATTTATTGAAAAAAACGGAAACGGTGGGTACAATTTGAAATCGTTGAAAGGTAGCTCAATATGTAGAGCATCGGATTGAAAATCCGATAATAACAACTTATAAATATTCAAACCGGGGGGGACATAAAATGAGCGAAAGAAAGTTGACTTTTAGCGACCGAATGGCGGGGAAGTTCGGCAAGAACCACCTCGTGTTGAGGATAATGCTGGAATCGATGAAGGCCTTCTTCAAGATCGTCGCCCTGCCGGGGATCCGCAACCGGCATAGCTGGGTCAGCCCGAAGTTGAATAGCATGGCGGCCCTCCCCATCAACCAGGAGCTGTATTCTCAGAGCGTCTCGCTTCCCCTCCCCGTGCTCACCGAGATTATCGAAAAGGCCTCCCACCGGATGTTAATGAACGTGTGCGGGTGCCGGGTTGCCTATAAGTGTAAAAATCACTCCCCTGAAATCGGTTGTATCTTCATGGGCCCGGGTGTATTGAGTATTTCCCCTGGGCTGGGACGCCTAGTCTCAGCCGAAGAAGCGCTGGAACATAGCCGGAAAGCCATCGCCAGCGGCCTCGTCCCCTGTGTCGGCAAGTCGGAACTCGATAAAACCCTCTTCATAATGCCGAAGGACGCCAAGTTCATCGGACTGTGCTATTGCTGTCACTGTTGCTGCATAGGCGGGGCGGCCTTTAAGAGCCTGCCCCTGGAGCATCTGAACCGGATCTTCCCCCGGATCGAGGGACTCAGGATCGAAATCACCGACGCATGCAACGGCTGTGGAACCTGTGTTGACTACTGCCTCTACGATGCCATCACTATCGAAAACGGACGGGCCGTCCAAAGTGAAATGTGCCGCGGTTGCGGAAGGTGCGCCCTGCAGTGCCCCTCAGACGCAATCGAGATATCCCTAGATAATCCGAAATTCAAGGAAGAAATAATTAATCGAATCAGCACGGTAAGCGGGGTGATTTAACAGCCTGTGTGAGATGGGGTTAACCCTTAATGTTTGATATTATCACCATCGCTAAACAATCTTTTTCTGGATTTTAGGGAATTCAACGGGACGTAGTTCCGTTCCGGGCGGGGATTAGTTATTTGCCGGAAGCCAACGCCAACCTGGAAACCTGACCTTAAGAGATTTAATGAATTGATGAAATTTAGTATGCCAAGGCAAGCCGGTGGCTTTATATTTTGCCTTAAAAGAAAGGGGGGGTAGAAATGGGAGATCATCATAATATTTACGGGCATCTCCGGAAGCGTTTGGACGCTAATCCGGTTGGAGCCCCGGACACTCCGCTATTTCAAAAGGTCTTGTCGACTCTCTTTTCCGAGGAAGAAGCCTGGCTGGCTTGCAAGATGCCCAACAGCTTATCCAATTTGCCGAAGTTGTCTCGCATCACTCGCTGGCCAGAGAACAAACTCGAAAAGGTGTTGGAAAAGATGGCGGACCGGGGGCTGGTAGTGGATTTAGACCGGAATGGGGAAAAGTATTATATCTTGATGCCGACCATCCCGGGTTTTTTCGAGATGCTGCTGATGAAGAAACGGGATGATGTTCCTCAGGAGGAACTGGCCCGGTACTTAAGGGAGGATCAAAAATCCATCTACCCGAAAATTTTCGGAGGGGATACCCAGTTCGGGCGGATCCTTCATTACGAAGAAGCCCTCTCGAAGGATGATTACCAGGAGGTCTGCTCTTATGAAAAGGTCTCGGATATTATCCGTGAGGCGAAAATGATTTCCGTTTCCCTTTGTTATTGCCGCCATGAGAGAAAAATATTGGAGGAGCAGTGCCCTCACCCTTTGGAGGTCTGTAACGGCTTGGGCATGGGCGCGGATTTCATTGTTCGGCATAATTTTGGACGCCGGATCGAAAAGGAAGAGGCCCTGGACATGATTGCTCAGACCCAGGAGGCAGGATTGGTACACATGGTTGACAATGTTCAGAGGCGTCCGACCTTCCTCTGCCATTGCTGTTCCTGCGCGTGCGGGATTGTCAAATCGTTCCAGGAGATTAGCGAATTTCATACGGTAATGACCTCAAATTTCCTTGCCCAGGTTGACCCGGAGACCTGTGCCGGCTGTGGGCGTTGCGCCCGGGCCTGCCCCATTGGGGCGATAACCCTTCGCAAGATCTGGGAGCCAAAGTCCGATCTTCGGGCCGAGGTGGACGAATCCATCTGCCTGGGGTGCGGGGTCTGCGTGCGGTCTTGCCGGAAGGATTCGCTCCATCTCCATCCCCGAAAAGAGCGGGTGTTGACCCCGGAAAGTACTTTTTACCGGATGGCCTTGATGGCCTTGGAACGGGGTAAATTCCAAGAACTGATATTCAACAATCCTGACAAGGTAACCCATCGGGTAGGGAAAATCCTGGTAAAATCCTTCCTGCAGCTGCCTCCGGTAAAGCGGGTTTTACTCCAGAAGGAAGTTAATTCCAAGTTGTTAAATTTTTTGCATGAGATGGCTCGCCGGTCTAAGGATGGATGGGTTCTGGATTATATGTAGTAAATTTAGGGTTTGTCCTTCGATCTATCATTGATATTTGAAAACCTATGGTCAGGTCTTTACCTTGGTATTTGGGGAAGGTAAGTCAGATCCTAATGAGCAATTTAGGGGCTGGTGATTTGTTGATTTATTTAATTTGGATCTTTCGAAATGCAAAGATATAGTCAGCCCTTGTTAATGAACAAATTCATCAAAATAATTCTCGTTAATTCCCGCTTCCACGGAGGAGATTTTATCAAGATCCTTTTTAGCCTTCATCCAGAAACTCATGCTTCAGCAGGGTGATGCCGTCAACGCAGTCCACAACCTGGAACCCCATTTTTTTGAAAACCCAGATCATATTCATGTTTCTCATCAAAACCTCCGCCTGAAACCCGCTTAATCCCCGCTTCTGGGCCAGGCATTTCAAGTAGGCAATCAGCTCGGTCCCTATCCCCTGATTTTGGAATTTGTCCCTCACGGTCACCGAGATTTCCGCGTAATCTGAGCCTTTCTTCGCACTGTATTGTCCCAGCCCGACGATTTTTTCATTTCCCCCTTCCCTGACCACCGCCAGGATCAACATATCCTTGTTGTAGTCAACCGAGAGAAATTCTTTCAGCCGGTTCAAGGGCATGTCCTTGCGGACGGAGGCGAAACGCAGATAGAGGCTCTGCTCGGAGAGGGAATAAAAGAACTCCCGGACCAGCGATTCATCGTTGATTTTCACCGGCCGGAGAAAGATCCGGAGCCCGGTCTTGGTGGTCCTTAAGGCCTCCAGCTCCTGGGGATACTCCTCCCCGATCTTTTCCTCCTCGAAAGAATGCTCCTCGCTCACGAGTTTCAGGTTGATCGCCCGGTGGATCAGGCGCTGGCGGAACCGGGGATGGGCGATCGTGATCATCTCCAGGGCCCGCTCCCGGATGTTCTTGCCCTCGAGCGAGGCGGTCCCGAACTCGGTGACCACATAGTGGATGTCCGCGCGGTTCAAGGTGGCCCCCACCCCGCCCTTGAAGAGGGGCACGATCCGGGAAACGGTTCCCCCCTTGCCGGTGGAAGGGATGACGATAATCGTCCGGCCGTTAACGGAGAGAGCCGTCCCGCGGATGAAATCCACCTGCCCGTCGATCCCGCTGTACCGCGGCCCCCGCACGTCTTCTGAGGTGGCCTGACCGGTGAGGTCGATTTCGAGCACCGTGTTGATCGCCACCATCCGGTCCTGCCGGGCGACCATCACCGGGTTGTTGGTGTAATCGATGGCCCGGAGCTCGATCGCCGGGTTCCGGTTGATGAATTCGTAGGTATCCCTTCTCCCCATGCAATAGGCGGCCACAGTCTTGCCCTGGTCGAAGGTTTTTTTGGAGTTATCCACCGCTCCGGCCCGGATGAGATCAACCAGGCCGTCGGTCAGGAGCTCGGTGTGCACGCCCAGGTTGTGCTTGTTTTTCAGGTGGGAAAGAACCGCGTTCGGCAATCTCCCGTAGCCCACCTGGAGGGTGTCCCCGTCCCGGACCAGCTTGGCCACCTGCTCCCCGATCTTGCGGAGCACCTTTTCGCTGACCTCCTCGCTCCGGAGGATTTCGCCGTATTCGAGAATGGGCTCGTCATAGGGGACGATAAAATCCACATCGGTAAGGGAGATGAGGGCATCCCCCCCCACGAAGGGCATGTTGGAATTCACCTGGGCGACCACGATGGCGGCCTTCTCCACCGCCGCGCGGACGATGTCCACGCTTATGCCCAAGCTCAGGCGCCCCTCCTCGTCCGGGGGAGAGGTCTGGATCAGGGCCACGTCCACCGGCACGTATCCCCGGCGGATAAAATCCGGCACCCGGTAGAGGAAGGTGGGGGTGTAATCGGTCAGGCCGGCATTGACGAGAGCCCGGGTATTCCCCCCGACAAAGAAGGAATCCATCTTGAAGTTGGGCCCGAGGCCCTCGAGGCCGGCTACGGACTTGGCCGGGAAGACCTGAAAGACGGAGGCGTCAAAAAACGCCTTGGGATGGTTCTCTGCGTAGGCGACGATCAAGTGGACCAGGTAGCGGGGCTCCCCGCATCCGGTCCCGATAAAAATCTTACGCCCCGACCGGATCCTCTGGAAAACCTCGTCCGGGGTGGCGCGCTTGCTGGCGTAGAGCTTTTGCACTTCCTGGGAAAACACCGATTTTCCCTCCGGGACGCGAATTTTTTCCCGGAATCTTCCGTACGGTCTGATTTTTCGGCTTCACTTATATTTTAGCCCTTTGACCTGATTAAGGAAAATATCCGCCCTGGATAGATTTAAATAACACTTACCGAAGGAAAAGGTCCGCTTCTTTCAATGAAAATTGCCTGATCCTAGAATCAGGAAACTCCAATTCTTTTCTTCTTGACAGTGCATTACTTGAATGATAAGAAGCAATCAATGTTTTAATTGGCGGGGAAGATTCATCTGAGTATCCGGTTGTTAAAAACCGGAGGCAGGATTATTTCTCAACCTGCCTCCGGAAATCCAGCAAGGAGAGAATGATTATGAAAAGAATCACTTGTATCTTACCAAGCATTGTGTGCCTGTCCCTTCTGACTGTTGGGGTTGCCTTCAGCCAGGAGAAGGACGCTGAAGGCTGTAAGGATCATCCCCTGATTTCGAGGATGAATAATTATTATATTTCTTCCTGTGAAAAAAACTTCAATTCCTTCGATTTTTTTGTGAAAGAAGGCACCAAAACTCTGGAGGGAGAGAGGACCAAGATCGCATATTGTCTGCAAGAGGGATCCCCCCAGCCCAGCTTCCTGCAGGTCCGCCGCAATTACGGCAACGCGGTAAAAAATATTGGAGGGACGGTTCTTTTCGATGAGGATCGACGTAGTACATTCAAGGTGACCAAAGGGGGAAAGGAAACCTGGATCGCGCTTGAAGTCTTTAACGAGGGGCGGAATTATGAATTGATCGTCCTCGAAATGGAACCCATGACTCAGGAAGTGACCGCGGATGCCATGTACAGCGCGCTGAGCAAGGACGGGTTCATGGCCCTCTATATCAATTTCGACACCGGCAAATTCGACCTCAAACCCGAGTCTAAAGGGATCATCGAACAAATCGCGGCGCTTCTCCAAGCTCACCCGGAGCTTAAGATGAGCATCGAAGGCCACACCGACAATGTGGGAACCCCAGAGAGCAACAAGACCCTCTCCTCGCAGAGGGCCAAATCAGTCATGAACGCGGTCGTCCAAAAAGGGATCGCCGCGGCCAGACTGATGGCGGTCGGCTGGGGCCAAGAGAGGCCGATCGCGGATAACCGCTCGGAAGAGGGTAAGGCTAAGAACCGCCGCGTCGAGATCGTCAAGAAGTAAGTGAAGCCCCACGGCTGGAAGCCGTGGCAACTCCACGAAGCTTATGGCGGGCGGAATCCGCCGAAGCTAACCTGTCCGACATAGCCCCTGTCCTCCGTAGCCTACATGTCCGCCGAAGCCTTGGCGAAGGCTGGATGGCGTAGGATGGACTTGTCCTTCGTAGCTCTTGTCCTTCGTAGCTTCAGCGTAGGAGGATTAGCGAAGTCGGAAGCTACGGAGGGTTACCCGCCAGAGGGCATACATCGACGGGCAAAACCCGTGGCCTTCTGCGGAGGCGGGAAACCAAGAAGGCTTAATTTTTATAGATAAAAAGCCCCGGAACCGTTTCCGGCTTCGGGGCTTTTTCGGCGTCAAATTACAATTTCTTTTCTCTATAATTTAACTACCTTCGTGGCTTGCATGCCCTTCGGGCCCTCGGTGGCTTCGAATTCCACCTGATCGCCCTCTTTTAAGGTCTTGAAGCCGTCACCCTGGATGGTAGAGAAATGTACGAATACATCCTTACCACCTTCCTGTTCAATGAAACCGAAACCCTTGCTCTCATTGAACCATTTTACTTTGCCTACTGTCATTAGCCTACGCCTCCTTTCTAAATATTGTGTATTATATACCAGAAATTCCAGAAAATTCCATAGTCACCCATTTAAAGGCAACTGGGATGGGGGGTCGTAGTTCCATTAGTTCTGTTCCTGGCGGGGATTATTCGTTTGCCGGAAGCAAACGCCAACCTGGAGACCTGATCCCGGAATTTTTTTTAGGGAGGTTTTTAAATAATATCGGTCAGGTTGAAAAAAACGAAAACGATGATATTATTCCCAATTGTGGACAGGTAGCGAGGCGTTTTATGGGCGGGAACCATCACCACGATTCCGGTCACAGTCACGATCATCTTCACCATCATCATGAGCACGGCGGCGATCATCACGGCCGTCAGGCACAGGACTCGTCAGTTTACGACCGGCTTTTAAAGCGGATCAGCGCCAACCCGGTCACCGTGCCGAAAAGCCCGTCGGTCAAGAAAGCCCTGGCGCTGCTTTTTTCCCGGGAGGAGGCGGAGCTGGCCTGCCGGATGCCGGGCGGGCTGGAGAACACCGCCGCCATCGCCAAAATTGCCGGCCTCCCGTACCAAAAAGCCGAGAAACTCCTCGAAAACATGGCGGACCGCGGCCTGCTTTTTGATTTCGACCGCAACGGGGAAAAATACTACCTGCTCCTTCCCGCGATCCCGGGATTTGTCGAATTTTCCCTGGCCACCCCGAGGAACGACATTCCCCAGAAGGAGGTCGCGGCCCTGTGGAAGCAGGTGCGCGAAAACGACCACTATGAGCTGTTCCGATCGCTTTTCGGGATCAACATGGAGACCCAGTTCGGCCGGATTGTGTCTTATGAAGACGCGCTCCGGGGCAACCCCGCCCAGGAAGTCTGCTCCTACGACCGGGTTTCCCAGCTGATCGAGGAATCAAAGGCGGTCGGCGTGGTGTACTGCCACTGCCGGCATGAAAGAAGGCTGAACGGCGAGGAGACCTGCTCTCACCCGCTCGAGGTCTGCATGACTCTCGGCGTCACCACCGAGGTTTTCAGCCGGCACCACATCGGCCGAAGGCTGGACAAGTCCGAGGCCAGGGAATTGCTGGCCCGGACGGAGGAACTGGGGCTCGTCCACATGCTCGACAACGTCCGCAGCAAGCCCGCCTTCATGTGCAACTGCTGTTCCTGCGCCTGCGACATGGTGCGTTCCTTCCAGACTCCCGACGAGCCGTTCCATGTCGTCATGACCTCCAATTTCATCGCGCAGATCGACGCTTCCGCCTGCACCGGGTGCGGGAAATGCGCGAAGGCCTGCCCCATCGGGGCGATCAGCCTGAAAAAACAGTTTCCGCCGCGGGAGGGCCTGCGTCCGCTCGTGGATGAATCGATATGTTTCGGATGCGGGGTCTGCTCGAAATCCTGCAAAAAGGAGGCGCTGCGCCTGGCCGCGCGCCAGGAAAGGGTCATAACCCCGGAGACGGCGCTGCACCGGATGGCGCTCACCGCCCTCGAAAGAGGGCAGTTTCAGGATTTCATCCTGGCCAACCCGTCGAACCTTACCCAGAAAACCGCCAAGGCCCTGCTGAAAGCGATCTTCACCTTCCCGCCGGTAAAAAGGCTCCTGCTCCAGAAGGAGATCAACTCGAAATTCCTTGATTTTCTCTACGACTCGGCGAAAAAATCGAAAATGGGATGGGCGCTCGATTTATTGTAGGCGATTTTCAGCAATACCCGCCCGAAGATATCACCGCTCAGACATTCCACCAGGGGGAAATCACGAACTCCAGGGGGTTTTGAAAGACCAGCACATGATCCGGCACGGGCACGATGAACTCATGCCACGCGGTGGTGTCCTCAATCCGAAAGGACTCGGGCGGCAGGCATAACATTTCCGTGCCCGCCAGTCCGCCGTTATAGTAGACGCGGTCTCCGATTCCGTTCGGCCAGTAAATCAGGTCATTGGACTTAAGCCACTCCCGGGTGACCAGGGCCGTGGGCAGGGATGACCGTTCCGGCATCGGGCCGACGGCATGAAAATACGTCCGCTGGAACGATTCCACCCGGGTCTCCAGGCGGTTATCCAGCAGGGCCTGCTCCACCCGCCGGGCGCGGACAAAGATGTTCACCGGATCCATGGTGATTTCGCTGCTCTGGGCCTCCGCCACCAGGTAGCGCGTGACCGGCGGGTCTTCCGCCGCGTTCTTCACGAAGACCGACCACTCCGCGCAGGGCGTTGGTGATCCCGGAGACCCGGTAAACATTCAAGGAAATATAGTAGGCCGCTTCCGGATCCTGCTCGAGAAAGCGCATCTTCGCCAGGGAAAAGCCCGGGGGAAGATCGAGATGCCGCTCCAGACCATCCCGGCGGTCCGGGCGCACCCGGAAGTTGTAGTAAACCGAGGGCGGCGCGTCTTCCACGGTGAAACGGACATAAGGCTTGGCGCGGCCCAGCAAAACCAGGATCCCTTCCCGGAAGGACAGCATCGAGTACAACAGCCGCTTTACCAGCCTGCGCGCCAGGCGCCCGGATTTTGACAGTTCCATTTTTTCTCCTTTTTGCCTTTCCCCCGTAGAGCCTGTTCACTCTCATCATAAAGATATTTTTCCAGATCTATTGGCATTATAAGTTATTTTATCCCTCTGAATTCAAACAAAAAAGGAATTCGTTTTATATTTTTATGGGGAAGAGAGTAAGGAATGAGGTTGAAAAAAACGAAAACGATGGTATTATTCCCCATTGTGGACAGGTAGCTCAGTTGGTAGAGCATCGGACTGAAAATCCGAGGGTGGCCGGTTCAATTCCGGCCCTGTCCACCATACCATCTGAAAGATGGAAATCCCAAATCCAAAACTCCAAATCCCAAAAATTCACCAAATAAAGATCCGTAAAACTTTTCCCCCCTCACCCCATCCCTCTCCTTCAGGACGAGCCTTCAGGACAAGTCCCTCGAGGGGAGAGGGAATGGGAGAGGGTGAAATTATTAATTTGGACAGCTATGATCCCAGGTAAAAATTCCTAATACTGTTTTTCTGGAACCTAGGATTTAGGATTTATCCTGAGCGATTTATCCCGAGTTCTACCGAGGGAAGTCGAAGGACTGATGACTTAGGACTTTCCGGGCATTGTTCATTTCACCCGGGGTGCGAGAGTGACGAGCGCATCCACCGCGACGGGATTGCCGTCCCGCCGGATGATCAGGGGGTTGATATCGATCTCGGCCACCTCGGGAAAATCCAGCCCGATCTGGCCGATGGCTTTCAGGGTTTTCTTCAGGACCTCGCGGTTGGCCTTTTCCTCTCCCCGGAAGGGATCGAGGATCTTCTTGGCCTGGATTTCCTCGAGCATGTCGGCGGCGTCGTAATCCTCCAGGGGGGCGACCCGGAAGGCCACGTCCTTCAGGATCTCGGTCATGATGCCGCCCAGGCCGAACATCACGCAGGGGCCGAACTGCGGGTCGCGGGTCAACCCCACGATCAGTTCGCGCGCGCCCTTGACCAGCTCCGCGACCAGGACCCCGTCGATCCCCTTCCCGGCCGCGCCGGTAATTTCGGCGAAAGCCTGTTCCAGTTCCTTCTCGTCCCGGATACCCACTCGGACCAGGTTCTTCTCGGTTTTATGCATCAGCGCCCAGGCGCAGGCTTTTAAAACCACCGGGTAACCGATTTGGCCGGCGGCCTTTTTCGCCTCCTTGAGATCCCTGGCCAGAATCTCCCGCGTCACCGGGACTCCAAACGATTTTAAAAATTCCTTGGATTCGTATTCGGAAAGCGCCTTCTGTCCCTGCTTCAATGCCTTCGCGATCATTTCTTTTTCTCGTGCCATTCTTTTCCTCCTTATCGGACCCGTGAAGGAATTATATTAATTTGAATCCGAGATGCAAGGGGAATGTGCCAATTTACGATTGACGCCTCCGGCCCTGTAGGGCCTACGGCCCGGAGGGATTGACGATTGACGAATGAAAACCAAAATAATCGTCAACCTGAAATTGTTAATTAATTTTCGGCGGTCAGCCGTCGGCGGTCCGCGGTCATTGTGACAGAACAGACAGACCAGAAGCGCCATAGACGATGGACACTTTACTTAATAAGGATAGAATAAATATCATTATAAATAATCAGGGAAACAGCCCTGATTCCCGCTGTTAAAAAATGTTTAAGACCAGGAACCTGAAAAAAATTTTCCTGCGCTCCCTCCTCCTCTGCCTCCTGACGATAATTTTCGCCCCCGGCCCGGCCCGGTCCGCGGAATACTGCACCGTGGTCAAGGTCATCGACGGCGATACCCTCGAGGCCGATTGCGAGCACCGCCTCGAAAAGGTCCGCCTGATCGGGGTGGACACGCCGGAGAAATTTCACCCGGAAAAACCGGTCCAGTTCTTCGCCGAGGAGGCCGCGAATTTCACCCGGAAAATGGTGGAAGGCAAACGGGTCCGGATCGAATCCGACACGGAAAGCCGGGATCGTTACGGCCGCCGCCTGGGTTATGTCTACCTCCCGGACGGGACCTTCCTGAACGCCGAACTGGTCCGCCAGGGCTACGGGTTTGTCTTCCGGCGCTTCCCGTTTCGCTTCCTGGACGAATTCAGCAAGCTGGAGGAGGAAGCCCGAGAAAACCAGCGCGGCCTCTGGCAGGAAAACGGTCTGGCGGAATTCCGGTGGCTCCAGAAAAACGACGCCGATTCCTTCCAGGTCTATCCAGCCGCCGGAGATTTCTGGGCGGTTCGCTATCAGAAATACATTAAAACCCACCTGGATCAGAATGGGCTGGCGGCCGAGCTCCAGGAGCTGAGGTTCAAGATCCCGGAACTGTCCCCCCGGGACCTCGAAAGCCATCTGCTCTCCCGGGGCTGGCGTCTCACCTCCGGGGAGGAGAACAAAACCCGGGCGGTTTCCTGGGAGGAAGCCGGCAAGTATGTCGGCAGCCGGATTTCCATCGAGGGGAAAGTCGTCATCACCCATAATTCCGGGAAGGCGTGTTTTTTGAACTTCCATCCCAATTGGAAACGCTATTTCTCCGTCGTCATCTTCGCTTCCGATTTCGCCCGTTTCCCCTCCCCGCCGGAAAAAGCTTACGTCGGGAAACTGGTCCGGGTGACCGGTATCGTCCAGGAATACGAAGGCCGGCCGGAGATGGCGATCTCCGGCCCGGAGCAAATCCAAATCCTGCCCGAGACCGGGCAAACTCCGCCCCGAAAATAAGACTACTCCCTTAAAAACCTTATTTCCCCCACCGCTCTTCCTTAAATATATAGGCGGGAGACCCGATTTTTATTCGAGTATTATTTTCATTTACTATTAGAAACTCTTGACCTCGCTTCTGAACCGAAACTAACCAGAATGCAAAAACATATATTTTTATTGATAATCAGTAGGTTACGAAATGGTTTCTTCCGGACCAAATTGGGGTCTTGACAGGACTTGACTGGCCAGTGTATACAAAATGCGGAAAATTAACATGAAAAAATAACCTTTTTTAAAACCAAGGAGGGATCATGGCGGACGAGAAAAAAGGGATGATATCAATGATGGACGAAAAGAGGAAATTTCCTCCCACCAAAGAAACGAGCGCGAAAGCCTATATCAAGAGCATGGAGGAGTATAAAAAAATCTTTAAAGAATCCGAGGACAACCTCGAGGGTTTCTGGGCGAAGCAGGCGGAGCAGATCGACTGGTTCAAGAAATGGGACAAGGTTCTGGTCGAGGATTTCGCCAAGGCCAAGCACGAATGGTTCGTAGGAGGCAAGCTTAACGTTTCCTACAACTGTTTGGACCGGCATCTCAAGACCTGGCGGAAGAACAAGGCCGCCATCATCTGGGAAGGCGAGCCCATCGGGGAAAGCAAGACCTACACCTACCAAGAGCTTTACAGCGAGGTCTGCAAGTTCGCCAACGTCCTCAAGAAGAAGGGCGTCAAGAAAGGCGACCGGGTTACCATTTATCTCCCGATGATCCCCGAGCTCCCCATGGCCCTCCTGGCCTGCGCCCGGATCGGCGCCATCCACAGCGTGGTCTTCGGCGGGTTCAGCGCCGATGCCCTGAAGGACCGGATCCTGGACTGCGGTTCCAAGTTTCTGATCTGCTGCGACGGCTACTACCGGAGCGGCAAGGTGATCAACGCCAAGGCCAACGCCGACACCGCCATGAACCAGTGCCCGGACGTGACCCAGGCCATCGTGGTCAAGCGCGCCGGAAACGAGATCCCGATGAAGCCGGGCCGCGACACCTGGTGGCATGAGGAGTGCAAAGCCGACGACATCAAGGCGGTCTGCGAACCCGAGAAGCTGGACTCCGAGGATCCCCTTTTCATCCTTTACACCAGCGGCTCGACCGGCAAACCCAAGGGTGTGCTCCACACCCAGGCCGGATACCTTGTTTACGTTTTGCAAACCTTCTTGTGGATTTTTGACTATAAGGAAGAAGATACCTTCTGGTGCACCGCCGACATCGGCTGGGTCACCGGTCACAGCTATATTGTATATGGCCCCCTGGCCGCCGGCGCGACCAGCTTAATGTTCGAAGGCGTGCCCACCTTCCCCAAGCCCGACCGCTTCTGGCAAGTCGTGGAGAAATACCGGGTTAACATTTTCTATACCGCCCCCACCGCCCTCCGCGCCCTGATGCGGGAAGGCGACAAGTGGCCGCAGGGCCGCGACCTTTCCTCCCTGAGAGTGCTGGGAACCGTGGGCGAGCCGATCAACCCTGAGGCCTGGATGTGGTATCATACCATGATTGGGAAGGAAAAATGCCCGATCGTGGACACCTGGTGGCAGACCGAGACCGGCGGGATCCTGATCACCCCGCTCCCCGGCGCCATCCCCACCAAGCCGGGCTCCGCGACCCTGCCCTTCCCCGGCGTCTTCCCGGAAATATACCGCGAAGACGGCTCCAAGGTCGGGGTCAACGAGGGCGGCTATCTCGTGATTAAGAGACCCTGGCCGGGCCTGATGCGGCGGGTTTATGGCGATCCGGAGCGGTTTTTCAATACCTATTTCGTCAAGTTCCCGGGCGTTTACAACACCGGTGACGGCGCCCGTCAGGACGAGGACGGTTACTACTGGCTGATGGGCCGGATCGACGACGTCATCAACGTCTCCGGTCACCGCATCGGCACCGCCGAAGTGGAAAGCGCCCTGGTGTCCAATACCAAGGTGGCCGAGGCCGCGGTGGTCGGGATGCCCCACGACCTGAAGGGCCAGGGCATCTACGCCTTCGTTACTCTGAAGGCCGGGGTCGAAAAGAATGAAGCGCTGAAAAAGGAGCTGGTCGGCCACGTGCGCAAGGAGATCGGCCCCATCGCCACCCCGGACAAGATCCAGTTCTCCGACGCTCTGCCCAAGACCCGGAGCGGCAAGATCATGCGCCGGATCCTGGTGAAGATCGCCGCCGGTGATGTCGGCAACCTGGGCGATACCAGCACCCTGGCCGATCCCAGCGTGGTGGACTTGCTGGTCAAGGAAAGAATCTAAATAAAACCAACGTTGCTTTTTAGCAGATGGTTTTATTTATCCTGAGGAGCAAAACGACGTAGAATCTCCCGGCGATACTATTGGCTCACCGGGGGAGAAGAGGACCGGGGTCTTGATCAAGAAGGAATGGCCGCTGGCGATGCAGCTCATGGGGGTCGGGGCTTACGTGGCCCTGAGCCTCATCCTTCCCGCCGCGATCGGGTTTTGCCTGGATTCGCGGGGACCGCATTCTTTCCCGGTCTACACCCTGGGCGGGCTGGGGCTGGGAACCGTGGTCATGATCTTCGGCGTTTATCAGGTTCAGGGCAGATTTATGACGGACAAAACCGACTGTTGATAATTAAATAATCATGAAACTAAAACCGGTTGTCGTCAGCAAAGCTTTCGTTTTAGGCCTGCAATTTATCATGGTCGGCTTTTTTATCGCCTTAAGTCTTCTGTTGCCCACCGCCCTCGGTTATTGGATAGATTCCAAAGTGGCTTGGGGATTTCCAATCTTTACCATTCTGGGCCTGGGACTTGGTATTTTGCTCATGGTTTATGGGGTGTTGGCCATGATCAGGCCTTTTTTAAAGGAAGCTGACAAATTAACCAAAGATCTTTTAGAGAAATATAAATAGGGGTCGGAAGAAAAAAAATATTCCCAGCGAAAATTACGAATTATAATCATTGTTTTCGCAAATGCCTGGAAATCTTTTTAACTTTTCTCCAGGCCATGATATTCAGAGGATTGAATTTGCCTCTCCAGGCATTTGCAGTGATCCCGGAATAGAAATTAATTAATAAAATTTTTTCCAAGCCAAAAGGAGGTATAGACAAATGATTGAAATCAATGCAGAGTTCGCGAGGCTTTTTGCCAGACTAATTGGCGCTGGGCTTGCCATTGGGATGGGAGCTTTGGGTCCCGGGATTGGTGTGGGCCTGATCGGAATGGGAGCTCTTAATGCTTTGGGACGTAACCCGGGAGCCAGAGGCCAGATTATGACCAGCATGATTTTGAGCATCGCCTTCGCCGAGGCGGTGGCTATTTACGCTTTGATCGTGGCGATCCTGTTGATTTTCGTGGCTTAATCTTCTTTCGCGGAAGGACAAGACAGTGGAAGGTCAAGGTCTAGGTTTAGATCTCCCTACTTTTATCGGCCAACTGGTTAACTTCCTGATCCTCCTGGCGGTGCTGACGATTTTCGGCTTCAAGCCCATCCGGAAGATCCTGGACGAGAGAGCCAATCGGATCAAGGAAAGCATGGAGCTGGCGGAAGCCACCAAGAAGGAATACGAGCACGCCCAGGCCGAGGTCCAGAAGCGGATCCAGGAAGCCCAGAAGCAGGGGGAGGCCCTGCTGACCGAGGCCCGGTCGATCGGGGAGCGGCTCAAGGAAGAAGCCAAGGCCGGAGCCCGCCGCGAGGCCCAGGCCATCATCGAGAAAGCCCAGGCGGACTTAAAGCGGGATCAGGACAAAATGATTGACCACCTCCGCCGGGAATTTGCCGGAATCGCCATCCTGGCCGCCGAAAAGGTCATCCACGAAACCCTGGACAAGCAAAAGCACCTCCGGATCATCGAGGAAACCATCCGGGAAAGCGCTCTGGGCAAAAAGGTCAATTAACCGACCCGCGATGGCAAAGCTAACCTCCGGAAAACGCTACGCCCAGGCCGCCTTCGAACTGGCCCGGAAAACCGGGGACTTCCCCGGCTGGCTGGCCAGCCTGCAAAAAATCGCCGAGCTCCTCCAGGACGAAAAGCTCCTCGATCTCCTGGAAAACCCCCGCCACCCCCTCCCGGTCAAGAAAAAACTCCTGGAGGAAAAAACCGGCCCTCTCCCCCCCTTCGCCTGCAACTTAGCCCTCCTCCTCGTCTCCAAGGGCCACCTCAAACTCACCCCCAAAATCCTCCTCCTCTACCAGCAACTCGTCGACTCCCACCAGGGCATCGAACACGCCCGGCTCACCACCGCCCTCCCCCTCTCCCCCGCCGAAATCCAGCCCCTCACCCAATTCCTTCAGAATACCTTCAAACACCAGCTCCAATTCCACCCCCAAACCGACCCCGGCATCCTCGGCGGGTTCCAAGCCAAAATCTCCGACACCCTCATCGACGCCAGCCTCCGGCAGCAACTCGATTCCCTGAGAAAAAATTTGATTGAATAGAAAATTTTTGTATAATCTCGAAAACACTAGGAGAGCAATATGACAACGCGTGAGCAAAACATCGTATCAGTCATCAAGGACCGGATCGAGAAATTTGAGACCTCCGTGACCGTGGCCAATGTCGGCACGGTGATTGAGGTCGGCGATGGCATCGCCCGGATCCACGGGCTCGGACACGTCGGTGCCAGTGAGCTCCTGGAGTTTCCCCACGAAATCATGGGCCTGGCCCTGAACCTGGAAGAAGATAACGTGGGAGCCGCGATCCTGGGCGAAAGCAACGAGATCAAGGAAGGCGACGAGGTCAAGGCCACCGGCCGGGTCATCGAGGTTCCGGTGGGGGACGCTCTCCTGGGCCGGGTCGTCGACCCCCTGGGCCGCCCCCTGGACGGCAAGGGCCCGATTAAAACCACCAAGACCCGCCCGATTGAAAGGGTCGCGCCCGACGTAACCAAACGCGGCCCGGTGGACACCCCGGTTCTGACCGGGATCAAAGCGATCGACAGCGCGATCCCGATCGGAAGGGGACAGCGGGAATTGATCATCGGCGACCGCTTTACCGGGAAATCCATCATTGGAATCGACTCCATCATTGCCCAGAAGGGGCAAAACATGATTTGTATTTATGTCGCCATCGGCCAGAAACGCTCCAAGGTGGCCCAGGTAATCGGCATCCTGGAAAAATACGGGGCGATGGATTACACCATCGTCGTGGAAGCCGATTCCTCCGAACCGGCTCCCATGCAATATATCGCCCCCTACTCCGGATGCGCCATTGGGGAAGAATTCATGGAACAGGGTAAAGATGCCCTGGTTATTTACGATGACCTTTATAAGCATGCCTGGTCCTATCGTCAACTTTCCCTCTTGCTTCGCCGGCCCCCGGGACGGGAAGCTTACCCCGGGGATGTCTTTTACCTGCATAGCCGGCTTTTAGAGCGAGCCGCGAAAATGGCGCCGGAATTTGGAGGGGGGTCCCTGACCGCCCTGCCGATTATCGAGACCCAGCTGGGAGACCTTTCCGCTTACATTCCCACCAACGTCATTTCCATTACCGACGGCCAAATCTACCTGGAACCCGACCTGTTCAACGCCGGGATCCGGCCCGCCGTCAACGTGGGGCTTTCCGTTTCCCGGGTGGGAGGTTCAGCCCAGAGAAAAGCGATGAGAAAAGTCGCCGGCAAGCTCCGGCTGGAATTGGCCCAGTTCCGCGAATTGGAGGCCTTCGCCAAGTTCGGGGCGGAGGAACTGGATAAGTCCACCCGCAAGCAGCTGGAGCGCGGAAAGAGAATCGTGGAAATCCTCAAGCAAAATCAATATACCCCCTATTCCCTCGGGAAAGAGGTTACCATCCTTTACGCCGTGCTCAATGGCTATATTGATGATCTCCCCGTCGAAAAGGTCATGTCCTGGGAAGAAAATTTCCACCGTTTTCTGGAATCCAACTATCCGGACATAGTCAAGAAGATCAACACCGAAAACGACCTGACCCCGGACAATGAGGCGCGGTTGAAAACCGCCATAAACGAGTTACTGAAAAAAACCGTTTAAACTTATGATCAGCGCCCGAATATTACGCCGCCGGATAAAAAGCGTTCAAAGCATCGCCAAGATTTGCCGGGCCATGGAGATGATCGCCACGGTCAAGCTGAAAAGGACCCAGAACCAGGCCCTGGCCGGGCGACCTTACACGGAAGCGATCACCCAGGTGATCGGCGATCTGGCCGCCCGGACCCAGATGGACTTAAGCACACCCCCGCTCCTGCAGAAGCGGGAGGTCGGCAAAATCACCCTGGTCCACATCGCCAGCGACCGGGGCCTGTGCGGGGGCCTGAACGCCAACCTGAACCGGATGGTCGCCAAGTTTATCCTCGAGAATAAGGCCCGGCCCGTCTCCGTGATTACCGTCGGCCGCCGCGGCCGGGCCTTTGCCCGTTACACCAAGCTCAATATCCGGGCCGAATTTCACGGGATCAGCGACGCGCCCACCCTGCGCGACACCTTGCCCATCTCCCGCCTGATCATCGATGAATACAGTCATAATGAAACCGATCAGGTATTTCTCGCTTATCCGTCCTTTGTCAGCATCATGAACCAGAAACCGACCCTGGACCCCATCCTCCCCATCGAGCCGGCCAAAACCACTTCCCTGGCGACGGAGTACATTTATGAGCCTAACGCCAAAACCGTCCTGGACGAGCTCCTCCCCCGGTTCATTGAGATGCGGGTTTATCACGCCATTCTCGAACTGATCGCCAGCGAGCAGGCCTCCCGGATGGTGGCCATGCGCAATGCCAGCGACAATGCCCGCAGCGTGATCGAGGGTTTGACCCTGACTTTAAATAAAGTTCGGCAGGAAACCATCACCAAGGAAATCTGCGATATCAGCGGAGGCGCTGAGGCGTTTAATAAATAAGGAGCGACCCCATGGCAAACGGAAAAGTTGTTCAAGTTATTGGTACCGTGGTGGACATTGCGTTTCCCCCCGGAGAGCTTCCCCAAATCATGAACTGCATCGAGATCCCCGCGCCGGACGGGAAAAAATACGTCGTCGAGGTTCAAGCCCACATCGGGAACAACTGGGTCCGCGGGGTGGCCATGACCCCCACCGACGGACTGGCCCGCGGAATCGAAGCCATCGATACCGGAGCCCCGATCTCGGTGCCGGTCGGTCGGGCTTGTCTGGGACGGCTGTTCAACTGCCTGGGGGAACCGTTGGACAATATCGGGGAAGTTAAAACCGAGCAAAAATATCCTATTCACAGAATGCCCCCGGCTTTAATCGACCAGGAAACCACGCCCCAGATCCTGGAAACCGGGCTCAAGGTCATGGACCTGATCACCCCCTTCACCCGGGGCGGTAAGATCGGGGCCTACGGCGGCGCCGGTGTCGGCAAAACCGTCATCATCATGGAACTGATCCGCAACATCGCCTCCGAGCACGGCGGGTTTTCGGTCTTCGCCGGGGTCGGCGAGCGGTCGCGCGAGGGCAACGACCTCTGGCAGGAAATGAAAAGGTCCGGGGTTCTGGATCGAACCGTCATGGTCTTTGGGCAGATGAATGAAAGCCCCGGGGCCCGCTCCCGGGTCGCCCTGACCGGGGTGACGATGGCGGAGTTTTTCCGCGATGTGGAAGGCCAGGACGTGCTTCTTTTCGTCGACAACATCTACCGCTACGTTTTGGCCAACATGGAACTTTCCGCCCTTCTGGGTCGGATGCCCTCGGCCGTGGGTTACCAGCCCACCCTGGGAACCGACGTGGGCGAGCTGGAAGAAAGAATCACCACCACCAAAAAGGGATCCATCACCTCCTTCCAGGCCATTTACGTCCCGGCCGACGATTACAGCGATCCCGGGATCGTCGCCACCTACGGCCACCTGGACGCCGTGGTGGCCCTGGAACGCTCGATCGCCGAACTGGGGATTTACCCGGCGGTGGATCCCCTGACCTCCACCTCCCGGATCCTCGATCCCGCCATTGTCGGCGAAGAACACTACCGGGTGGCCCGGTGGGTCCAGGCCACCCTGCAGCGCTACAAGGAACTCCAGGACATCATCGCCATCCTGGGCATGGAAGAGCTTTCCGAGGAGGACAAGCTCACGGTCAACCGGGCCCGCAAGGTCCAGAGATTCTGCTCCCAGCCCTTCCATGTGGCGGAACAGTTCACTGGGACTCCGGGCCGATACGTGCCCATTAAGGAAACGATCCGGGGGTTCAAGGAAATCCTGGAAGGAAAGCATGATGGGATTCCGGAAGCGGCTTTCTTTCTGGTGGGAACCATTGAAGAAGCGGTCGAGAAAGCCAAGAAGATGCGGGGTGAATGATGGCCGATAAAATCCGGTTCGAGGTTGTCACCGCGGAAAGCAAGGTTTACCTCGACAACGTCGACGAGATCGTGCTCTGGGGAGTGGAAGGGCAGATGGGGATCCTCCCCCACCACGCCCCGCTCCTCACCATCCTGATCCCCGGATACATCCTCGTCCGGAAAGACAACGAAGAGCATTACCTGGCCGCCACCGGGGGAATCCTGGAGGTGCTCCCCGACAAGGTCATTATCCTGGCGGACGCCTGCGACCGCACCGAAGGCTACGACCTGACCATGGCCGACGTGGCCAAGAAACGGGCGGAGTGGATCATCGAGGAAACCCTCAAGGCCGCCGCTTCCAAGGACCACGCTGTCGCCGAGGCCGCCTTGCTGCGTTCCTTAAGCTGGGTGAGAATGGCCCAAAAGAAAAAGCCTCCCAGAAAAGCGATCTAACGCTTTAAGGAGTGCCGGTGGTCATCCGGCCTTTATTTGCTTGTCCTTTCTTACCGAGCTTGGGGGAATGAAAATTCTGAAATTAATTCCCGTTAATAAATCGCTTGCGAAGGTAGTCCGGGGATTTCCGGTTGTCCAGGATAAATTAATAAAACAATGTTCCCTCCGTGATTCACCTTAAGCGAAACAACCCGATCCAATCATGGACCCAGAAAAACCGAGAAAAATCCTGGTAGTCGAAGACGACTCCGACATGCTCCTGGGGCTGAAAAAGCTCCTGACCAAGGAAGGCTACGAGGTCGAAACCTCCGGGGACGGCATCCAGGCCTCCGAATTGGTGAGAAAAAACTTTTACTCGATTGTGCTCCTGGATTTGAAACTGCCGGGGATCGACGGATTCGAAGTTTTAAAGCTAATCAAGGAAACCCGTCCCGACTCGGAAGTCATTATCATAACCGGACATGGTAATTTAGATACCGCCATCCAGGCCCTGAAACTTAATGCCTCCGACTTCATCACTAAACCCTTCATGAAGGAGGCCATCCTGATCGCCCTGCAGCGGGCGAACGAAAAAATCGCGATCAAAAAGAAGTTGAAAGAATACACCGAGACCCTGGAAATCAAGGTGCAAGCGGCCATCGTCGAGATCGTGAGAAGGCAGGAATTCGAGCGGAGGCTGATCCAAAGCTCCATCGACGGCATCGTGGGCTCGGACGGGGAAGGAAAAATCGTTATCTACAACGAGGCGGCGGAGGATATTTTCGGATTCCCTCCCGCCGAGGTTTTGCAGAAAATAAATATCAACGCGCTTTATCCAGCCCCCATCGCTGAGAAAATTCAACGCGACCTGGCGGGCCAGATCGCTCCGGATAAACCCCTGGGCTGGAAAGAAATCACGATCTCGAACCGGCAGGGCGAAGAAATCCCGGTCCGCTTTTCCGGGAATATCATCCGGAGCAACGGGGGAACCATCGGGAGCGTCGGCTTCTTCCACGACCTCCGCCAGGTAAAAAAACTGGAACAAGAATTGATCCGGTCCGAAAGGCAAGCGGCCATCGGACAAACCATGGCGAGCATCGCCCACTACATCAAAAACATCCTCAGCGGCCTGCAGGGCGGGATTTACGTGGCCAATACCGCCCTGGAGAAAAACGACATGGATCGTTTTAAGGCCGGCTGGGAGATGCTACAAAAGAACACCAACCGGATCACCACCCTGGTCAAAGATCTTTTAAACTATTCCCGGGCCCGCGACCCGGAATACCGGATGGCCTCCGTGAACGAAATCGTTCAAGAGGTCCAGAACCTCATCGAACCCCGGGCCAGGGAATACAATATTAAATTGACCCGGAACCTGGACCCTAACCTTCCCCCCATTTCCCTGGACCCTCAGGGCATCCATAATGCCCTTTTGAACCTGGTTTCCAACGCCTTGGACGCCTGCATCTCCGGCCGGGAAAGAGACGACCTGGAGGTAAAAATTACCACCGCCCAGAGCAACAAATCGTTGATCATCGAGGTATCCGATAATGGCGCGGGAATGGATGAGGAAGTCAAGAAACAGCTTTTTACTTCCTTTTTCAGCACCAAGAAAGGCAAGGGCACGGGCCTGGGCCTGCTCACCACCCACAAGATCATCCAGGAACACCGGGGAACCATCGCGGTCAAATCCGAGAAAGGGAAAGGATCAACCTTTATCATTGAATTACCGAAGGCGGAAAAAGCCATGAACAAAGGAGGCCAATATGGGAAAAGCGGTTCTGATCGTCGATGACGATCCCGACATTATCCTCTATGTATCCACCATTTTGGAAAAAATCGGCTGCCATACCTCGGGGGCGAAAAATGGGGAAGAGGCCATGAACAAAATCAAGCAGAATAGGCCGGACCTGATTATTCTAGATGTCGTCATGCCCCTCCTGAGCGGAGTCAAGCTTTACCGGGATCTCAAGGTCAGCGAAAAATTTAAAAGCATCCCGATCATCATACTCTCGGGAATCTCCAAGCAAACCTTTCTCGACTCTCAAGAAGCTCTTTCGGAGTTCACGGATCAGCCCATTCCCGAACCCAGCGCCTACGTGGAGAAGCCCCCGGAACCGGAACAATTCACCAAAATCGTGCAAAGATTTGTCCAGTGAAAAACCGAATTCGATTAATGAGAAATATTGACAATAGATTAGCAGGCGAATATAAATGAAGCGGGTTTTTGGTTGGGAGTGACCCCGAAGCCATAGAGGATATATCGCCCGTTATGATCTTAAAAAAAGAATGGCCAGTGGTTTTCCAATTATTGTCCGTCGGGTTCTTTGTGGCTTTCGCCCTTTTGGTTCCAACCGTAATTGGGTTTTATTTCGATCGAAAATTAGCCCACCATTTGCCTTATCTTACCCTTTCCGGACTGGGCCTGGGGACAGTCCTTATGTTTGTGGGAGTCTACCGGATGGTGCAACCGTATCTTAAGGAAAACGAAAAACCAAAAAATCAAAGTCTGGAAAAACCTAACCCAGGGAACATCAATGGATAATCAAGAAGAAAAAACCTCGGGATCCAATCTCAAAAAAATCGCCATCGCCGTAGGGATAATTCTGTTGCTTTTAACCTTAATCAGTTTCGTCGGCAGCAACGTCGGGGCCATGATTTTTAAAACCAAGGCGCTCAGCGTCTTTGCGGTCGGCAAACCCCACGTCGTGCTGCCGGCCGAAATGCCCTTCCACGGCGTCCATCTCAGCAACACCATGCTTACCTCCTTCATCACCATTTTAATATTAATGTTGTTATTCATTTCCGCCGCCCGAAAAATAAAATTGGTGCCCAGCGGCCTGCAGAATTTTGTCGAATTCTTTTACGAATCGCTGGCCAATTTCATTGAAGATACCGCGGGGACGGAATACGGGCGGAAATTTTTCCCGGTCTGCGCCACCATCTTTCTGTTCGTCCTTTTCAACGGCTGGCTGAGTCTCATCCCCGGTTTTGAAACCATCAAATTCAACGGCGAACCCCTCCTGCGCAACCCCAATACCGACATTAACGTTCCCATGATGCTGGCAGTGATTTCTTTTTGCTTCGTGGAATACTGGGGTTTTAAAGCTCACGGCCTCAATTATCTGAAGAAATTCATTAATGTCGGCGCCCTTATCCAAGGCTTTAAAGAAATGTTTGCCGGCCAGGTCAAAACCGGCCTCAACAACATGATCATGGGCCTGGTCTCTTTCTTTACCGGGATATTGGAAATCCTGAGCGAGTTCATCCGCCTGATCAGCTTCACCTTCCGTCTCTTCGGCAACATGACCGCCGGAATGATTTTGGTCATGGTCGCTATTTTCCTGGTTCCCTGGGTGCTTCCCTCAGTTTTTTATGCGATGGAAGCCTTTTTTGGTTTCATTCAGGCTTTGATTTTCAGTGGCTTAACCTTATGTTTTCTGGTTCTGGCAATCATGAGCCATGAGGAAGAGGCTCATTAACTCGAAGAAAGGGGGATAAAACTCATGGAAGCGGAAACCGCCAAGGTATTAGCCCGATTAATTGCTGCGGGATTGGCCATCGCCTTTGGAGCCATTGGTCCCGGGCTCGGCATCGGGATCATCGGCGCCGGCGCCATGGTCGCCCTGGGGCGCAACCCGGAAGCGCGCGGACCGATCATGACCAACATGATTTTGAGCATCGCCTTCTGCGAGGCGGTGGCTATTTACGCTTTGATCGTGGCGATCCTGTTGATTTTCGTGGCTTAATCTTCTTTCGCGGAAGGACAAGACAGTGGAAGGTCAAGGTC
>Ga0315297_10000138_pt1 | contig 38324 bp, 28 predicted proteins | sample YL17G15_0_MG_FD_203628 | JGI IMG/M metagenome (GOLD analysis project Ga0315297, IMG submission 203628) | Sediment microbial communities from Yellowstone Lake, YNP, Wyoming, USA - YL17G15_0 | ecosystem: Environmental > Aquatic > Freshwater > Lake > Sediment | place: USA: Wyoming | collected...
GCCCAGCTCTTTTTTGATCTCAGCGAAAGCGGCATTGATTTCCTCGGGCTGGTTGATGAAAAAGGCCTTTCCGCCCGTCGCTTGGGAGAATTTTTCAAGCGTGGCGATGATTCCGGTCGAGGTCAGCGTCGGATCGCGTTTGTACGTCTTTAAATATTGCTCGCTGAGCGGGATTTTATACCCGATGGTGTAGAGCGGCACATCGACCCGCCTGGCGATTTCGACGGCCTGGTCGGGAGACGTGCGGCTGTCATTCTCGATACCGTCCGTGATCAAAAGAAGCGCCCTTTTATCATTCTTCCCTTTATTGGCAAATTCAGGGGATACGGCAACGGCATCATTCAGGGCCGTCTGTCCATACGCCTCAGTTTTCTCTAGCTCGGCCAGAAATTGGCCTTTATCGGTCGAGAACTTGGCCGCCACTTCCACTTCGCCGTCGGCAAAAATCAAGAGCGAGACCTCATCCTGGGGGCTGAGAAGCCGGGTGAGGAGTCGCTTGAGCGCTTCCTTGCTTTCTCTGAGTTTGTCCTGAAGGGCCATGCTCCCGCTGACATCGAGGAGGACGGTCAGGCTCAGGGGCGCCGCAAAGTCGTGCTTGAAATACGTGATGTCTTGCTTATTGTCATTTTCATAGACCGTGAAATCTTTTTCCGTCAGGTCGTTGATATACCGGCCCTTCTTATCCTGAACGCTGACGGCGATGGAGATGGCATTGACGGAGAGGGTGTAGGACAATCCCTCCTTTTTCTCTTGTGGAAAGGACGGCTGGAAAGTAGCGCCGATCGCGGCCGCGAAAAGGAAAAAGAAAAAGGCCCTTCGATTTGGTTTCATAGCGATTCTTATGTAACGGCCTTAAAAATACTTATAACACACGAAAAATGAAGATTCAATGAAATCCGAAAATCCCGCTTGGAGGATCGGTTTTTTTTGATCTACAAATCCAGGTTCATCTTTCTCAGCAGATCGTTATATCTTGGATCCAAACATATACTATCCAGGAACGGGTCGACTTTCATCAAATAGACTCTCGGCCCGCGCTCTGCATAAGCCCGATACAGCCAATTGAAACCCTGATCGACGTCCCCAATTGAAAAATAAAGGCGGGCGACATCATAGGCAGAGACAATTTCTTTTTTTGATCTCTCGACGAGTTCGTTAATAATTTTTTGGGTCTCGGTTCTTCTTCCCATCTTGGCATAGACAATGCCCAGGCCGGCGGTCGCATCGATTTTTTGAAATATCTCTAATGCTTGATCATACATCGATTTGAGATAGTAGGCGCCTCCCAGATAGGCTGTAGCATCCGTTGCTTCGGGAAATTTTTCGATGGTTTTCTTCAATATCTCGATCGCTCGGTCATACCTCCGGGCGTTTAGGTAGATAAACCCAACATTTGTCTGAATTCTTGCAGAAAGAGGATCAAGGTCGCGCGCCTGCTCTATCTCAGATAAGGCTTGGTCAAAACGGCCTTTGCTCACCAGGACAAACGCGAAATAAGCGTGGGCGGGCGCATAGGCAGGATTGAGCTCGATAGCCCTTTGGAATTCCATCTCAGCGGCCAGCCAGTTATATTCAAAGAAAAATCTGACGGAGGCCAGCGAACAATGAGCCTCGGCCAGGGACTCGTCGATCTGAAGCGCCTGCAATGAGCTATTCAAGGCCTTTGTGTAGCAGTCTCTTGACGGCAGAAGGCCGTTGCTGGCCAGGACAAAGTACGAGTCGGCAATTCCCGTATAGGCCAAGGCATAGCCTGAATCCTCTTGGATGGCCGATTCAAAAAGCTCGATCGCTTTTAACAAATTGTCTTTGCCCCTCTTCCCCCACAACATCCGGCCCTGGAGGTAGAGCGTGTAGGCTTTCAGGTTGTCCGTCGGCCTCTTGGCAAGTTCTTTTTTTTCTTCCCCCAAAAGCTTGATCTTCAAGGCTCTGACGATCTTCTGGGCCATATCATCCTGGATGGCGAAAATATCTTCCATATTGCGGTCATACTGGTCAGACCAGATTTGGGAGCCGTCCTCGACTCTGGTGAGCCTGGCCGCAATGCGCAGCTTATCTTGAAGCACCTGAACGGTCGCCCCGAGGATGTGTTCCACGCCGAGCTCGCGGCCGATCTCCCGGACGCTCAAGTTTTTTTCTTCGAAAAAGAAAGAAGACGTCCTCGACGGGACCCAGAGTCCCCTGATATTAGACAAAGCCTTGATGAGCGAATCCGGGATCCCTTTGCACAGATATTCATGATCCTTGGTCGGGCTCAAGTCCTCAAAAGGAAGCACGGCGACGGAGGGCTTGTCGGGTTTGGACGGAGCGGTTCCTTTCCGGGAAATCACAAACTGGATGACGAGCGCTGCCAAGATGACCACGGCCACGGCAATCAGGCCGGGGACGAGGATTTTCTTCAGGTTGAATCTGGCCGCGGTCACTTTCGAAGGACGCGTCTTCCTCTTCGGAACGATCGGCTCTGCTGTCGCCAGGATCTTTTCGAGCTTCTCCAGATCTTCGCGGACTTCTATGGCGTTCTGATATCGTCGGGTCTTGTCCTTTTCCAGGCATTTGAGGATGATTTCGCTCAAGGCGTCAGGGACGTTGGGATTAAATTTTTTGGGGTTCTTTGGAATCTCCCCTTTATGCTTCATAGCAATACCCAAGGCCGTTTCGCCTTCAAACGGCACGCGGCCTGTCGCCATCTCATAAAGGACGACCCCCAGCGAATAAATATCGGAAAGATGATCTACGTCTTTCCCTTCCGCCTGTTCCGGGGACACATACTCCGGCGTCCCGATCCAGGCATTGGGACCGGTGATTCCTTTCTCCAAAACCGATCTGGCGATCCCGAGATCCATGATCTTGGCATTCCCACCCTTTTCGATCATGATGTTCTGCGGCTTCAGATCCCGGTGAACAACCCCTAAACTGTGGGCTTCGGCCAGGCCGTCAGACACTTGTTTACCGACGCTCACAACCGTCGCGATGCTCAGCGTCCCCATCATTTGGATCATCATCTTGAGGTTTTCGCCCGAGACATATTCCATCGTGATGAAGTGGGCGCCCTCGGCCTGGCCCAGGTCGAACACACCGCAGACATTCTTGTGCCTGACCTTGCGGGCCAGACGGAGCTCGTTGCCGAATTTCTCGATGGCCTCGGGGCCGGACACGGCCTCCGGCTTGATCAGCTTGAGGGCGATTTTCTCGTTGATTTTGTAATCCAAGACCTTGTAGATCCGTCCCATGCCGCCGCGGCCGATCTCTTCGATGACCTGGTAACGGTTGGCAAAGACCGAGCCGGTGGTCAGCTCTTCGGTAACGGTTATGACGGTTTCTGTCTGGCCGGCGGGGACTTCTTTTGCCGGACGCAGGGACGTATCGCAGTTTTCGCAAATGCGAGCCCCTTCTTGATTCTCAAAACGACAGAGGGGACATTGCATGGCCTTCACTCTCCCTTGCTTAGCTATGCATAGAATAATTTTTTTGGGGGAAAGAGTCAAATTCGAAAAATATTATTCGGAGCCTCTATCGGCGCGCCTCCGGTTGTGATATGATCTCCGAAAAGACAAACGGAGGAATTTTGCGGAAAAGCAACAAAGCGTATAAGGGCGCGAAGAGAAGCCGAGAGCTTCTCCGGCAGCAAAGAAAAGAAGAAAAGAGGCGCAGGCGCTTAGCCAAGGATAAGACACCGGAGGAAGGCGGCGCGCTTCCCCCCAGCGAAGAAACCCCGGAATCTCAACCCCTATAGATCTGCGGAAGGCTACTCTTTCGGACTGCCGGCGCCTGCGGCGATCGAAAATCGGTCTCGTAGACCTATCCCGCCCGGCCGGCATAGAGATATTGCTATTTTCAAGCATTCAGGATCTGTGGTATAATAAGAATCACATGAGCAATTCTATTCTCGGCGGCGAGCCTGTTTAAGCTCGCGGCAAGGAGGATACGATGAATGCAAAATCATCCTATGCTTTGATCGCGGGGCTCTTGTTCCTTCCCGTTTTGCTCCTCTCTCAAAATACGCCCCAAGCTGCGACGGAAGAAACCTCTGCTTTTATCAGCCATGTCGAAGGGATCGTTTCCTTCCAGAACTTTGAAAAAGCCGAGCTCCACATGATCGTGAAGCCGGGAGACGAGCTCATCACGGGAAAAGGCATGGTCGAAATCGAACTGGCCGATGGAAATTGGGTTCGCTTGGGTCCTCAGACCAGGGTCGTGTTCACGGATCTGCAAAAAGAAACCGCCATCCTGAGCGTCTGGCAAGGGAGTATTTATCTTCAATTGACGGACCGGACAGTCAAAGTCCGGAGTCCCCAGCGGGAGCATTCTTTTCGAGGACAGAGACTCTACAGGGTCGATGTGGAAAAGAACAAGACGGATGTGTACGAAGATCCGAGAGTCGTGGACAAATTCGACAGCTGGAGCCGGAATCTCGCCGAGGAGACGATTTATCGAGAATACGAGCCCGATCAATGGAGAGTCCGCCCCTATAGCGGATCGATGGGATGGTCATTCTCCCCCTGGTGGCCCTGGTCAAGGCTTGACTGGGTCATGGGTTGGTACCCGATCTGGTATCACTACAATCCCTATTTCTGGTCCCCTTATGCCTGGCCGACGTGGTATTTTGGCTGGAATCCCTATTGGTCCTGGAACAGCTGGTATTATGGCTATTATCCCTATGACTATGGGTACGGGTACGGGTTTTACGGCAATTATTTTCCCGGCTTCTATGGTCGGTCCGGCCGGACCGTGATCCGGAAAGATCAGCTTCAAGAGCCGCGGGGAATCATCAGAAGGGCCAATCCCGTTTTACGATCGAGTCCGTCATCCCTGAGTCCGCGCGGAAAAATTTATCCTTCGAGAATCGCTCCGTCGAACAGAACGTCTTCGTCTCTCTCGAGTTCCCGGATCTATTCCAGACCTTCACGTTCCTATTCTCCCAGGTTGACCGTACCCCGTTCATTCTCCAGCCCGTCTTATAGATCGTTCTCCGGGCCCTCCATTTCCAGGTCTTTCAGCCCGCCCTCGTCGGGCCGCTCATCCGGAGGAACGAGAAGAAGATAGGCAGGACGATCGCGCCGGCTGTTTCGCCAGAATCGCAGAGCGCGCGGGTTATTTGATTTCGTAGTGGGTGATGACGGTGATGTCGCTCACCTTGGGATTGTCTTCCCCAACCTCATCCAGGGGGATCTAAGGCCGCTGAATCCCTGATCCATCGTTTGGAAATCTCGATGTCCCCCGCCCCGTCAAAAATAAAAATGGCGCTCCTGCCGGATAAATAAAATCTTTTATTCAAGCGGCAAGTTGTATAGAATGAAGGAAGCATGGAATTAGCATTTTACCTGGAGGGGTAGCATGGACATCTCCTATTTCGGGCCTTTCGGCCGCGCCTGGAACCGGATGAAAATCGCGCTTTTCAAGCCGTTCGACCTGAACAAATGGTTCCTCTTGGGATTCACGGCCTTCCTCGCCGGATTGGCGGACTGGCACAATGGAACGGTGACCTCAAGGTGGAGCGATCGTGGGAGCTTCCGCGAGTTCGTCGACTTTCCCCACCGGGCCTGGCAGTGGCTGAACAGTCACCCCTTATTGTTCATGGCCATTGTTTTTGGCGTAATGATTATCATGGCCGTTCTGGTTATCATCTTGTGGCTGAGCTCTCGAGGAAGCTTCCTGTTTCTGGACAATGTGGTCCGCGACAAGGCCGAAATCTCCGTCCCCTGGAAGCGTTTCAAGACGCTGGGCAACTCGCTGTTCGTATGGCGCCTGGTTTTCGGCCTGATCGGGCTGTCGCTGTCCATCCTGTTCTCTGTCATTTTCTTTATCACGGCCGCTCATTACTTTGAGGACCGCGGCGATTTCCCGCTTCCGATCATCCTGGCGGTAGGGATGGCACTGTTTTTCCTTTTGATCGTGATCATCATTGCCTACATCTTTTTGTTCCTGAGGGATTTCGTCGTTCCAATCATGTACAAGAACAACATCAAGACGGCCCCGGCCTGGCATATGTTCTTATCTGTTTTCGGGCAGCATCCGTTTCACTTCATCCTGTATGGACTGCTGGTGTTTGTCCTGATCATAGCCTTCGTCATTGCCGTCGTCTTCGCCGGTCTCATCACGTGCTGTATAGGCTGGTTTCTGTTGGTGATCCCCTATATCGGAACCGTCATCACTTTGCCCGTATGGTACTTTTTCAGGGCCTTCAGCCTGGAGTTCTTGGCTCAGTTCGGACCTGAATATGAATTGTTCGCTCGGCCGGAGAGTCCGTCCGGAAGCACTCCCGCCTAGCAGGCGGTCCGGGGTCAAAGCTACTCATTACGCATAGTTCTCTCGAGGAAGATGCGTAATGAGTAGGTTTGACCCCAATGTCTTTGAAAATCACCCCCGGATTCATCTGCAAAGGGCATTGTTTTTTTCTCGCATCGGATCCAAAAATTATACATCATGGAATTGTCATCAGTCTGCTTTATAAAGGATGCCTATTAAGGAGCGATCAAACCATGAAAAAAATAAAAGGCTTCGGAGCGATCCTCATGGCTGCCTGTCTGATCGGCCTGGGACTCTCCTGCAAGAATCCAAGCGCCGCGCTCAAAAAAGAGAATGAACAACTAAACCGGAGACTGGTCGAACTGGACACGAAAAACCAAGCATTGAACGCCAAGATCGCTGACCTGGAGAAAGAGATCTCGCAATTCACGGAAACCCCCGAATCGATGCTGGAGAAAGCCATCAAAGAAAAACAGTCCGCGAACTATGACGAGGCGCTCAAACTCCTGGAGCTTTTAATGGCAAGAGCTGCCGGAAAGCCGATCGTAAAAACAGCCAGAGATGAAGCGGCCGCCATTGCCAGGCTGAAACAGGAAAAGCTGCAGGCGGATGACCGGGCCCGGCGTGAGACATTCCAGGATATCGGCGGCGGATTTGCGGCCAGAAAAATCACCTTTCGCGATTCGCATGGAATCACGGAGGTCGTCGGAGAAATCAAAAACAGCGCCGGAAAAGATTTTATCATCGCCAAATTTGTCATCGCCCTTTATGATGCCGAAGGGTCCCTGCTCAGCAACTCGTTTATAGATTTTACGAGTTTTCCCAATGGCTCGATCAAGACTTTTTCGGCGTATTCCGATATTCCGCCAAAAAAAATATCCACCTGCAAAGTCCAATTGGACAAAGTTATCTAGGGAGCAGGGGAAGTCCGGTCCCCTTTCCTCGTTAGGTTTATCATCCTGACCAGCCCTCTCCCCCCGTCAGCGTGTTCCATCACTGAGTGACGGCCGCATCAACCGGGCTTGCTTTCCCAACTTTTTTCTTGCGCTCGAGCGAGTTCTGTGATTTGTTATGGGAAATGAAGGCCATCATTCTCGCCGCCGGCGTCGGGAAGAGGCTCCAGCCCTTCACGAATAAAATTCCAAAAGCCCTGGTGAAAGTCAACGGCATCCCCATCATCGAGAGGCAGATCGAATATTTCCTGGAGATCGGCGTCTCAGAGATCGTCATCGTCACGGGATATCTCTCCGAGCAGTTGGATTATCTCGCTTCGAAATACGATCGACTCCGGCTCATCCATAACGAGCAATACGAAGAATACAACAATATTTATTCGGTCTATCTGGTCAAAGACCGGATGGGCGATAGCTACGTATCGGAAGCCGACGTGTTCATGCACCGGAACTATCTGATCCCCCAGCCGACGCGCTCCTGTTACTTCGGCGGCTTCCGGCGAGGCTTCGCCCATGAATGGATCTTGCGATTCGACGAGCACGGAAGGATCTACCGGATCGATGTCGAAGGCGGGGCCGGCGTCATCCTGGCCGGTTTGTCCTACTGGACCACGGAGGATGCCCGGATCTTGAGGAATGAGCTCGAGGATAAGATCCGGGAAGGAAATTTCGGCGGACTGTACTGGGACGATATCCACATGGCCAACCTGGACAAGTTGGACGTATTCCTCCAGGAGATCGAGACCTCTGCCTGGACGGAGATCGATACCCCCGAGGACCTCGAAGAGGCGCATGAAAGAGAAAAACGCTATCGATCGACATAAGCTCCCCATGTTCAGAAGCGCCACGGTCAGGGCCTGGTTGGTACGGAAAAACGACGCCGTTTTTGTGGCCTATGCCTCGATCGCGGCGTTCTCGGCCTATTCGTGCATGTATGCCTTCCGCAAACCCTTCGCCGCGGGTCATTTCACGGGCTTGGAATTCATGGGCTTCGATTATAAAACCGTCATCATCATCGCCCAGGTGTTGGGCTATATGTTATCCAAATTCATCGGCATCAAAGTCATCTCGGAGATCTCCTGGGCAAAACGGCCGGTGCTCATGGTCCTCTTTATCGGCATCGCCGAACTGGCGCTGGTCCTTTTCGCCATCGTTTCGCCGCCTTACAACATCCTCTTCCTGTTTGTGAACGGGCTGCCCCTGGGAATGATCTGGGGGATCGTCTTCAGCTACCTGGAAGGAAGGAAATTCACCGACATCATCACCCTGTGTCTGTGCGCGAGCTTCATCGTCGCCTCCGGTTTCGTGAAAACCGTCGGCAAAATCGTCCTGAACTGGGGCTTCTCCGATTTCGCCATGCCCATGATCACGGGCGCCCTGTTCTTCGTGCCGCTGCTTTTCTTCCTGTGGATGCTCGAAGGCCTGCCTCCGCCGTCCAAGGAAGACGTGGCCCTGAAGACCCAGAGGATCCCCATGAACGGCAAAGAAAGAAAAAGGTTCTTCATGAGTTTCGCGCCGGGCCTGATCCTGATGATCATCGCCTACCTGATCCTGACCGCATACCGGGATTTCCGGGACAACTACATGGCCGATTTTTGGCAAGCGCTGGGCTTGGGTAACTCGGCGGCGATCTTCACATCGACGGAGATTCCGATCGCCCTCGCCGTCCTTTTATTGTTGGCGTTCCTGCTCCAGATCAAGAATAATTCCACGGCGCTCGTCCTGAACCACGTGGCGATCATCGCCGGCTTTTCCATCGTCGGGATCGCGACGCTCCTTTTTCAAGCCAACCGGTTCCCTCCCGTCCTGTGGATCATCCTCGTCGGGTTCGGGCTGTTCCTGAGCTACATCCCGTTCAACGGCATCGTTTTCGACAGGCTCATCGCTGTTTTCGGGTACAAGAGCAACGCCGGATTCCTCATTTATGTCGCGGATTTTTTCGGCTACCTGGCCAGCGTCGGAGTCCTGATCTATAAAAGCTTTTTTCAAAGAAAACTGACATACATAGGTTTTTTTATATCCGGGAGCTATGTCTTGAGCCTGACCGGCGTCGTCGTGATGATTCTTTCGTTGGCCTATTTCAAGACAAAAAAGAGATCGTTGAACGCGAGAACAACGACTATTTTACAGCTTGAAGGGAGTTCGCAGTAAGTCCGGGGTCAAACCTACTCGTTACGCATGTTCCCCTGATGAATTTAGCGTAACGAGTAGGTTTGACCCCGTTTTGAATCAGTGAGGCGGCTATTTCTTCGTTTTCTTCTCGATCTCGTCCTTGATCTTCTTCAACTGCGTCTGGTAGAACTCGGTACTGAACCCTTCGTCAAGAGCAAGAGCCTTCTCCTCGGCCTTTAAGGCCTCTTCCAGCTTGCCGGCGGCGAGATAGACGCCAGCCAACGAATCCCAAAGATAGGACTGGTTGGGAGATTGATCGGCGAGGGTGGTCGCCTTCTTGGCTGCTTCTAAGGCGCTATCCAGATTTTTCTTTTGTCCTGCCCAGAAACGGCCGTAACCAGACAGCGCCAAAGGATTGTCCTGGATTTTGATATAAGCCGGTCCATAAATCTCTATGGCTTTGTCCTGCTTCTCCATCATGATGAAGACTTGGGCCGCGGATTGGCGGACGTAAGCATCCTCGGGGCTCAACTTTAGGGCCGTCTCCATGGCCGTCGCTGCGCTTTCCATGTTTTGCTTCTTTGAAGCCCAGAAGCGAGCATAGGTCATCAGAGCGGAGGCATTCGGCTTGGGAGTTTTGATGAACTCCGGCCCAAAAACTTCAAGGGCTTTGTCCGTCTTTCCGGCCTGCAGATAAAAACCGGCCGCGGATTGCCGGAAATAGGCGTTGTCCGGCTCGAGCAGAATGGCCGTCTGCATCATTTTTTCGGCGCTGTCAAGGTTCTTTTTCTGCCCCATCCAGAACGAGGCGTAGGAAGACAAAGCGTAAGCAAGGCTCGTCACCTGGCCGTCCATAAACTCTTGACTGTAAACCGCTTCGGCTTGTGAGAGATCCCCTTTGAGCTGGTAGAGGCGGGCGCGGTAATCCGCGATCGATGCCTGATTCATGGAGCGCATGCCCTCTGCCATCTCGATCCCCCGGTCGATATTCTCTTTGTTGTTCATGCTTCGGGAGACGTAATAGAGCCTGAAATAAGGATCGTCGGGATATTTTGCCACCGCTTCTTCGAGAAACTTGAAAGCTTCCTCTTTGTACGGGCCCGGAGCATAGGCATAAAAGGAGCTGAGGCTCATGTATGCCGATTTCAGGATTTTGCTGGCGGGATATTTCTTTATGAAGGCTTTCAAAGGCTCCGGACTGCGTTGAGTTCCCCGGGCATACAAAACAGCTTGACCAAGCGAAAACTCGGCATACTCGGTGCAGGAAACCTGATCCTTGCCGTACTCTGTCATTCCCATCTTGCCGTCGGGATCGATGGCCACGATCTGCTTATAAAGCGCGTTGGCCTTCTCCGTGTTTATCGGGTCGCGGTCGCTGTATTTCTTGGCCAGCTTGGCCAGGAGGGACACATCCTTGGGATTTTCGAGGGACTTCTCGGAAAGAACCTTGAATGTATCCACCCCCTGAAGGACGTTCTTGACCTTTTCGTGGAACTTATCGGGTGGGGCGCTATAACCGCGGATCCAGTCGATTTCCTTCCCGTTCCCGTCGATGAAAAGCAGGAACGGGGTTCCGGAGATATTGAATCTCTTAAAAACCGCGTCTCCGGTTTTGTCTCCTCGAGGCGCCCGGTAGAGGATGAAATTCTCTTCGAGGAATTTGCCGTATTTCGGATTGTCGTAGTACTGCTGACCCAGCAGTACACAGCTCCCTCAGCCGCTCGAGGCGAAGAAATCCAGCAATAGCAGCTTCCCCTGGGCTTTCGCCTTGGCCAGGGCGTCGTCGACCGAGCCCGTGAGCCAAGTCTGGGCCGGGAGAAGGGCGGCAAAGAGAAGAAGCACGAATCCAAATACAAAAGCTTTTTTCATGAAACCCTCCTCTATATCACTGAAGATGGCCTGCTTATTCCTTTCTTTTAAATTAAGTCAAAGACAAGGGAAAGTCAATACCGCAGGCGAGGTTAAACGTTTTTTACCTTTTTCATGAGGCCCTGAAGGATATCCTGAGGGATGATGTCCTCGGTTTTTTGGTCGGCCATGATGGCAAGCCGCCGAATCCTCGTCAAAAGTGGCGGACATGTGCCGGCCAGCCACCCTGCCGCATCCTGGTTCTTGCCTGCCGGTTCCGGCGGGATGAAAAAGAGAGGGGCATAGGCATGGCCCAAATCCCCTACGGAGGAATTCACGGCGAAAGCCTTGACGAGCGCCTGGGCCAGGGCGACCGGATTCCGGCCAAGCCGGACGGCAGCGGCATCCGCCCGGATCTCTTGCTCCGGTTCGAAGCAACGGCTTAGGAACCGCCTGAACCTCGACGACAGCGAAAATGGTAACGAGCCTTCCTCCGGCTCTTCGCGGTCGAAAGCGTGCCGGAAACGTTCCAGAAAATCCGCCAGCGAGCAGACAATTGTCTTATAGAGTGCGTCGCCTTGGTCGATTAGGGCTATCTCGCGGGCCACTATGGCTTCGACCTCTTCCCGTGTGAATCCTGTTAGCAGCCCTTCTGTCAGGGCAAGACAGGGTGTTCCGTCGGGCTCGACCAAAGCGAGGGCATTGATCGATTGACTGGAGATGACATGGATATTGATTTTGGGTAAACCGGCAGCGTTTTTCATTTCTTCGACGATCTCTAAGTATTGCCGGTGGAAACTGTTTTTGAGGTCGAGAGGTTTCACGGAAAATCGCTTCAAAATAAACGACGCCCCGTTTTTCCGGGCGATGGAGTATTGAAATCTCGCCAGCAGGTAAGCATAAAGGGCGGCCAGCCCGATCAAGCCTACGATATATGTTATCGAAAACGAGCTCGGCTTGGAAAAAACAATGCCGACGACGAAATTGATGACGAGAAAAAAAGATCCGATGGCGATAAAATCCGGCAGAAACATGGCGGTCTTGAGGAGACGGATATTCTTGCTCTTCCCCTCCTGGATCTCACGAATGTCCCCGACGGAATCGCGACGCATTTTGACGTCTATCGTATGCGAAAATGACGGGTTTGGCAATCCCGTTAAATCCGGGGTCAAAGCTACTCTTTACGCAGGCTCCCCCTAGAAAACGATGCGTAAAGAGTAGCTTTGACCCCAATCATGACCCCGATCATTTCTTCCGCAGGCGGGGGAAAAAGCGAGGGACCCGGTCCATGTATTGGCGGTAGGAAGGAATCCGACGTATCAAATCAAATTCTTCCAGCCGAGCTTGGACATAAATATAGCCCCAGCCGAGAGCGCAGGTTATCACAGCCGGGATCATTGGATGCAGCAGTGGGCCTCCGACAAATTCAAGCAGGACTCCGGTGTAGATAGGGTGGCGGATGTATTTATAGATGCCGGCGCTGACGAGCGTGTCTTGTCGGGTCGGTCTAAAAGACCGCCGCCCTAAAAAGGCAAGTCCCCAAAACATGGGAACCGTTCCCGTCACGACCAGCAGCCAGCCCAGAATATCGGTCACCGGACTGGGGATGAACAAAGACGGCGCGGATCCTCGAAATGCCAGAACCAGGCCAATGACCCAAACCGGAATTCCTAAAATATTTCTGGTGATGAAGCTGATCAGACGCCCGCTGCGTTCCCCAAAACGGCGGGAGTAAAAATCCGTGAAGGCGCTAGCCCAGTTGAAGGCAAATCCTATCAGCAAGGGAATGAGGAACAGGTACATTTCATGGCTCCTTAACAATTTTGCCGCTCACCACGCCGACCCGATATCTTGATTCGATTATCTGGTTGAAGAATTCCTTTTTTGCTGCGCATAGATTTCTTCGCTTTAGGGCTTAGAAGAAATGGGCGGCTGATACAAATAGAATATAGGTCGGGTGAAGATTTCTGTCAATCGCTCCAAAACTCAATCCGGAGTCAAAGCTACTCTTTACGCATCGTTTTCTAGGGAGAGCGTGCGTAAAAAGTAGCTTTGACCTCGATCAATTCTTCCCAAAATTAACAGGGGAAATTGCACAAGGGGTTGCCACCGATACATAGTATATTATTGCCAAGGCCGATGCCGAAGGAGTTGTGAAGGAGATCTCTGAGAACAATAACACATATGGCCGGTCGATTAAGATTAGCGGGAACCAAGCCCGGCTGATAAGCTCTGGCAGATCTTTTGGAAAGAAGGTCATACTTAGGGCATCCGGACTTTGACCAGGCGGACGGGGCCGAGCAGGCCAGACTCCGTGAACTCGCCGTAGCTGTTGTTGATGAGGTTCGCGATCCGCACCCGGACCTCATTCGCGCCGCGGCGCAGCGCACCGCCGACTTCGAATACATGAGGGCCCCAGAGCCGGGCACCGCAGCTCTTGCCGTTCACCCAGACCTCGGCGACATGGCAGACTTTCCCCAAATCGAGCTGCAGCCCTTCCCCCACCCTATCTAAAGCGATGGTTTTGGAATAGTCCATAAGTCCGCTGAACTTCTCCATGCCCCAAGCTTTCCAATCCTCAAGCGACTTTTCCACGCCGCTGGCGAACTCCGCAGGCGGCGTCATCGAAAATTCCATTACCGGCTGGATCTTTGCATCGCAAAAGACCTTCCAAGGTCCATCGATCGTCGTGATAACATCGATTTCCGGCCTGCGCTCCGGCTGGCCGCGCGTCGCCGCTTTCTTCGGATCAAAAACGAGCCAGTAGGCTTCGTAGGGCTTAAAGACCAAGGTGAGCTTGCTCCCATTACTCAGGTCGTTGGAGGCTATCGGGCGTATTCCGCCGGTTTCGCAAGCCCAGATCGACGAAGCGCCGTGGACATCGCGAAGGGCGATCTCGCACGTTTGCCACTGGTCTATGTTATTGGCGAGCCAGAAGAATTCCCGGCCGTCAATACGCCGGCGGTGCTGCAGCATCGGGAAGGCGCCCGTCATGAACCGGACCGGGCTTTCGAGGCCCGGCGCCGGCGGGTCCAGCAGAGGCTTCAGTCCGCCTTCCGGACAGGCCACGAATGTCGGCTGAGCCTTCAATGTTTCCATCAGGTCTTTCATCTCGGCATCGCCCATCCCCTTTTCCGCCGATGCCGTCGGAAGCTCGGCCAGAGTATAAACGCGTCCGCCGGCTTTTGCGAAATCGACGATCTTCCGGGCCGTCTCGAGCGAAAGGATGTCCAGAGCCGGCAGGACTAGCGTCCTGAAGGTGAATTCGCCGCGGACGAGATTCGCCGTTCTCACTTCCATTTGCTTGAGATAATAGCGGTCGCCGATCAGAAATTCGACCCGAGCCGCCGTCAATTCGTCGATCGCCTTTGCATAGACCCGGTCGATCTCATTCATCCGTTTTCCTTGGGGATTGTTTTCGGAGAACGACCACATTTCGACGTCAAGGAGGTCCACGTCGGCATGAATCCAAGCCGATTCGATCGGGTTATAGAGCAGGACGTCGGGAACGGCGCGGCCCATCGAATTGACAAAGCTGGCCCGCCGGGCGAAATCGGTCCATAGGTGCAAGTACGGAAACATCGGGTTCTCCGAGTACCAGTCAGGCGGCCAGGGATTGCCAGTCAGCTTGCGCGTCGTGAAGACGCCGTGCGGGATGATGTGGCTCATCCCCCACGCGGTCACGGCGTTGACGGCCTGCTTGAGGAAGGGCGGGTTGAATGTCCCCCAGGGCGTCCCCTCGAAGCCGCCGGCGCCCATCAGCTCCGTCGCGGCGCGCGCGTTCTGGAACTCCGCGACCGATTCGATCTCCTTGAAGTCATGGACGCGAAGCGGTTTCTGCCCAAGGCAGTCCTGCCCCGGCATCGTCAGCGTGCGCAGCATCTTCATGTGGTCTCCGACCCCGCTCACCTGAGGTTGAATTCCTTCCTCCCAGAAGTGGGCAGTCGTGTACATGCCGCGCTGCTCGTGCCAGTCGGTCAGCGCCCGGAACGTCTCCGCGTAAATGTCCGAGACAAGGTCGAACCATTCCCAGCGGGCCTTCGCAAAGAGGCCTTCACTATCCGGATCAAGAGCCAGAGGCATCCAGAGCCTGATATCGCGTCCGTAACGTTCTTTGCAGCGCTGCTCAAGCGTGTCGGACCATGCCAATTGCCAGCCGTAGTCGCCTTCGTTGTCGATGAAGTCGCCGGGAATCGACTTACCGAGCCGGCTGCCGAGGCGCCGGGCGTAGGGTTCCAAGGCGATCTCGATGAAGGCAGGGGCAAGACGCGCATCGATGTAGTTGACCTGCCCGCCGTCGACCCCGTTATGGTTATACTTGTTGAACGTATAAACGCGCCACGCTCCTTCCGCAGGAGACTTCCAAGTGAAGGGGGCGCCACTGCCGATGACCTGCAGCGTCCGGCTTCGGATCAGGGCTGGCGGCCTTTTCTCGCCGGCCCCGATGGGGGGAAGGGGCGAATCCAACTCCGCCGCGACGGCGAAGAACGAAGCCGGCACCTGAACTTCGGTCTCGCCCGGCACATCCAGGATCTCCCAGCGGAGCGACTCGGCCCGCAGCTCGGGGTGCGCCTTCAGCACTCGGCCGTTGGCCTGCAAGCTGGGCCACCAATATTCATCGCAGTAGCCGAGGTAGTTCTTCCGCGCTTCAGCCTCTCTCAGAGCCGCCCTGAATGCGGTAAACCATTTATCTCCCAGCCATTCTTCGTCCGGAAGGTCGGGAGTTTTGACCATGGACTTGCGGGCATGAGCATAGCCGGGGCTGAAGCCCTGGCTGGACAGGACGCGGGATATCTCCGCCATCTTGGCAGAGTCAAGAGGCTCGTCCCAGAACCAAAAAATGAAAGGCGCATAGATCATGTCCGGATTGCCGAAATCCTTCCGGAGCGTCTCGAATGGGACGGCCTTTCGCAGGCCCCAATTCGCCGGGAGCGGACCGGGCCGGGCCCCCTGCGGCAAAGCCGATCCAGGTAAAGACACAGCCAGCAAAAGGAATAGAAGCCGGGATGAGAGACGATCTATGAATGGACGCATCGGAGACTCCTTTTTTGATTCCCCTCGGGATGAGGCAGACTTGAGATTATCATCATTGGGGAAACAATATCAATTCCAACTTCGACGGAAAGAGCGGGGACAAAATCTCTCCTTGCCCCTAATTAATCGGGGAAGCCGGATCATGAGTACGTTTGATCCTTTTTTCCTCCCTTGCGCCACATTGATGATTGGATTATTCTCACAACTGTTAAGAATGCGGGAGGAGACGATGCGCAAAATCTATTCCCTCCGGAAGATAGCCCTTGGAGCCGGCGGCGAGTACGTTTTAGGTGCACGGGATCTCAGGACCCATGCTTGCTATCTCATTTACGGAGAATTGGCTCCGGGAGAACGAGGACGGAAAGTCTGCCCCGGTGTCGGCCACGAAGAAATCCTTCTAGCCGTCAAAGGCAGCCTATCCTTGAGCGCGGAGAACGAAGAGATCCGGCTGGAAGAAGGCGAAGCGCTACATTTCCAAGAAGAGGAAACGGTTTTCCTGGCAAATCCCGGCCAAGAAAAGTCCGTCTATATCCTGGCGGGAGGGCATTCCGGTCAGGCGCATTAGCAAGGACAACAGTCGCCGATGGACTTGCACGGGAGATGTTGGACCTCGAAGCTGGCGGCTGCCGCTTTTTGTCTGATCCTGGCCACTCTTTCCTCTTTTTTCCTCGGGAATGAGATTTTAAGCGCGGCTGTATCGTCCTTTTCGTATCTGATGTTGAATTGCCTAAACGAGAGGAGCGTGATATGATGAACACTGAAAGAATGGAGCCAAGAATGAAATTGAAGGTCATTTTAGAGCCCAGCAAGGAGGGAGGATATACGGCCATCGTGCCCGTGCTCCCGGGTTGCATCAGTGAGGGAGATACAAAGGAAGAAGCCCTGGCCAATATTCGTGAGGCGATTGAGCTTTATTTAGAGCCGGTTGATGATGACTTGAGCCTCTCCCCCGGTTCCGAACTTATTGAAATCACTCTGTGACCAAAGTCCCCAGCATCGGATATCTCCAATTCATCCATGCCTTGCGCAGGGATGGCTGGATCGTCGTCAGGCAAAAAGGTAGCCACGTCCGGCTTCAGAAGCGAGCAGACGCTGAACTTCTAAAACTAACGGTTCCTTTCCATCAACCAATCAAGCGATCTACATTATCTCATCTCCTGAAACAAGCGCATTTATCCGTGGATGATCTCATGAGGTTGATTTGAAATTGGAGAAAGATCAGAGAAAGATCGAAGATGGGACAAAAACCCCGGTTGAACAATGCTCCGAGCGAAATCAGTTTTTGAGGAGCTGAAGGCCTGCAGTGTGACTCATGTGATCGGCCTAGCGGACAAGAAGCCTCCGCCCATCCATTCTTGCGTGATCGGAATCAAGCTAATTTCTGAGCTTCTTCGGAAGCCCTCTTCTGTCCTGCCAATCCTTGTCGCTCCACTCTTTTAAGCTTATCGATAACCATCCTGGCCTTGATGTTCGGGAGCTTCCGCTTTCCCATTTGCTGTTTTTGATAATTCTCTTTAAGGAAGCCTTCTATCTCTTCGGAACTCATGAACGATTTCAAGAATTCATCTCCCACAAGTTCAGCGACCAATCCCTCATAATCTTGACTCAAGACAACAACCTTTGTCGCTTTAAGAAGTTGAGTTCTCGCCTCGACAATCTCCTTTGAAAGATAGGCCGGTAGAAGGCCAAGAAATTTTTTTGCATCTTTGATCACTTCTTCGCAATATTTCTGTCCCTCTTTGAGAAATGTCCGGGCCAAATAATATTTTTTTAGGTCTTGAGTCTTTCCTTCTTCGACAAATTCTTTAAACAGACGAAGCGACTCGTTCATTTTTTCTAAAGATTTCTTGGCTTTCAAAAAAATATCTTTGACAATCCATGCTTCCATGATCTCACATTTCCTTTCGATAAATGACCGGCACAAAAGGGACGCCCTGGGGCTGCGACCTCGATCGCGCCAGCTTCATCTGGCATCTTCGACATCAAGGATCTCCCATGGGGTTAACCGTATTTCCTTCCACCATGAGGACGATAGTTTTTTCTTTTGCTCTTGTCCTATGAAGCACTCTCTTCGGCACAGTATAACCTTGATTGGGCAGCAGTTCGACAGTTTGACTTTCCAAGTCCAGAAGAAGCCTTCCCTCCAAAACGAAAAATAGTTCGTCTTCCTTGTCGTGTTTGTGCCAATGAAACTCCCCCTCAAATATCCCAAGTCGAACGATGGCATCATTTATCTCAGCGAGGTTTACGTTGACCCATTTTTCTTTGTTTTCGTGAACGAGCTTAGACACGTCGATGATTTTCGACTGGCCGAATTTCTCAGCCATGGTTCAACTCCACTCCTGCCCCTCCGCGGGATGACTTTAGAATATTCATTTGCCGGAAAAGAGTCAACTCGGAACGTGGATGGAGGCGGCAGGACAGAGCCTTTGTTTCAATAAGAGAAAGATCGGGGTCAAACCTACTCATTACGCAAAATTAACAGGGGAAGTTGCGTAATGAGTAGGTTTGACCCCGTTTTTCGCTACGGCTATTTGGGTTTTTTCGGCGTTGCCATGTAAATATTGCCCGTCGCCTCGCCCGCCCATACGGCCAGCTTGTCTTTGGCCACAGCCAGGGTGCCGTTGCCGGGCGGAAAATTCAATTTGAAACGGCTTTGATGGGCGTGATAGGCGCCCTGCGCATCGCCGGCCGGTTTTTTCGATTGGGGGTCAAGTCTCTGCATCCAGATGCAACAAAAACCGTCTCTTTCCGAAAGATAATACAGAGAATTTCCATCAGAAGACCAGCCCGGCGAGCCCAGATAATGATCGTCCTCAAAAAGGAGGATCCAGTCCTTCTCCGGAACCGGGCTTCCGGCCAGTGGCGCAATATAAATCGCAACCCGTCCGTCCGGCCTTCCCAGGACAAAACTGATCCAGCGCCCGTCGGGCGACAGTGCGGGATCCATGATCCTTCCGGCGCCGGATTCCAGAAGGGGTGTCTTTTCGCCCGTTGCGATATTATAGCGCAGCAGCCGCTCGGCCTTTTCTCGGATGAGGGCAAAGTTTGGGTCCGCGTAGAATCCCAGGATGACACAGGAATCGCAGACGTCGCGACCAGCCGTATCACGTCCGGTCACGATGAATGTTCTGAACTTGCCTTCAAGGAGATCACGATAGGAGAGGACGCTCCCATCGGGGCTTATCCGCGGTGTCTGACCGAAGCGATTGGCCCTCAGTGGAAATAGTCTTTCTCCTCCGGTGGCCAGGTCCTTCAACCGCACCTCAAAGCGGCGCGTTTGAAAACCGCCAAAAGCGTAGTAGGCCAGCTTGGACCCGTCTCGGCTAAGGCTGGGCTCGAACTTGACCATGAGGTCCTGGGAAACAGGAACCGGTTTGCCGCTGACCAGGCCAACATCCGGTCTGCCCTCAAGGGTCCAGATATTCGCGATCCAACTAAGGTTGACGTAAAGGAGGCGGCCGTCCCGCAGGACCGATGTTTGGTACTGCATACCCGCTCCGGACGTGATCCGCTCCGCCGGTCCGCTGACCTTCCAGCTGTTTTTATCGATAGTAGCCCGGAAGAGGTTGACTCCTTCAACCGTCGTGCCCGTGGCAAAATAGATATTGGGCCCAAACCAGGAGTACGGGCACTGCCAGATCGGGGGCAAAGACAAGCTGCGATAGGCGTCCGTGCGGACAGCCGGGCCTCCCGCGACCGGGGCGACCCACCAATCGAGGCTGGCCGGATCGTCCGTCCGCCGGCCGTTAAATATCAGATGTTTCGCGTCCGGAGACCAGACCGGGGCCGAGCCCTCACTCAGGCCGACGATGCAGAACTCCGGCTGAAACGGGACCGGAATCCCTCCCTGGGCCGGGACCAGGAACATTTTGGTCAGAGTCGTTTCCAGGGAAGCCGGGATCTCGATACAAGAGATCCAGGCACCATCGGGGGAGTAACGGGGATAGTGGCCGCGGCCCGCGACCCAGCGTTCTTGGCCGCCCAGGGTGCCGATTTCATAGATCCCCCCGCCATCCCGCTCGGAACGAAAAACGATCTTGGAGCCGTCGGGGGAAAAGGACGGGAAGTTGTCATCGGCGAGGTGGGTGGTCCGGCGGAGCGGCGGACCTCCCGCGATTTGCTGGACCCAGATATCGAGGCTGCCTTCGCCGCTTCGGTCTGAAGCGTAGGCAAACATCATCCCGTCCGGAGAGACAGCCGGAGACCAGGTGATGCCGGCATCAAAGGTCAGCCGCTGGATGTCGTACTCCGGCGCGGCGGCCGTTCTCGGGATAAAAACATAGAGAAGAATCGCCGCGGCGAGGACCAGCGATCCCAGGCCGATCCAGACGAATGGATGTCTCCGGCGCCTGGCGACAGCAGCCTGGGACGCGCGGAGCTTTCCAGATTCCGAATCCTCCTTGAGGTCCTGGAGAACGATTTTGAGGTCGGACATATTCTGCCACCGCCGCTGCGGATCTTTGCGGAGGCAGCGCGATAAGATTTGTTCGATATCCGGCGGAAGCGTCTCGTTGATCTGGCTAGCCGGCTTTGGATCTTCGCGAAGGATGGCCGCCAGTGTCGCGATTTTAGTCTCCCGGCTGAAGGCCTTTTGACCGGTGAGCATTTCGTAAAGCACGACGCCGAACGAAAAAATGTCGGTGCGGGCGTCCACTTTTTTGCCTTCCGCCTGCTCCGGCGACATGTAGGCCGCTGTGCCGACGATAAATCCCTCTTCGGTGCGCGGTCTTTCAGGCCGGCCCAAGGTGCGCGTTGGGCCGAATTCATCAGCCTCGGCCTCTTCCATCAGCTTGGCCAGCCCGAAATCCAGGATCTTGACCCGGCCGTCACTCGTGACCATGATGTTTGTCGGCTTGAGGTCCCGGTGAACGATTCCTACAGAATGAGCTTTGGCCAGCCCGTCGGCGACCTGGACGGCATAGTCGAGCGCCTCGTTGAGCTTTAATCCTTTGCGGCCGACCAGTTGGTCAAGGGTTTTGCCCTCTACGTATTCCATGACGATGAAATTCGCTCCGCCGACCTCTGCGATGTCATGGACAACGACGATATTGGGATGGTTGAGCGCGGAGGCGGCTTTGGCCTCTTGGACAAACCGCTGTCGGCGTTCCGCATCGGCGACTTTATCGGGAGGCAAGACTTTGATCGCCACATGGCGGTCCAGGTGCGTATCGAGCGCCTTGTAGACGACGCCCATGCCGCCTTCGCCGATTTTCTCGAGGATTTTGTAATGAAGAAGCGTCTGGCCGGCTACTGGCATTGGACCTGCTTTATTTCCTAATGGGCGCTAGGATATTTATAATTCGGCAGAATGGCCGAAGTCAAGGACGAAAGGTCGGGGTCAAACCTACTCGTTACGCATAATTGACAGGGGAAGTTGCGGAATGAGTAGGTTTGACCCCGTTATCGATAGCCGCAGGCCTTCTACTTCGTAGTGAGCATCTCGGCGTAAGTGGCGTTCTGGCGGATCTGGTCAATGGCCTTTTGGGCGTAGATGCCGACACAAACGCCGTCTTTGCGTTTGATGCGGTTGAAGGCGTATTCGAATCCCTCGCTGGCGGTGAGCCTGCCCGCCCCAAGGATTTTGTAGGCGATGACCGGCTTTTCCAGCCGCTCGATCGTCGCCACGGCCTTCTCGCGCTCGGCGGCGCTATAATCGCTGCTTTTGGATGCATTGTACATACACTGATAATAGAAATCCGTGGGGAATTTGCGCCGCTCCAGCTCCGGATGGACCTCTGGCCAATGGGCGGCCGCACCGGCGGGCAAGCCGGCCTCCTTGATGCGCTCGATCCAGGATTGGAGGACGTTGAAATTGCCCCGGCCGAACTGTTCCTCGACACGAGCGCCCTGGATGAAGATCGCTTTGGCCCCGGCCTTGATTGAGCGGTCGATCTCTTCAAACATCTGCTCAGGTCTGCCATGGCACTGCGAGATCCAAATCTTGAGCCGGCCGCCCTTCTCCAGGTAACGGGCCCAGAGTTTAATCCAGCGTTCATCGGGCGGACTGGCCAATGCGGTCAAGCCGCATTCGGCCGCCTCGTCGAGAATCTGCATGATCCGCTCGTCGGTGTGGTGGCGCTTCATCTCCTCGTCGAGCTGGGGCGATTTATGAGAGTATCCCCAAAAGGGATTTGAGCCGAGGATGAGCCGCGATACTTCGAGTGTCCCAAGGCGCACGGTGGGAAGGGAAACGGCTCGAGCCGCAGGGGCTGCCGTGAGGCGGGACGTCGTTATTGAGGCCGCGGCACCGGAAATGGGTTTCGCCGCACCCGCAAAGCTTCCGATGGCCAATGCCGCTCCCGTCCTTAGGAAATCACGCCGCTTCATCATCGTCCTCCTTTCGCTGGGGCCGAAGTGCCTGATCGCGCCTTGTCGCGCACTTAGAGCAGAAAATAGAATCGCCGGGATTGTCAAAATGGCACTTGGGGCATTTCATGGCCCGTATTTCCTTTGACTGGGATAGTTAAAAAGATAACATCAAGGACCAGGCGTGTCAAATTCGACGAGAAGGCAAGGGAACTTTTTGGGATCTCGCCGGATCCTAATCTTCGCTCTTGGTGATGCTCCATGTAACGGTATAGTGATAATGATCTCCACTTTTCGGGGGCTTGAAGGGCTTGGCTCTGAACGGCTTGCCCTCGCCAAGGTCCGAGCAACTGAGGGAGTTAGAATCACTATTTGATGACCAGGACTGGCTTCCCGAGAGGTCTGTATCCTTGGACATCTTGAATCTCAAGTTGAGCGTGAAAGAGTCCTTGGTGAGGGTATCATCCCCATACGTCTGGCAGGGACCATTTTTGCCGCGCTCTTTCCCCGGCATTTTCATCTTCCCGGAAGAGGGCGGCTGGGCCAGCACAACCTCGTAGTAATCGATCATCCCCATTTGGGCAGCCCGCTCGCCGACAGTCCCCAGGTTCTTGAAGTAATGGACATAAAGCATTGAGTTGGAGGATCTCTCCGGAGAGAAGTTCCCCGAACCCGAATACTGGCACAACAACTTCGGACAGTCTTTGGGAGGATCGTCCTCTGTCTCCTTCGACTTGAAACTCCAGCTGGCCATCATGCCCATCGGCTCGAACGTCGGCAAAGGATATCGCGATTCCGGCATCTTCTTCAGCGCGCCGGAGATGGTCATCCGGAATTCACCCTCGTGCGACATACTTCCACTATTGAAGTTCCATGTCCTCGTGATCTTAATATTCACGTTGTAATCGCCGCCATAGATCTTGATCGTCTTCTCGCCTATCTTGTCCTTCTTGGGCGTCTTTGACATCGGCCAAGCGCCCTCGGGGCAGATCTCGCATGAATTGTAGACCGTGATCGTGTCCTCGGTAATCCCTTTCTTTTCGGGAGCTTTGTATTTGATCTCCGGATATCCGTCGCCGACCTTAAAGGCTTTGGCCTTTGAGTCATCCTCGCAGGTCTCGCCATTCAGGATTTCTCCTTCTTTCGCTTTGACGACGATACGGTTGAAATGTTTTGAATCGCGGCCCTTTCCGTCCTTGAACTCGCTCAAGTCGATATCCCATTTTTGCCCGCGGCCGAGCTCGGTGACCTTGAGCCGGAATTCGACCTTGCAGCTCTTTGGCGCCTGTTCGAAATCCCAGAGGATGTTTTCGATCGGGCGCGCCTGCTTCATAACGGCATTGTCGTTTTTGAACATGCGATTCGTGCAGGAAGTGAACGTGTAGGTCGTGCTGTCGACGGACCATGTTTGGACAAGCTCCTGCGGCTGGCCGTTGTAATAAAGATTGATCGTCAACCGGGACGATCCTTTTTTCCCTCCTTCTTGAGGAGTATTCATGTCTGCTTCGAATTTCCCGGTGAAAACATATTCAGGCGGATGGTATCTCGAACCGAGATTCGGCATCTCATCCTTGGAAATGCGAGGGTCGCCAAGCAGGTGAAAACAGGGGCTCGTCAAGGTTTCAGCGAGCCTATAATAAAGCGACTCTTTCAGTTGCACTCCCGTTTTGCCCGCATCAGCGTCTCCCATGACGGCCCGCCTTTCGCACCAAGAACATCCGTTCTGGGTATATGCGGGGCGAAGAATAAAAATAAAAAGAAAAATAAGAACGGCTAAGGAATGAGTCGTTTTGAGACGAGAAAGCATGAATGCCCCTCCTTTTTTACGGACAATGAATCGAAACGGCCAATCCGACCCGACCCGACAAGGTCTTGTCTGCGGCAGAGGAAAAGAATTTGCTTTTCACCCTCAGAATCGTTTTTTCCTTTAGGCGATCAAATGACATAGGCTGACGTTCCAAGGGCAATGGTACTTCCTCCCTCAAACTTCTGTCAATGGCGCGTGCTAAAAAATAAATAATTTTTCCTACCTCTCTAATATGAGAGGAGTGTACCTTCGTCTCCTAAAATAAATAAGCAAATTCTCATAAAAAAACCGTTTCTTTTCAAACAGCAGCTTCTCTGTCTTCTCATTAATCACCGCGCCTGACGAAATGGCCTTAATCGGCTTGATTTCCGAAAGGATTTTAACGGTGTTTCGCGCAGGCTTTTTATCGTGTTATGCAGGGGCAAATAAATTTCATGAAACTTGCTTAATCTGGCTAAATCATGCCTACGCTGACGATGACGCCGGCGGCTTTCTTTTTGCGGGGTGAAATGGTAAATTGATTAAGAACCAAAATGAAAGAAGTCCGCATTTCGCAAGTAGATGTCCTTTTCTCCAATGGGATCTATCCGATAGAATTTCTCTTTTATTACAAAGAAGGATTCAAGACGGAGAAACTGAGGCGTGTTTTACGAGGGCTCTCGTCCTTCTTTTGGCCGATGTTCGGGGAATACAAAGACGGCCTCATCGTTTTTGATGGTTATCGTGAAGAGGATTGCTATGATGAAGAGGTCGTTCATCAAGAGCTCAACATGGCTGAGATCAAAGAAAGCCGATTCGAAACCTATTCCCGCTTTTGCCAGCCCGATCTTAAGAAGCTATTCTTTTTGAAAGTAATACGATGGACGCAGGGTATGGCCTTGATCCCCAAATTGAATCATTTGGCCGGAGACGGATATAGCTATTTTTGCTTTTTATCGCTCCTGGCCGCGCTATCACGGCCCGCCCTGGTCCCATTTAAATCAACTTTGTTTGGTGTAGCTTTAAAACCCCATCACAATAGGACAACACTCAAAGATTTTTCTTTTGAGGGAGTGGGATTGAAACCCGTCCTCCCCGTTGATAAATTCACCGTAGAAATTGATGAAATTCTCCGGACAGATGTGCAATCGGTCATCGAAGAAATCGCATCCTCCGATAATCTCCGGGTTTCCACAAATGACATTCTCTCGGCCATGGCCGTCAAAAAATTAGTCGGCAGACAAAGTGAAGTTTGGGGAGCAGAAGTGAGCCTGACCATGCCCATCGATGTTCGGCGGCTGGTTAAAGACTATGGCCGCGGCTTTTTTGGAAATGGTCTAATGTTCCATACTCTAAGGTTTAAAAAGGAGCATATCGAAAATTCTCCGGCAAAAGAAATGGCCGTGGATATCAGAAAATCCATGCCTCACGTATCAAGAGAGACCTACATCAATTATCTCGGGGAGCTGGAAGACGTAATCTCTGCAGGGGACACGGAGAAATTGAGGCCATTTGATCCGGACCGCGGATGCCTGGTGACGAATCTATCAAAGCTGCCGGCGGAGAAATTGGATTTCGGAACCGGCAGTCCTGACCTCATTATTCCGTTGACCGTAGAAAAAAATTCAACCGCGATATTGGCCAAGAAAGAAAATTTCGTTTTAAGATTCGCTTACTGACAGTTTCTTTTCTGTAACACTCTCCAGAGGAAAAAGGGCGTTGAATCTAGATTGGCCGAATCACCAACCGCTCGTAATCGGCAGAGGCAATATGATATAATAAAAAAAATCGATTTATTCCGCGCGCGATTAAAGAAGAGCCCTCACAAAGCAACAGAATGATAAAAAACAAGGCCATCCTCCAAAAATTTGAAGAAGAAATGATTAAAAAAGAAAAAGTCGATATTCTAAAGAATTTTCGTCTCATTGAGGACATGTACAAAGAAGCAGTTTTTCTGGGTGCTTTCCCTCCTCGAAACCTCCTTTCAGGCATAGAAGTGGATATCAAAATCGCCAAGGCGGTCAACAGTGTTTCAAAAGCTCCTAAAAATCATCGCCGCGAGAGCGAGAGACATTGAGGACATCCGGTGCATTCTCCTGAAAAATCCTGATTACGATTCTCATTATATTGAAAAGTGGTTGGCTGAATTCGACGCGTCTCTGGGCAAGAATTACAAAGCGAGCTTCCTGGCCTTACAGAAAACCTAAAATCTAGGGACACAGACTCAGTTTCAGATTTGGCTAGATTCTAGAATTTTGCAAAGCTACGAGGCGCGCGGGGCATTTTCAACCTCGGGGAGACCAGAGCTAGCCCCTTCCCGGCATCCTCGACCTCGGGAATCGTTTAAGCTGCCTCTCGGTTTGTCTGCGCCGCCTATTTATGACCGAGCATGGCCGCGGGGACAGGCTGCTTGGCGATGCCCGGACCTTGATAGGAAACCGTCAAACCCTCCCCGCCGGTCTTATTGAAATAATAGATCCGGATGGGATGCAGACCCGAGGCCAGAGCGACCAGCCCGCGTTTTTCCGTCAGGCCGTGCAGCCCGTCGTTATCAACCACAAGGTCGTCGCCGATGTATATTTTGCTGCCATCATCGGATTCGATAAAGAAGGCATATACCCCGTCCTTGGGGACTTTGATATAGCCCGTGAATTCAAACCCGTAATATTCTTTTCTTTTTTTGCAGGAGAGGTCGAGGACTGAGCAGGCGCCGTATTGGATCGGCTTGAGCTTCGAAAAATCGGGAACCTTGTCCCAATCCCCCTCGTAGTAGTTATAGAATACGCCGGGATTGACGCTGATGTTTTGAACGGCAGGGCGCGGCTTGACCTTGGCGAACTTGGCCTGGGCTGCGCCGCTCACGGGTTTGCCGTCCCGAAAGCACCGTGCCGAAACGACGGTCGTTCCGGTTAGATGGATTGGACCTTTGATGAGTGACGAAGAGACCGATGGCGCAGAGCCATCAAGGGTGTAGCGGACTTCGATATTCTCGCGCCCTGAAGCCACGGTCACATCGAGCGCATCCGTAAAGATATCGAACTCGGATTTGATCTCCGGTGGGTCGCTGACATCCGGTTTCCTCTCGACGTCCAGAACGACAACACTGTTGAGGGGATCGGGAGCGCGCGCCGGAACCTCGAGCACCAAAGAATCTTCTTTCCGGCCGACTTTAAGAGCCGCTTTTTTCGAATCGGCAAGCAGATAGGCCTGCTTGGCCTTGTTATAAATTCCCGGCACGATGAGCTTTCCGTCAGCCGGCCAGTTGAAAACGTGAAGGTAAAGCCTCGTTCCTCCGGCGATCGCTATTTGGGTGCATCGTCCCCATTCCAGCTTCTTAAACGGGCTGGCCTGCGTCGCGTAAATCGATTCACCGTTCGCCTTCATCCATTGGCCGATCTGGCGAAGCCGCTCGATGCTCTCCGGAGGAAACACGCCTTCAGAAGTCGGTCCGATATTGAGCAGGTAGTTTCCGCCTTTGGAGGCGATATCGGCCAGCATCCGGATCAGGCTTTCGGCCGATTTCCAGTTTTTGTCATGGCTGTTGTAGCCCCAGTTGTCGTTCATGGTCATGCAGGTTTCCCAATCCATGCCGGCAAGCCCTGTCGGCGGGATCTGCTGCTCGGGAGTCCCGAAATCTCCGGCCGACTCCTTGTCTTGCGAAAAACCTTCCATGCCCGACCGGCTGGCGCCGACGCGGTTGTTGATGATGATGTCCGGCTGGAGACTCCGGACGTATCGATAGAGGTCGCGGCCGTATTTCTCGTTCCAGGTGCTTTCCCATTCGCCGTCGAACCAGAGGACGCCGATCGGGCCGTAATTTGTAATCAGCTCTTTGAGTTGGTTCTTCATATGCTGGACGTAGCGGTCGAAAACAGCGCCGGCGGCGGAGCGGTCCTTCTCCCAGTCGCGGCGCGGCAGGTAATCGGGATGGTGCCAATCCATGATCGAATGATAAAAGCACAGCCTGATCCCCTGCCTCCGGCAGGCCTCGGACAATTCCTTCAAGATATCGCGCTTAAACGGCGTGGACACGACGTCGTAGTCCGTGTATTTCGAGTCGAAGATGCAGAAGCCGTCATGGTGCTTGGAGGTGATGACGATGTATTTCATGCCCGCGTCCTTGGCCAGGCGCACCCATTCGTCGGCGTTGAATTTGACGGGGTTGAATTGCTTGACGAATTTGTCGTACTCAGCGATCGGGATTTGAGCCGACTGGCGGATCCATTCACCGTAATTCGTCTTTCCTTTCCACTCACCTGCCGGGACGGCATAAAGGCCCCAATGGATGAAGAGACCGAACCGGGCGTCGCGCCACCATTTCATCCGGGCATCGTGTTGGGCCTGCGTCTCGAGCTGGGCAAAGAGGCCCAAGGATGCAAAAGCGGCAAAAAGTATAATGGCACAAAGAATTTGCTTAAATATTTTTCGTCTCAAGGCTGGCTCCTTTCACTATTTAAGTGGAACTTTGCTAATTTTCTTGTTTTTTGTCAAATCCATCATTCTAATCCTTGACGCTCCCCTTTCCCTATATTAAATCCTGAACACTCGTATGCTAAGATGAGACTTAATCTTATGCAATCCTTCGCACAGGAGGTCCACCCTAAAAAATGGACCTCATCGGGGGGCAAGTTCGATTCCTCAAGGGCGCAGTCATAAACATACTGATCTTGTTCATTCCGCTTTGCGTAGCTGAATGGATGCCGCTTAGATGACTCAGGCTAGAAAGAATATTAATTGCCCTTCAGCCCAGCCAGCATCTTCCTGGCATCATCAACTTCGGGTTGGCCGGGGTCGGCATCCTTCCAGAGATCGAGGAATTTCTGGAAGCTGCCGCGGGCTTTGGCCTTCATGCCGTTCTGCTCATAGATCGTCCCCAACCTGTAATAGCTCTTGGCATAGGCTTCGCCATCATCCATCCGCCCGAGCGTCAGACGGGTGATCTTTTCGTACTGCTCCTGCGCCTTATCCGGGTTTCCGGCCTTGAAGTAGGCCTCCGCCAGCCTATTCAAGAAGAAGGCAGACTGCTGGTAGGGATTTTTTGTCAGCGTACCCACAACCTTTTCGAAATGATCGACCGCTCCAGCGTATTTTTTTTTCTCAAACTCGATGGCTCCCATGAGGCCAAGGTACAGCCTCGTGCTTTCCTTTTTTGCCAACCCTTCGTCAACCAGACGCTTGAGCTCGGCTGCCACTTTTTGGGCTTCGGCCAGGTTTCCCGATTCGGCATGAACAAGCCCCCTGGCAAAAACCGCTTCACGCTGCCAATAATCGGAAGTCGCCTCGACGGCCGCATCCCAGGCCGACTGGCATTCCGCCAGGGCCTTATCGGCCTGACCTGTTCTTAGATAAAAATGGGCCAGTTCGATGTGGAATTCTGCTTCGCTCCTTTTCATGCCCGCCGTTTTAGCCAGTGCGAGGCCTTTTCTGAAGATATTTTCGAGGTCTTTGATCTTCCCCCGTGTCCAACCTAATAACCCGAGGTCAGCTAAACCCGTCAAGGCGATTTCGGGATCATTCTCCTCGGCCAGTTTCTGGAGCTCCACGAGGGTTTCAGCAAAATCGTCCTTGTAGTAGGCCAGATAGCCCTTCCAGCGGGGAATATACCGGTAGGTAGGATCGAGGGTGATCGCCTTATCTAACTCCTTGGCTGCAGAATCCAAGTCCCCCTTACACCTGAAATGAGTGCTGAGATAGAGGTGAATAATGGCACTGTCCGAGATATTATCGCGGTAGAACTCAAGAACCTCGCGATCTCTTTCTATGAGCCCTTGAGTTCTGTAGATATCGGCCATGCCGGTGTAGAGCGCAAAAAAAGGAAATTTGTTTTTTAAACAAATATCCCAGTACTTCAGAGCCTGATCCCATTCTTCGAGAGAATAGTAAACAAGACCCAAAGAATAATTGGCCGTGGAATCATCGGGGTAGAGGCTCAGCAGTTTAGAATAGGCCTCAATGGCCATTGGCCACTCTCTTTCCTGCCTAGAAAAATGGAAATATCCTTCTATAGAATACCGGTCTCTCTCCGAAAGCCGGCCGCTCAATTGGAGCGCCTTTTCGATATTTTTTTGCCATTCATTTATCAAACCAAGATTATAATAAGCCGAGCTCAGCGCCCGATAGGCCATGGCGAATTCCGGGTCAAGCTGGACGGCTCTCTCGAGGAGTGGAATCGCTTTACGGTATTCAGCCTGGTAGTGGAATTTCCGGCTTTCGATATAAAGCTTATAGGCCTCTGGAGACGGTGTCGTAATTGCAGCCGCCTCTCGAGCGAGGTCGTCCGACAATTGCTGGGCGGAAAGATCGAAATTGGGCTTGATTCGGCGGGCCAGGTCGTCCATCATCGGGAAGATTTTTCCTTCATCAGAAGCGTCCGCGTTCTCCGAAGCCAGAATCTCTCCTGAGCCGGCTTTCTGGAGGCTGACATTGATCCGAAGGTTTCCGCCGGCCCTTGTCAGATATCCCTGGAGGATGTGAGTGGCTCCTGTTTGGTCGGCGATTCGTTTCAAGTCTTCGGAAGCGTAGCTTGAAGCCTCGAGGAGATTCATCCGCCTGAGGACGCTATAGACCTGGTCGGCGCTCAGCACGTTGATGTATTTCGATTGGGCGATGGAGGAAATCAGCAGGTCGGAAAGGCCGGTGCGCCAGACATCCATCGCCTTGTCGCCTGTGTTGTTTTTGAAATAGAGAATAGCCAGGGTGGGCTTCCCGGAAATGAAGGGGCCGGCTTTTTTTGAAGGCAGGATGCGCCAGAGGATGATGCCGGCGATGACGATGGCGAGGAAGGCAATAGCCGGTATAAAAAGTCTTCTCAAAGTGAATTTCACCGTGATTTCACGCGAAGTGAGCGTCTTCCTTTCGGGAACAACTCTTTCTGTCGTGGGGATGCCTTTTTCAATCTTTTCCAGCTCGGAATGAACTTCAACGGCCGTCTGGTATCTCTTGGCCTTATCTTTTTCCAGGCATTTTAGGATAACGCTGCTCAAGTCCTCAGGGATGTTGGGATTAATCTTCTTCGGATTTTTGGGTATTTCGCTTTTGTGTTTGACGCCGATCGTGAATGGCGTATCACCTTCGAACGGCACCCTCCCAGTCACCATTTCATAAAGGATGATCCCCAACGAATAGAGATCCGAGCGCTGGTCGACCTCTTTGCCCTCCACCTGCTCCGGGCTCATGTACTCGGGTGTCCCGATCATCACGCCCGCGCCCGTAATCCCCTTAGCGGCTAATGAGCGGGCGATCCCGAAATCCATGATCCTGGCGTTCCCCTCCTCGTCAACCATAATATTCTGGGGCTTCAGATCCCGATGAATAACGCCCAGCCGATGGGCCTCCCCCAGTCCTTCGCAAACTTGCTTGGCGATGTGTATTGCCTGACCGGGGCTGAGCGTGCCCATTTTGCGGACCAGCCGCCTCAAATCCTCCCCCCGGATATATTCCATGGTGATGTAGTGGGATCCCTTCTCCTGGTTGAGGTCGAACATCCGGGCGACGTTCTTATGGACGATCTTCCGCGCCAGTTTGAGCTCGTTCGAGAATCGCTCCACCGTCTTGCGGTCCAGGCCGATCTCGGGCTTGATAAGCTTGAGGGCCACCTCTTCGTTGAGCTTCTTGTCCAGGACTCTGTAGACCCGGCCCATGCCGCCTTTGCCCAGCTCTTCGACAATCTGGTAGCGGCCGGCGAAGGTGGATCCGGTGGTTAGTTCATCTTTTAAGGTTTCAACGGTTTCGGTGACGGCGATTTTATGGACACCCGGGAGTTGTGTCCCGCATTCTTTACAGAACTTAGAGTCAGGAGTATTATCAAAATTACATTTTGGGCAATTTGTGGCCACAACTATTCCCTTTATCTAGATAGAGCAAGAATATCAAGGAATGAGAGGCGAGTCAAATAGACTAATTTTGGAACAGAGTCCGTTTTAGCGTGCGTTTTCCAGCAATAGTTTCAGAGGTGTGTAGCTGATTGTCTCACAAAATTCCTGGACCGCTTTAGTGAGGGCGGTATCGTGGCTGATCAGGGCATCCTTAAGCATCAGCACGTTATAATCAAGGTCTTCGGCGCCAAAATAAGTGGCCAGGACGCAGCCCACGGCGCTGAGGCCGCAGAGAAAGAGGGTATTGCAGCCTTTTTCCTTCAGCAGTTTATCCAGATTTGTTTTATTGAAAGCGTTGGAGTAATTCTTGATGATTCTGGGGTCATCGGCTTTGACGGGCACTGATTTGGGGAACTCGAAAGCCTCGGAATCGGGCTTCGGCCCATTCTGGGGATCCGTGTGATAGACACGGATGATCGGAAAACCGTTCTTGCGAAACAGCTCAATATAGTAAGTGATCATCTCCATGCCCAACTTTTTGTCTTGTTCCGACATTTTGGGCAAAAATGCATTTTGAATATCGATCACCAGAAGCGCTGGTTTTATTTTGGTTGGTGGTGCCTTTTGCGTTGCCGCCGAGGAAAGCGCAGCCAACAAAACCAACGTAACGAAAAACAAAACCAAAGCTCTTTTTTTCATCTTTCCTCCAATCGTGAAAAATAGGACTAATACAAACGCAATAAATAAAGTAACAAAGTATGGGCGGCGCTTGGGCCGCCCTCAAGCCCCCGTAGCGGAGGGGGGCCCCGTCGGCTTTTCCGACGGGGGGAACCGACGGGACTGGTTCCCCGGGGCGCGGGGGCTACGGGCGGCCCAGGCGCCGCCCCAACAGGGATGTCACTTTAAATATTGCGTTGATATTAGTTTCATATATTAAATGAACAGGACCACGGAAAAGCATATCACTTTCCTTGCCTTCCCGGCAACAAGATCCCCTCTGCGTTTGTGATCAGTCTGGAGTTAGCAAGGCGGAAAAAATAATTTCAAAAAGACCATTCAATGCTCAGAGAAAAAGAGGGAAAACAGCTTGACTTGTCTCCTATCTCATTTCGTTATATAAATTTCCTTTAAGGATAAGGAGGACGAATGATCGAGAAGAAAACGCGGACGTCGTCGGGCGCTCTGCCCCGTGTCGAGGTCGGGATCCTGGGCGGGACGGGTTTGTACGAGATCGAGGGGATCGAGGACCTCAAGGAATACAGGCTTCGAACCCCGCTCGGCGACCCGTCGGATGCTTACATCGTCGGACGCCTCGAGGGCCGGCGTGTCGCTTTCCTCAGCCGCCACGGCCGCGGCCACCGCCTGCTTCCGATGGAGATCAACTATCGGGCCAACGTCTACGGCTTCAAGATGCTCGGCGTCGAACGTGTCATCTCCGTCAACTCAGTCGGGTCGCTCCGGGAGGAGATCCGGCCGCGCGATTTCGTTTTTGCCGACCAGTTCTTCGATAAGACCCACCGCCGCAGCACGTTCTTCGGCGAAGGGATCGCCGCCCACATCTCCTTCGCCGAACCCGTCTGCCCGGAATTGTCCAAGTTCCTTTACGGGATGGCCGTCAAGCTGGGCATACGCTCCCATCTCGGCGGGACGCACGTCTGCATGGAAGGGCCGGCCTTCTCGACCAAGGCCGAGTCGCGGGTCCATCGCCTTTGGGGCGGCGACGTCATCGGCATGACGAGCGTCACCGAGGCCAAGCTCTTCCGCGAAGCCGAGATCTGCTACGCGACGATGAACCTGGCCACGGATTACGACACCTGGCATGCCGAAGAGGAATCTGTTTCGGTCGAGCTCGTCCTCGAGAACCTGCGGCTCAACATCCATAACGCCAAGTCCTTGATCCGGAACGCGGTCGCCGGAATGCCGCCCCACGACGGCGCGGCCTGTGGTTGCCGGACGGCCTTGGCCGGCGCGATCGTGACCGACCCGAAGCTCATCCCTGCGGCCAAGAAACTGGAACTTCGGCTGATCATCGAAAAATATATTAAATAGAACATGAAAGATCACTTTGAGATCCTCATTCTCTTAGGGCGTCCCGCTTCGGGCAAATCGGAAGTTATAGATTTTTTAAAAAAGACCCCGATTCCGGAACGATTGAAGCGATATCACATCAATGAGCTTGAAGAAATCGATGATTTCCCCATGCTTTGGACCTGGTTCGAGGAAGACGCCATCCTGGAAAAGATCATGCACAAGCCGCGCGTCAATTCCGACTCCGACGGATACTTTCTTCATCTGTATCAATGGGATCTGTTGATTGAACGCATCTCCCTCGAATATCGGAAAAAATTGCGTGATGCGGATTATGCCGAGAACAGGACGACCCTGATCGAATTCAGCCGGGGCACCGAGCACGGCGGCTATGAATCGGCCTTCCATCACCTCTCGGAGGAAATCATCGAAAAAGCCTGCGTTTTGTATATCGATGTTCCTTATGAGGAATCTCTGCGTAAAAACCGTCGTCGTTTCAATCCCAACTGCCCGGATTCGATCCTGGAGCATGGTTTGCCGGATCACAAATTGGAGCGTTTGTATAAGGAAGTGGATTGGGAGCGCTTCAAAGGGAAGAATCCCGATTTCATATATTTCTCCGACCACAGGATCCCCTACGTCGTGCTCAGGAACGTACCGGAAGTGACGGATGACCCTCAAAAGCTCGGACCGACCTTGGAGGACAGTTTCTCCAAATTATGGAACATCCAGAACAGGAAATAGGGACTTGACCATGGAAAAACGAACTTTCAAGAGATTTCTTTCGGACAACAGCATCTGGGGTTTCGCGTTCGGGTATTTTGCCTGTTACATCCCCTACAGTCTTTTGACGAAGATCATGAGCAAAGGACTGTTGCCGTCGCTTCATGGGACGTCCTTGGACGGTTTTGTCATCCTTCCCGTCGTCGCGGTTGCCACCCTGCTGACGATGATTGTCGTGATCAGTCTTCTCGGCTGGTGGAAGTATGCGACACATTCGACAGTCTTCGGCCTCAGCCTGCCGCATCCGACGAAATGGACTTCTTTATCCGGCTTCTTTACCTCTCTCATCATCGGGACGACCACCCTGGCTTATACCTTTGAAAACGTCAGTATCGTCATGGCCATGCTTCTGATGCGGGGCGGAGTGCTGATCATCGGCCCGATCGTCGATGCCAGCACGAAGCGGACGGTCCGCTGGTTCTCCTGGGCCGGTTTTGCCGGCGCTTGGCTTGCGCTCCTGCTCGGTGTCCTGGACGCGAAGAGCTTTCGAATTCCCCTGTTATTGGGGCTGGTCATTCTGACCTACATTTTCAGCTATTTCATGCGTTTCCAGTTCATGAGCCGGAACGCCAAATCGGACAAAAAGGATGTGAATCTCCGCTATTTTGTCGAAGAAACCATGGTTTCGACGCCCATGCTGGTTATCATTCTAGGGATCTTCGCCCTCTTGAAGGGGAAGATCGGAGCCGATGTCCGGATGGGATGGACCATGCACTGGAATCAGCCCTATCTCTGGGCGCTGTTCCTGATCGGGGCGATGTCCCAGGGGACCGGCTTTTTCGGCACATTGGTCTTTCTGGACAAAAATGAAAATACCTACTGTATCCCGGTCAACCGGGCGTCCAGCGTCCTCGCGGGCGTGATCGCATCCTTGGTCTTGGCGATGTTCCCGAGACAGCGGCCGCCGGCGACGCCGGAGTTCATCGGCGCCAGCCTCATGATTGTCGCCATCATATTCTTGAGCATCCCTCCTCTTCTTCAGGCGAAGAAAAAGAGGGTCTAGAATCCCATGCGGCTGTTGTAGACCGTTCCCCGCTTTCTTTTGTAGAGTTCCAAGACGGCGTTTCCTTGACAAGGTCCTGGGAATCCCCTAAAATCGTCTCCCGATTCACCGGGACAAGGCTTTACATATGCAAATCAAAGTGAACGGACGGACGGTCGAGATCTTCGCGGGAGCCAGGGTGGGGGACGTCCTGCGAAAATTCTCCCCCGCCGAATGGACGCTGGTACGGAAGCGCGAAAGGATCATCAGCGACCCGTACGGCCACGAGGTCGGCCTGGACGGCGAGCTGAACGGCGGAGAGGAATTGGTCACCAGAGCCCGCGCCAAGACGGAGCCCCGCTCATGAGACGTGCCCTTTCCGCCAACCCGGGGCTGCGCCTACTTTTGTGTGCGCTGCTCGCCGTTCTCGTCCGGCCGTCCTGCGCCAGCGTGGCGCCCGCCCCGGCCGGGACGCGCATCGTCATCTTTCACTCCAACGACGTCCACAGCAAGATAGACAATTTCGCCAAGGTGGCGGCCATCATCGGCGCGGAGAGGAAAAGCGGCGCCGATGTCTTTTTCTTCTCCGCCGGCGACAACTTCGCCGGCGATCCGGTCGTCGACCAGGCTGATCCGCCCGGCGGACCGATGATGGAGCTGCTCGACCGCCTCGGCCTCGACGTTCTGTGCCTCGGAAACCACGAGTTCGATTACGGATTAGAGATCCTGCGCAAGTTCCCGGCCCGGATTCCGATGGTCTCGGCCAACATCGAAGCGCCGCCGGACGCCCTTCCCGCACTCCGGCCTTGGGTGACGCTGAACACCAAGGCCGGGATCAAGATCGTCGTATTCGGGCTGATCCAGATCGAGACCGGTAACGGCCTGCCCTCGACGCATCCCGACAAGATCAGAGGGCTGCGTTTCAGCGAACCGCTGGCCAAGGCCCTGGAAATGAAAGGGCTGCGCTCCGCCGCTCAGGTCATGATCGGCCTGACGCACATCGGCCATGAACAGGATCTCCTCCTGGCCAAGCAGATGCCGGAGCTCGACGTGATCATCGGCGGCCACTCCCATACCCGCGTCGATCCCGCGGAAAGCGTCAACGGCGTGCTGGTCGCCCAGGCCGGGGGCGACAACGCATTCTTGGGCCGGATCGATCTGCTGATCGAGAACGGCCGGGTAGTCGAGAAGAAGGGCCGATTGATCGACCTCAGCCAGGTCCGGGACGAGGACGAGACGATCAAGGCCATGATCGCCAAATTCCATCAGAATCCGGCGCTGGCCCGCGTCATCGCCAAGGCCCCGCTGGAGATCAGCGGCAAGCATGCCCTGGGCAGTCTGATGACCGACGCCATCCGCCAGGTCCACGGCCTGGACATCGCCTTCCATAACAACGGCGGGATCCGCCTCAACCGTTTGCCGCAGACCATCACCCTCCATGACGTGTACACCCTGGATCCGTTCGGCAACCAGATCGTCGAAATCGTCATGACCCCGGCCGAGATCCGCAGCCTGATCAAGAACTCATGGGAAAGGAAGAACGATATCGATCTGCAGGTCTCGGGGATGACCTATACCGTCCGCACGGACGGCGCCTACCAGATCAGGGACATCCGGCTGAACAATCCGGACGGATCCCCGCTGGCCGAGGACAGGACGTACAAGGTCGGGCTTTCCAGCTTCATCGCCAGCTCCTATAGCTTTTCCCACCGGGACCCCGGCCGGTCGCTGTACACCACCACCGCCGACGATCTGATCCGTTACCTGGAAAGCGGCATCGACCTGGGCATGTACCGCGATGTCCGGCGGGCTTTTTCGGAAAAACCGCCCGAAGCGTCCCGGAACTGATCGGGACAGGAGATCCTAGATGGCCCAGCTCTATTTCCGCTACTCGACGATGAACGCCGGAAAATCCACCGAGATCCTCAAGATCGCCCACAACTACGAGGAACAGAACAAGCATGTCCTGCTTTTCACGCCGGCCATCGACGACCGCTATGGTCGCGGCCAGATCACTTCGCGCATGGGCCTTCGTCGCGATGCCCTGATCATCGATAGCGGCACCGACATGCTGCGCCTGGCCCGGGAGGCCAAGCCCGATTGCGTGCTGGTCGATGAGGGGCAGTTCTTGACCCGCGAGCAGGTGGTCATCCTGACCCGCATCGTCGACCAGCTGAACATCCCGGTCATCGTCTACGGCCTGAAGAACGATTACCGTAACCGTCTCTTCAGCGGCAGCGAAGCGCTCCTCCTCCTTGCCGACAAGATCGAGGAAGTGAAAGCCGTCTGCTGGTACTGCCCCAAGAAGGCGACCATGCTGCTCAAGTTCAAGGACGGCCAGCCGGTGGGCGATGGTCCGCAGATCGAGATCGGCGGCAACGACAAGTACATTTCGGTCTGCCGCAGGTGCTACGGGCAAAAATTGAAGATCA
>Ga0315297_10000140_pt1 | contig 38275 bp, 36 predicted proteins | sample YL17G15_0_MG_FD_203628 | JGI IMG/M metagenome (GOLD analysis project Ga0315297, IMG submission 203628) | Sediment microbial communities from Yellowstone Lake, YNP, Wyoming, USA - YL17G15_0 | ecosystem: Environmental > Aquatic > Freshwater > Lake > Sediment | place: USA: Wyoming | collected...
TGTGATAGCTTTTTCAAGGCGCTGAGGGTCGATTTTAAAATTATTTGTTTTCAAAAAAATACTTTTTCCACAAGCAAGTTTAACCATTTCCGCATAAGATACCCAATAAGGGACGGGGATAATGACCTCGTCTCCTTCGTCAATCAATGTCATAATGATGTTAAAAAGAGCCTGCTTGGCGCCTGCCGAAACAATAATTTCTTTAGGTTCAAAGTCGAGCCAGTTGTCACGGCGGAGCTTGGCACAGACTGCTTCCTTGAGCTCGGTAATCCCCGAAGTGGAAGTGTATTTGGTAAAACCGTCATCAATCGCTCGCTTAGCTGCGTCTTTGATATTTTGCATTGTATCAAAGTCAGGCTCGCCGGCGCCAAATGAAACGACATCTATCCCTTGTTTTTTCATTTCTTTGGCCTTGGCGGTAATTGATAAAGTGAGAGAAGGCTGGATATTTTTTGCTCTTTTTGAAAGTTTCATATGAATTTGAAAAATTGAAATTAGTTGTTGGTGATTAGAAATTAGTAATAGAAATTTGAAATTCGAAATTAGAAATAAATAATTATCTATTATCTAATTTCTATTTTCTATAACTATTTTCGACTTTCGAACAACTATTTTCTAGTTTCTTCAATTTATAACATTGGTCCGGAATTAATAATAGACCGATGAACTCCCGGATATTTTTTTATATTCTCTACAAATAATCTTGCTAAATTTTTTGCCGTTTGTAAATAGCTTTTTTTATCAAGCCAGAGTGAGGCGGGATCGAGAATTTTTTGGTCGACCCCGGCAACTTTATTGGGCACATAGAGATTAAATATTTCATCGTGGCGACAGTCTAGATTATCTAATTGGCCGGATAAGACCGCCGAGACAATATTTCTTGTTTCTTTGATAGGGATTCGCCGGCCAACCCCGTACGGGCCTCCGATCCAGCCGGTATTAACCAAAAAGACTCTGGTTTCATATTTTTTCAAATATTTTTTGAGAAGATTAAGATAGACCATTGGTTTAAGGGGCATAAAAGGGCCGCCAAAATAGGCAGAAAAAGTTGGCTTAGGTTCAACTATTCCTCGTTCAGTGCCGGCCAGTTTTGAAGTATAACCTGATAAAAAATGGTATGCGGCCTGGTTCAAAGTCAGGCGGGCGACTGGAGGAAGGACGCCTGAAGCATCGGCGGTCAAAAAGATTACGTATTTGGGATGTTGTCCGACGCCAGAGGGAATAGAGTTTTTTATAAATTTCAGAGGATAGACCGCCCGGGTGTTTTCGGTGAATTTGTCCGAATCAAAATCAAAGTTGCCCTGAGCTGTCAAAACCACGTTTTCAACCAGGGCTCCTTTTTGATGAATCGCCGACCAGATTTGCGACTCCGACTCTTTTTTAATCCGGATGCATTTGGCATAGCAACCTCCTTCAAAATTAAAGACGCCTTCTGGTCCCCAGCCATGCTCGTCGTCGCCAATCAGTCTTCTTTCCGGGTCAGCCGAAAGGGTGGTTTTTCCAGTGCCTGACAGACCGAAGAAAAGAGCAGTGGTTTTCCCGCCTTTTTCTATATTAGCACTGCAGTGCATCGGAAAAATATCTTTTTGGGGCAAAAGATAGTTCATATAGGTAAAGACTGATTTTTTTATTTCACCGGCATATTTGGTGGCACCGATTAAAATAGTTTTTTTATCAATGTTTAAGACGATGAAAGCTTCGCTATTGGTGCCGTCGGTTTTTGGATCGGCAACTACTGACGGAACGCAGTATAGAGTCAGGTCGGGCTTAAAATTTTTTAACTGTTCTTTTGTTGGTCGACGGAACAGATGGGTAGAAAAAAGAGCCTGGTAGGCATATTGGCAGTAAACTCGAAGTTTGATTAAATGTTTTTTTTGGGCACCGACTAAAGCATCAACAACGTAAATTTCTTTTTGAGTGGAGAAAAAATTAAAGATTTTTTGAAAAAGTTTTCGATAATTTTCTGTTGAAATTGGAACATTGACCTTGCCCCAGTTGATTTTGTCGTGAACTTTTTGACTGTCGACGATAAATTTGTCGTTGGGAGAGCGGCCGGTGTATTTGCCGGTGTAAACGACGAGGGCGCCGGACTTGGATTGGATGACCTCTTTGTTTAAGAGAGCTTTTTTTATTAAAGCGTCAACAGAAAGATTACGGAGGATAGACCCGTCTTTCATAGCGATATTATACACTAAAAACGGGTCCTGTCTCGAATTCAAAAAAATTTCCCATTCTTCTCGACACCCGTTTTTTCGAAAGACGAGGTAAGAGTAATTTTTTCACTTTCGAGGGGACCACGAAGTGGTGAGACTCTCGTGTGATAAAAATTACCTTACCGAGTCTTAACTAATTTTTATTTGGTTCTTAATCGACTCAATTACTTCTTTTACTTCTTCATCGCTTGCCAGATAGTAGTGTTTGGCCGGTTTTAGATTTTCGTCAAATTCGTAGACAAGAGGAATGCAGTAAGGGACGTTTAGATTGACAATATCTTGGTCGGAAATATTATCTAAAAATTTGATAATGGCGCGAAGAGAGTTATGATGTCCGGAAAGAATGACGGTCTTGCCTTTTTTAACTTCTGATAAAACCGCGTTTTGAAAATAGGGAACGGATCGGTTATAGGTGTCTTTCAGGGACTCTCCGTTTGGCGGCGCCACATCATAACTTCTCCGCCACAGTTTAACCTGTTCCTCGCCGTATTTTTTTACCGCTTCGGCCTTGTTTTGCCCTTGTAAATCGCCATAGTTTCGTTCATTAAGACGCCAGTCTTTGACAATGGGAATATTTTCCTGACCCAAAACTTTTAAGGCAATTTCCAGAGTCCTTATCCCTCTTTTCAAAACCGAGGTAAAACCAATGTCAAATTTATAGCCTTTTTCCTTTAAACGAAGAGCGTATTTTTTCGTCATTTCCTCGCCCTCCGGCACAATATCAATATCAGTCCAGCCGGTAAAGCGGTTGGACCATTCGGTGAGGCCGTGACGGATGATGACAAGTTGATTCATATTAAATGATTTAATAAACAAATAAAGAAATAATTAAATAAATGGAAAAATGACTTCAATAAATTTAATGATTAAATCATTTGTTTTATTTAATCATTTATTTCTTTATTTTATTATTTGATTATTTTAACATTTATAGTCCGCTCTCTATCTCAATCAGCCTATTGTATTTCGCCAGTCTTTCTGACCGAGACATCGAACCTGTTTTTATAAAGTCTGCCCCGGCTCCGTAAGCTAAATCGGCAATGAATGAATCTTCGGTTTCGCCGCTGCGGTGGGAAACGGCGGTTGCCCAACCATACTGTTTGGCAAGCTTGATGGCATCGACGGTTTCTTTAATGGTTCCGATTTGGTTGGGTTTGATAATGGTGGCGTTGGCGGATTTTTTTTCAAAACCGGTTTTCATTCGTTTTGTATTGGTGCAAAAAAGATCATCGCCAATTATTAATTCTGACGGGGCTTGTTGAAAAAATTTACTCCAGTTTTCCCAGTCATCTTCCTGAAAAACATCTTCGAAAGAATAGACGCCGTATTTATTTTCAATTTGCAAATAATATTTAATCAGTTCTTCACCAGTGATTTCTTTGTTTTCTTTTTTAAGAACATATTTACCTTCTTTAAAGAATTCCGAGGCTGCGGCATCAATCCCTAATCTGAAATCTCTTCCGTTTTCATACCCAATGTTTTTAGCCGATTCAATTATTAATTGAAAAACCTCCTCGTTTGAATTTAAAGCTGGAGAAAAACCGCCTTCATCACCGACCAAGATTGACATTTTTTTTTCTTGGAGATTTTTTTTGATTGCTTGATAAATTTCCGCGCCGATTCTAACCGACTCGGTTGGTTTATTGGTGTTGGGGATAATAATAAACTCCTGAATGTCAAAGTTCCAGTTAGCATGTTTTCCGCCGTTAATAACATTAAACATGATGCGGGGAAAGACTGGTTTGACCTCTTGGAAATAATATTCATTTATAAACCGCCAGAGAGGTTTTTTTTGAAAAAGGGCTACGGCCTTGATCAAGGTTTGGGAAACTGACAAAATCGCATTGGCGCCCAGACGGGATTTGTTTTCAGTGTCGTCAATTTTTATCATTAATTCGTCAATTATTTTTGGATCAGCCTCTTGATTTATTAAAGAATTTTTTATTAACGAATTAACATTGTTAACTGCTTTTAAGACGCCAAGTCCGCAATATCTTTTTGCGTCGTTGTCCCGAAGTTCTACAGCTTCATGAGATCCTGTTGAGGCGCCGGAGGGGACAGAGGAGGAAGCAATGGTTCCGTCGTCCAGGGTAACAAAAGTTTTTAAAGTCGGGTTACCGCGCGAGTCAAGAATTTCAATGGCCTTGATGTTAGTTATTTTCATATTTCTCCCTTGTCATCCCGAGGAGCGAAACGACGAGGAATCTAGTGAAACATAAATTACGCTTCGCTAGATTTCCCTGCCTGCCGGCAGGCAGGTCACTTCGTTCGAAATGACAACTAAGTAAATTGTAACAAATAATCGAAGTGTTCTTTCAAGCGATCGGTTTTTGATAAAAAACTTCCTGGACAGATAAAATCGGGCTTGAATTTTTGGGAATTAATAATTGGTAAAGTTTTATCATTAACCGCTCCGTCAAGGAAAATTTCATACCTATAGCCCAGGTTTCTCAACTGTTCAACTTTATTGAGTGTTTCTGATATAAAAGGCTTTCCTTGAGCGCCAGGAACGATTGACATAATTTGAAGACAAGGGATTTTATTTAGGTCATATTTACTTGCTAAATCACCGACTTGATCTTGAGGATTGAGGACTAAGCCTATAGGAAATGAGTAGTTAGTAATCAGTAGTTGGTAGTTAGGAAATAAATCATAGTGAATGAAGACATTTTTTATTTTTAAATAATTCCTTAATTTTTCTAATTTCTTAATTTCGTTTTCATAATCTTTGACCATAAAGTGAAAATCAAAAGTAAGAGTTTTTAGAGATTGTAAAGCCTGTCTGCCGGCAGGCAGGTCTATAAAGTTTATAAAGTCGTCTAGGCCTGCGGTTCGGTTGTCGACGTAGATTCCGTCGGCAAAGTCGATCTGGAAATATTTGTAATAGGGTGAGAGTTTTTTTATTGTCTTTAAATAATCTTCGGCCTTATATTCTAATATTGACGGACAGATTTGCATAAATATAATTTTAACATTTATAATTAACGTTGTGAGAAATCAAATCTTAAAACTGTTTTCTGACTTTGTTTCTATTCAATCAGTTTCCACGGATTCGAAACGTCATAAAGAAATTCTAAAAGCGGCTGATTTTGTTAAAAAGGAATTAATAAGTCTGGGTTGTCAGGTCAATCTATATCAAAAATACCTGCCTGCCGGCAGGCAGGAAAACTGTCCACCGTTAATAGTCGGAAAAAAAATTATTTCTCCAAAAGCTAAGACTCTCGGCGTCTATGCTCATTATGACGTCCAGCCCGAGGATCCGGTTGATCAGTGGAAAACACCGCCTTTTAAATTAACGGTTAAAGACGGAAAAATCTATGGTCGCGGAACAGCTGATGATAAAGGACATTTAATACAGATATTGGCCGCCACTAAAAAACTAATAGAGCCTAAGAGCTTAAAAAATAATCTAATTTTTATTTTTGAAGGAGAAGAGGAAGTTGGAAGCGTAAATTTTGAAGAGTTGATAAAGAAAGATTCTTTATTAAGTAAAGTTGATGCTTTTTATGTCTTTGATATGGGAATGAAAGATAAAAACATTCCTCAGATTTTTTATGGATTAAGAGGTATTGTTGCTTTTGAGCTGAAGATAAAAACGAGTGAAGTAGATCTTCATTCCGGAATTTATGGAAACCGCGTTCCCAATCCGGCCCAGCTTATGGCCGATTTGATGAGCAGAATGAAAGACAGTAAAATGGGAAAAATCAAAATACCGGGTTTTTATAATCAAGTTAAAGAAATTATTCAAGAAGAAAAAGATCTTTTATCAAAATCTAACGACACTTTGGTGTCAAAAATTTATCCTTCTTTGGACATTAACGGCATGGTTTCCGGATATATCGGCGAAGGGTCAAAGACGATTATTCCGGCAAATGCGATGGTTAAATTTTCAATTAGGTTGGTTCCCAACCAAAAACACCGGCAAATAGAACAGTTAGTAGAAAAATTTATTAGAGACAATTTGCCTAAGGGGATCGAATATAAATTGAAAATTTTTACCGGTAGTGACTCTTTTTATACTGATTTTGAGAGTCCTTATGTGCAGAAAACCGCTAAAATTTTTGAAGAAGTATTTAACAGAAAAACTCTTTTTAATCGTTCCGGTGGCTCTGTAGCCGCCGCCGAAATATTGCAAAGACTGTTTAAAAAACCGGTTATCTTAATTGGATTTACTCTACCTAATAACAATATCCATGCTCCGAATGAAAATTTTGATGAGGAAATGTTTTTCAAGGGCATCTTGGCTATCGAGAAAATCTTCGCGCAGTGAAGCGCCAAAGACCTCATTTTGTAGCGTATTGTCTACAGACAAATGAGTTAATAAAGTCTATAAAGTTTATAAAGTCCATAAAGTATTTTCTTTATAGACTTTTGACTTTAAGACTTTATGACTTTTAATATGAGAGACGACTTACTTTATTATCTCGCTTTCTCCCACTTCCTCGGCATCGGGCCGATGAAGTTTGCCGCTTTAAAAAAAAGATTTAGTTCGGCTAAAAAAGCCTATTTAGCCAACAAAAAAGAACTATTAGAGGTAATCGGAGTTTCTTTGACGGAGAGATTTATAGATTTTAGAAATAAATTTGACCCGGTTAAAAAATTAGATGAATTAAAAAGAAAGGGGATTGTTGTTTTGTCAGTTGACGACCATAATTATCCTGAAGCATTAACAAATATCTCTGATCCGCCGATTTGTATCTATGTTAGAAGCTCGACACCGTGTTTTTTCGCCGCCTCACCCCGATTATCGGGGCCCCAGGCGATTGCTCAAAAACAGGTGTCTTCACTTCTTTTCGCAATTGTAGGTACAAGAAGCCCAACAAGTTATGGTATTCAGGTAACACGTCGATTCGCTTATGATTTGGCTTCTGCCGGTTTTGTCATCGTCTCCGGAATGGCTTATGGAATTGACACATTAGCTCATCAGTCTTGTCTTGAAGCTGGTGGAAAGACAGTTGCCGTTTTAGGCTGCGGAGTTGATATTGTTTATCCACCAAGTAATAGAATTTTATACAAGAAAATCATTGAAACTGGCGGGGCAGTGATATCTGAATTTCCTCCAGGACAGTTCGTTTTAAAAGGACTTTTTATCGCCCGCAACAGAATTATTTCTGCCTTATCGAGAGGCGTGATGATTGTCGAGGGGACAAAAGAGTCCGGTTCTCTTATCACTGCTCGTTATGCCGCCGAGCAAGGAAAAGACGTCTTTGCCCCACCTTCTCCCATTACTTCAAATATGTCAGTGGCTCCGAATTTACTCCTTAAACAAGGGGCAAAATTAGTAACAACAGTAGAAGACATTTATGAGGAGTTTGATATGAAGATTACTCCAAAGAAGAAAGAAGACGTCTTGCAAAAACTAAATAAAGAAGAAAAGGAGGTTTTTATTTTACTTAACGAAAAGCCATTATTAATTGACGATTTGGTCTTAAGATTAAAAAAACCAATAAATCAAGTTTTAAATACCCTGTCTATCTTAGAGATTAATGGGATAATAGAAAAAAATAACGAAAATTATTATCAAGTTAGATTATAATCAAAGAATGATTTTGAAAGTTTATACCGATGGAGGGTCGAAAGGGAATCCGGGGCCTTCCAGTATTGGAATGGTTTTTTATATTGAAAACAAAAAGATATTTCATCACCACGAAAGTATAGGAGTAGCGACGAATAATGAAGCGGAATACCAAGCGCTTATAAAAGCGCTTGAAATCATAAATCCTAAATCCCAAGGTCCAAACAATTTTCAAATTCCAAAAGTTCAAAATATTAAACGAATACAATTTTATTCAGACTCCAGATTGATGGTTAATCAAGTGAATGGATTATTTAAAGTAAAGCAGGGAAAAATAAAGGAATATATTTTGAAAATTCGAAGCTTGGAACAAGAAATAAATCTTCCGATTAATTATTGCTTAATTCCGAGAGAGAAAAATCAAGAAGCGGACAGATTAGTAAACAGCTTATAAATTCTTCAACAATTTCCATAATTTGACTCGGAGCGCATTGGCGATTTTTTGCAGAGTCTTGACGGTCGGGTTGGCGCGCCCCTTTTCAATTCGGGAAATATAGGTGCGGTCGACGTCGCAAAGAAGGGCAACCTTTTCTTGAGAGAGGCATTTCTTCTCCCTGATTTTGAAAAGGCAGCGGCCCAGTCTGTTGTAGAAAAAGTTTCCGCGCATACTGGAAATAAAGAATAAATAATTATAAGAAGACTGTCTATAGGCTATATGCTACAAAGTCATAGTTTTGGAGCTTTCTGATAAGGAAAATTTTTCGATATACCACGTAGATTATTAGCCTCAAGAAAATAACCAATAATCAATAAACCAAGTATTCCGAACAATTACCGATCATCAATATTAAAAACATTGTTTCTAACATTGGTTATTGAATATTTTAATTTGTTTGGAGCACCTGCCTGCCGGCAGGCAGGCTTTGAATTTGGTGATTGGTTATTGCTTGTCTAGTTTTTCTATTCGCCTTAGGTATTTTTCGTCGGCTTTGGGAGAGGCGGAAAGAAAGGCGTCAATAATCTTTTGAGCTTCTTCGACTGGACTATAGTCTGAAGCCAAGGCTAAAATATTAGCGTGATCGTTTTCTCTGACATGAATAGCTTGACTAGAATTCATGGCGACTCCGCATCTGATACCCTTTAGTCTGTTGGCGGCTATGGCGACTGCACAGCCTGAACCGCAGATGAGAATTCCTAAATGATTTTCGGGATTTTGCAAAACTGCCTGGGCGACTTTTCGGCCAAAGTCAGCCGCGTCATCCATGGGACTATGTTCATAAGCGCCCAAGTCCTCAATGCGGATATTTTTTTCGTGAAGATATTCGAGAATCTGATTTTTTAACTCAAATCCCCGGTGGTCGGCACCGATAAAGATGGTCATAAGATTAGTATATAGTATCTAGTATTTAGTATCTAGTATAAAAAAATAAAAATCAAAAATATTGGGTTGTAAATACTAAATACTTTATACTAAATACTGAATACTATGTTATTTGACACTCACTGTCATTTGAACTTTCAGGTTTTTGATAATAGGGTTGACGAAGTTATAAAAACTGCAAAAGTAGCCGGTGTTAATCAGATTATTGTTCCAGGAACTGATTTGGAGACGTCGAAAAAGGCGGTGGAAATTGCGGAGAAGTACGAGGGAGTTTATGCCGCTATTGGTATTCATCCACATCATGTATTCGAAATCTATTTGAAAGTTCGACACCGTGTTTTTCGACCGCCTCACCCTAAAGGGACCCAGGCGATTATCTCAAAACAGGTGTCTTCACTTTCTTCGATATTAAAAAACCCCAAAGCCGTTGCCATAGGAGAAGTGGGAATCGATAAACATAATTATGAAAAAACAAAACACCAAGATTATAAAGTTGATGAAGAGCTTGTCGATTTACAAAAAGAATTATTTACAGAACAAATAAAACTGGCGAACAAATATAAAAAAGCCTTGATTATTCATAATAGGGAGGCGAAAAAAGAAGTTTTAGAGATTTTAACTATCCACTCATTATTAATAACTCATTACTCTTCTGTTTTTCACTGCTGTGAACCGGATCTGGAGCTTTTGGAATTTGCAAAACAGTACCAGATGTTTATTGGAATAGATGGAGACATTAATTACAGAAAAGACAAGCAGGAGTTTATCAAAAAGGTTCCTTTGGAGATGTTGGTTTTGGAAACAGACTCGCCATTTTTATCGCCTTTTAAAAAATTTCCCAACGAGCCGAAGAATATAAAAGTAATTGCGGAATTTATTGCGAAATTTAAAAATATATCTTTAAAGGAAGTAGAGAAAAAAACAACGGAAAACGCTAAAAAGCTATTCCAGATATAAGCTTGAACGTGTCTTTTCACAAAATGCATCAAGCTAGTACGCTTGGTTGTAGATTATATATTTGGCAGCCACGCGTGACATTTTGTTCAAATCCACGTTCTTCGATTCAAAGAATACTTAAGAATTTTTTCTTAAATTTTTCCGGAGAGAAAAATTGGCTTCTTTTAAATGCTTTGTTGCCCAAAGTATTTCCTGTTTGTTTATTGAAATAAATTTCGCCGATTTTGTCGGCAATGTCATTGGGATTTTGTGGGTCGGTGAAAAGAGCGGAACCAGCGGAAATTTCTTTCAAAACAGGAATATCTGATAAGACTGACGGACAGGAAAATTGAGCAGCTTCAAGAAAAGAAAAACCAAAGCCTTCGTCGCGTGAAGGTAAGACGTTAAGCGTTGCTTGTTGGTAAAGTTTGATCAGCTCTTCGTCAGGGACAAAACCGGCAAAAACAAAGCGTTTGTCATCTTTTGTTTCCTCGATAAATTGCTTGAATTCGCGTTGCCAAGGGTGATCGCTCGATACCGTTTTTTTCGCCCTCCTCACCCCGCCATAAACCTGCGGCGGGGCCCCAGGAGATTGGCTCAAAAAAGGCATCTTCGTTTCCTTTGAAAGCGGCTCAAAAACCTTACCAGCAAAAACGCAGGTGACATTGATTATTTTTATTGCCTTTGCCAGGTTAACGAGGTTTTTGTTCCAGGTGGCATCACCGACGTATAAACAGTATCTAGTATCTAGTATTTCGTATTTAGTATTTTTATTTTCTATACTAGATACTTTATACTTCATACTAAATACTTTTGGTAAACACGGATATACTACTTTTATTTTCTCATCAGGAAGCCCTAAGATATTAATAATATCTTTCTTACTCGTCTCCGAGTCAGTGATTGTTACGTCATAATTTCTTAACGCCTGTTTGTTTAGAAAAATATTTATATTTCCTCTGATACCGGCGGGGAAGTGGGTGGGGTATTTGAGGGGAACGAGATCATGAATTACTGCTATCTGTTTAAGAGCGAGTCTCTTTAAGGTAAGAGGCGCCATTAAAAAGTTATAAAACGGATTTATAAAAACAGAATTCGTGTTAATTCGTTTAATATTATTCGTGAAAATCCATGTATTCTTGAAATTTTCTTTTAGGATTTGCAAGTAACGTCCGACGCCGCGGACCCGGCTAAGTTTATCCGACACGGTCGGATCAAAGACGAAGATTTTCTTAATCATTTATATATTTTATCATAGTCAGGCTCCAGAGAGGATTGACTTATAATAAGGCCTAATTTATAATTAGGCCCATTTAATCATGAAAATAGAAACAAGAAATAAATTACCATCAGACCCAGCGTCTAGATTAAGGATGACAATAATTGAAGAGGCAAGAAAACGCCAGCTTGAAAGGTTACTACCAAGATCAACTAACATTCCTCAACGTCAACCGTCACCAGTCGTACCAGACAAGCTTGAGTCTAAAATAGAAAATATAACCAAAGAGGAAGCAAAGATTTTAATTAATGATTATAGTCCAAAAGTACTTCTTCGCTGGCAACAATCAATAGTAGAAAAATCCTCTCTGAAGACCGTAATTGAGGATAGGTCTTTATTTTTTAAACTACGTGCGCAGTTTTTTCGTTTGAATAATAGAATGCCTGAACTAAAAGATTTAATCGAAATGAGCGATCAGACTTTGGAAGAAATGATGGGCGGCTCTAAGAAAAAAGAGGAAATGACGGTAATCCGTCAATCAATGATTCAACATAATGTTTTGCCATCGAATTCTCAGATCGTTTTTCAAATTGACCTGCTTGGGTTACCGGAAGAGACAAGAGAAAGATTGGCTGGTTATAACATAAAGACAATCGAGTCGATTTGCCAGATAGTTGGAAAGGAACTGGAGTCAGATGAAAAGACCCTGAGCATAAACAGATTCAATAAAAATCAATTATTAAAATTTATTCAAGAGTTAGCAGAACAAGAGAAAAGGAGTTCTTCTCCTGAGGGTTTACCGACAAACTTAAAACAGCCTAAGTCTCCGATTATTGAAAAAAAACAACGGCAGATAGTTGAAAAACCAAAAAGACCAAAAGGAAAAAAACAAGCGATTCTTGAACAATATGGTTTGATAGACGATCGCGGCAACATTATTGAATCTTGGCCGGCATTGTTACTTAGATTATGTGAAGATGTCCCTTTACATGAAGTAGCAGCTTTGCTAAAGATTTCTTTAACCACTCTTGACCGTTGGAGAGAAAAGGCGGGTCTTCCTAAACGTTCGACTATGGAAACAAGAAGAATAACAAGAAGAATAGTTTCTCTAAAGCTTAGCCCCGAAGAAAAACTGGAAATAAAAAGACAAAAAATAGTTAGGAAATTAAGCGAAGTTGACGAAATCAAAGCAGACCCGATTGGTTATCTTAAACAGAGATTGGAAGACGGAACAGCAGCAGTAAATTTATTCAGCGATCTGCGAAAAAAAGGACTTAAAATAAAAAACATCGGTATATTTTATAAGTGGCTCAAGATCTTAGACATTCCGATTCAAAAAAAATCAGTACAAACCCAGATCTCTGAAAGGGCCCACATTTATGAACAGGCAAAAGAAACGGGCCAATTGGAAAGATTAACGAGCAATCAATTGACTAGTTTACAGATGGCAATTGATCAAGGTTTGTCGATTGACGAGGTGGCGAGCAGTCTCAGTCTGGAAAGAGGAAAAACAATTTCATATCGTCAGGCAGTACAGTTTATCTTAGGAGGCTTGAATGTATTGGAGAGAAAGAAAGACTATCCGTTAAGAAAAACAAGAAAACAAACAATCCTTGAACAATATGGTTTAAAAGACGAAAATGGTAACATTATAGAGCCCTGGCGCGATTTCCTGATCAGAATCTGTAAGGATAGGCTCTTAAAAGAAGTCGCCGTTTCTCTAAAGGTTTCTGGTGTCACTTTATCTAAATGGCGAAGTGAAGAAAATCTTCCCAAACATTCAATAAAAATAACAAGAAAAAGAACAAGAGAAGTTATTACTCATAAACTTAGTCCCGAAGAAAAGCAGGAGTTAAAAAGACAAAAAATAATCAGTAGTCTAAGCAATATTAAAGAGATGACTGGAGATGAGATTGGTTATATTAAACAGAAATTAGAAGATAGGGTGGCAGTAAAGGATTTATTCAACGACCTGCGAGGAAAAGGTCTTGAAATAAAAAGCATTATTACTTTTTATCAGTGGCTCAAGGATTTGGGCATTCCGATTCAACAGGCTCAATCTAAATCGGAAGAAAAAAAGGAATTAACTGGTTCAGCCTATCTTCAAGTTATGTTTCCAGGAAGATTGGGAACGATAACTTACAATACTCTTAAGAGAAATAATATTAATACTTTAGAAGAATTAAAGAATATTTTACCTAATGTCCGTATTCTTACGGGTATAGGTTCAAAAGGAACGCAAGCATATGTGGATTTATTGAAACATTTTTTTCCAGATGATGAATTTGTTAATCCCTTATTGGTTAAAAAACCAAGAATTATTCAAGAAAAACCACGGAAAACAATTGAAAAACCAAAAAAAATTGCAAAAAAAGGAAGTATTTATCAAGAGGGAGCAGATCTTTATCGAGAGGCAAAGCAATCTGGTCTATTAACAAGATTGGTTGAAAACCAACAAGTCACTCTAGAGTTGGTATTTGGTCAGGGATTGACCCTTTCTCAGACTGCCAGCCGTCTCAGTGCAAAAAAAAACAAAAATATTTCATCTGCAGCTATTAGGATGTATGTTGTTGGAGCCCTCGACCGATTAAAAAAATTAAAAAGTTCTCCAACTGATTTAGCTTATCTTCAAGCTATGTTCCCCAACAGATTTGGAACAATAATTTACGAAACTCTTAGAAAGAAAAATATTAATACCCCAGAAGAATTAAAGAGTTTTCTAGCGAAAGGTGATGATTTTACTGGTATAGGTATAAAAGGAATACAGATGTGTGTAGAGGTATTAAAACATTTTTTTCCAGATGAAGAATTGGAGTTGATAAAATTGGCTTACCAAAGAATGCTTTCAATGTCTTTCGGGAAGCAGGCTGGACACTAAAGAAAATAGTTAATATACCTGATGACAATTTACTAAGATTATTGGGTGGTGATATAAGAAAATTAATAGCAGTAAGAAAAGCGTTGATAGATAATAACATTGTTTCTAAAAATTCAGATTTAACTACAAAACTTGATCTATTAAGTTTACCAACAAACATAACAAGAGCCTTAATAAAAGCCGATATAAGAACCCTAAAAAAACTTTATTCTCTTACCGAGAAACAGTTGCTTTTTATCAAAAAAATAGGCCCTACTTCTTTATGTTTAATAAGACTAAATTTATCTAGATTAAAAAATGAATTAGAGACTATTGTTCCAGCGGCCGATGCCGCGGACGGCTGATTTATCATCGGCAACAGTTGGATCATAGACGAAAATCTGAGCTTTCATTGGTTTATTTTAACACAATCATGGGTCTCAGTTAATTGATTTATAAAGGCGTTTATCTTATAATAAGGCGATAAATAAAATGATTTCTATAGAAAATATTAGATATTCCCCAAGTAATGACGGTGTTTCTTCCCAATCGGAATCAATTGTGCACCCACCCCGGTTAACTAAAAAAATGCAGATAGTTTTTAATCAGAGTAGTTTACCCAATGAGACAATACCCCAGATGTTATCAAGACTTTATCAGGATAGATCAAGACTAGCATTAGCACAAGAATTAGGCATTACCAACCTAACACTTAAGAGCTGGTTTAGATTATGGGGGGTGGTTGAACGATCGGTTAAAGAAGCAAGAGGATTTAGAAAACCAAAAAGTCCTGAAGAAAAAAAACAAAAGATTATAAAAAAAATAGGCCGTGATCCAACAGAAGAAATTATTACCCTGCTTAAACAAGGAAAAACAGTGAAACAAGTCAGTCAAGAATTAAATATTTGTTACCATACTTGTTACCATTGGTTAGCAATATTGGGAATTAATATTACTAAAGGATTTTATCTCTATCAAGAAGCAAAGAAGACTGGATTGATCGATGTCCTGACAAAAAGACAGCAAGAAGTCGTTAGTCTGCATTTTGAAGATAATAAAACCATCAATGATATTATTGAATTATTAGGAACGAGCCGACAAAATGTATATGGATTAATTAGTCGAGCATTAAAAAAATTAAAGAATTCTCCAGAAAAAGAAGAAAAAAAGGAATTAACTGGTTTAGCCTATCTTCAAGTTATGTTTCCAGGAAGATTGGGAATGGGAGCTTACAACGTACTTAAAAGAAATGGTATTAATACTTTAGAAGAATTAAAGAGTTTTCTACCTAAGGTTCATAATTTTAGGGGTATGGGCCCAAAAGGAGCAGAAGCATGTGTGAATTTATTAAAACATTTTTTTCCAGAAGACGACACAATTATAAATCCCTTATCAATTAGATCCGAGGTAAAATTACCGGAACTCGTTGATCAACCGCTTCCACAAATAGATCAACAGGTCTTAGAAAAATGGCAGGAGTCTAGACAAAATGAAGCCAAACTTGACAAAATCGGCCTGCCAGATGATATTTTCAACGTCTTTCAGGAAGCAGACTGGACACTAAAGAAGATAGTTAATATACCCGATGACAATTTACTAAGATTATTGGGTAGTGATATAAGAAAATTAATAGCAGTAAGAAAAGCGTTGATAGATAATAACATTGTTTCTAAAAATTCAGATTTAACTACAGAACTTAATCTGTTGGGTTTACCAACAAAAACAACAAGAGCCTTAAGAAAAGCTCATATAGAAACCCTAAAAGAACTTTGTTCTCTCACCGAAGAACAGGTGCTTTCTATCATAAATATAGGCCCTAGTTCTTTAGGTTTAATAAGACTGAATTTAACTAGATTAAAAAATGAATTAGAAGCTTTATAATATCTTTTATGAATAAAATTATTCTTTCCTTAGAACAAGCTGACGAATTAGTTAGAGAAAATCGTTACAAAGTTGACACGAAGAAAAAATTCTTGAGCCGGTGTATTGATGGACGCTACAAAAATGAAGAAAATCTGCCGGCGTTGGCGTTTCCTGGAGCCGACGTTGGTGAATTAGTTCTGGTTTTGGCGACTAGCAATAATTATGGTTTTAAAGTTAATCAAGAAAAAGTTCTTAAGTCTTTGGTTGAAGTGATTGGTGGAAAAGAAAACTTCCGTCTACATACCGATTCTCATGCTGATCCGAAAGTAACGGCCGGCGGTTGCGGACACTGGAAGCAGATTAATTTGGACCCAAAAGCTTACTCTCTTGAAATAAAAGAGATTAATTTTATTAAAAAAAATATCAACATCGGTAAATCAGTTGTCTTGGAAGGCGAGCATATGGAGGGAGCAGTACTGATGGTGAAGGGCAAATGGGGTATTTATCCTCAGTTCTATTTGGAGACTGATCAGGGAAAAAGATTGGTCGAAGTGTTTATTTATCATCAGGGTCTGGTTGATGAAAGACATCGGGAATTGGCAAAAATTTTAATTAAAAATAAAGCAGTTGTTTTTAAGCATGGAGAGGATGAAGAATATCTTTATCAAACATTGTCAGAGACTTCAGACGTTCATCTAATGGAAACGGCAAAAAGGTTAGCCAAAGGATTACCTATTTACCAGGTTAAATTTGATGAAAAAGGCGACTTCAGTATTGCACAAGATGGAATGGTTTAATATAATCTAAAAGCTTGATACCGAAATTTTTTTTATCATATGATATTAGGACCTAAGAAATTATTACAGCTTGTTAAAACAAAAAAGCTGGTGGAAGATCTAGCAGAACGGGAATTGACGGCTCCGGAAGGAGCCGGGTTTGATATTAGATTGGGTGAAATCCATAAGCTTGCTGGCGGAAAAGCCTTTCTCGGAATAACACATAGGGAAACACCTAAAATCAAAACCATTGCTAAATATAATCCCAAGAAAACAACTTCTTACACGATAAAACCCGGAGAGTTTATTTTAATGTCGTCAATTGAAACTTTTAATATTCCTTTGAATATCACTGTCAATTTCAAACCGCGGACAACGACTTTCAGGTCGGGCCTGATTATTCGTACCGGAAACGTGGCGCCGGGATACAAAGGCAAAGTCACTTTTGCCGCCAAAAATGAAGGAACAATTCCGGTGACGACGGAGCTGGGTTGTCGCTTTGCTCACGCCCAGTTTGAATTGGTCGACGGCGGAGGAAGCCAGTATAAAGGACAGTGGCAGGGCGGTCGGGTTACAACTAAAAAGAGAGAACGCCAGATTTAAATAAATAATCAAATAAAGAAATAAACAAATAAATAACGGGCCATTCATTTATTTAGTTATTTCATTATTTATTTATTAAATCATTATGAATTTTGGTGAGCAACAATATCTAGATCTCCTAAAAGATATCCTAAAAAATGGCGAGAAAAAGCCGGTCTGGGGCAATCCGGGAGTTTTTATCAAAGGAGTTTTTGGACGGCAGATTAGATTTGATCTTTCACAAGGACTTCCCCTTTTAACGACTAAAAAAGTTTTTACGCGGGGAATTACCCATGAATTAATTTGGTTTTTGAAAGGCGACTCAAATATTAAATATTTAGTCGACAACGAAGTCCATATCTGGAATGAATGGGGATTCAAGCGCTTCAAAGAAGCGCAAATCCGAAATCCCTGCCTGCCGGCAGGCAAGGCGAAATCCGAAATCCGAAAAATAAAAACCCAAGAAGAATACATAGAAAAAATAAAAACAGATAAGGAGTTTGCGAAAAAATACGGAGAACTGGGGCCGGTCTATGGAGTCCAATGGAGAAAATGGCCCACAGATAAAGATCGAAGCATTGACCAATTAGGTTGGGTAATCAATAAATTAAGAGACCCAAAACAAAGATTTAGAAAACACTTAATTGTCTCTGCTTGGAATCCGGAATATATATATGAGATGGCAGTAACGAGGGATAAATCAGTGGTATTGCCTCCTTGTCATACAATGTTTCAGTTTAATGTTATTGGTGATAAATTAAATTTACAACTTTATCAACGGAGCGCCGACATTTTTTTGGGAGTGCCTTTTAACATCGCCAGTTATGCCTTGCTTTTATTGATTGTTGCTCAAGTGACCGGTCTAAAACAAGGCGACTTTGTTCATACTTTCGGCGACGTTCACATTTATTCCAATCATTTTAACCAGATAGAAGAACAGTTGAAACGAAAACCCCGGCCGTTTCCGACGATTAAACTTAATAAAAAAATAAAAAATATTGATGATTTTAAATTTGAAGACATTGAAGTTATTAATTACAATCCTTATCCAGCGATTAAAGGCGAAGTAACGGTCGTCGGCGGATTCTAAAAATGATTTCTATAATTGCTGCCATTGGAAAAAATCGGGAGCTGGGAAGAGGCAATAAACTGCTTTGGCACATCCATGACGATATGGAAAGATTTAAAAATCTGACAACAGGCCAGGTTGTAATTATGGGAAGAAAGACCTATGAGTCGGTTTCAGAAAAATATCGGCCGCTTCCCAACAGAATAAATATTGTTATAACTCGAGACGTTAATTATTCTTCGAGCGAAGTCGAGAAGAATGGTTCTCGACAGGCTCGAACCATAATATGTTCATCCATAGAAGAAGCCATTAATAAAGCAAAAAAATTTCATAAAGAGATTTTTATCATTGGCGGCGCACAGATATACAGTCTGGCAATAAAATACGCCGACAAACTCTATTTGACTTTAGTGGATAAAGAATACCCTAACGCCGATGCTTTTTTTCCGGATTATCCAGAATTCAAGAAGAAAGTTTTTGAAGAAGAACATCATTTAGAAAATCTTTACTTCAAATACATTGAACTTGTTAAATAACCTGTGTTATTATTAATTAAATATGAATAAATATAAAAATATTTTTCTTTTACTAATCATTGTTTTTGTTTTTACTTTCTTTTTAACTTCGGTTATTGCTCAGACGTCAACTTCAACGCCGACGCCAACAGGGCAGACGAGTTTAACTCCGACAACGACGTTATCCGACACTCCAACGCCTACGACCGAGATATCAGCTACTAATATACCAACCTTACCCGTAACCGGCGACATCTCTCCGTTTATATTTTTGATACCGATTTTTATAATCATTTTGAGTTTGGCATTATAAATTTAAAAAATATCTATGGCAAAATCAGACACAAAAGGAACTGATTTTAAATCAATCATGGGAAAACTCGAAAGTACGTTCGAGACTTATTTAGTTAACAAGGCTCCATTCCAGCTGCCAGCAGGCGCTAAGGAAGCAATTGTCAAATACGGCCCTTGGATTACTTTGATTCTTTTGATTTTAGCTCTACCGGCTTTGCTTTTTGCTTTCGGATTAGGAACATTAATCGCCCCTTTTGCTTTTTTAGGAGGTGTGAAAGCGGGTGTTAATTTCGGTCTAGGTATGATTTTTAGCGCAGTTATTCTTATTATAGAAGCTATCGCTATTCCCGGTCTTTTTAAAAGAGCCGTTTCTTCTTGGAGATTGATGTATTATGCGGCACTTTTAGGAGGAGTGCAGAGCTTGATTAGTTTTAATCTGGGAGGACTTATTATTGGAACTGGAATTTCTTTGTATATTTTGTTTCAGATTAAAAGCTATTATAAGTAAAATTGTTACGGGGCCTGTCTCGAATTCATTCCCGCCTGTGCTCGACAGTCGGTGAATATCGACTGATCTGCGCGCAGTCGGGAACCCTTTCTTCTCGACACCCGTAACATCTTTTTTATATTCTCGTGTTATCATATTAAAATGAAACCAAGCGCTTACGATTATTTTTTGCCGGAAGAGAATCTTGTTTTAAAGCCGGCTGAGCCGCGCGATTCTTCAAAACTTTTTGTTTATAACACGAAAACTGACGAAATTGCTTTTGACCGTTTTTATAATCTTGATAAATACCTTCCGAAAAATTCTTTTTTGGTTTTGAATAATACCAAGGTTCTTCCGGCGAGGGTAGAAATGAAAAAAGAAAACGGTGGAAAAACTATTGTATTATTTCTTGTTAACATCCCCTCTATCATCCCGAGCGACCGATCCCGCTCAGCGGGAGAGGGAGTCGAGGGATCTGTTATTCAAGCGATGGCTGATAGAAAAATTAACATTGGTGAAAAGTTATTCTTTGATAATAAACATTTTGTCGAAATCCTGAGCCAGAAAGAAAATATTTTTAAGTTGAAATATAATTTTTCCCGGGAAAAATTGCTTGCTTTGTTAAAAAAATACGGGACCATGCCGGTTCCTCTTTACTTAAAGAAAACTCCACTTGATCGAAACGAGCTTTTAGAAAAATATCAGACGATTTTTGCTAAAAAAGAGGGTTCCAGCGCTGCCCCGACTGCTTCTTTACATTTCACCAATCGTATTTTTGACAAATTGGAAAAAAAAGGAATAAAAAAATATTTTGTTACACTTCATGTGGGATTAGGAACATTTGCACCGTTGACTTATGAAAATTTAAAGACGAAAAAACTCCACGAAGAATATTTTGAAGTTGATAGTAATTCATTACAATGTTTTAAAACATTAAAATCAGAAGGCAAAAGGTTGGTGGCGGTGGGGACTACTGTCGTCAGGACTCTTGAGTCGAAAGCTCGACACCATGTTTTTTCGACCGCCTCACCCCAAAGGGGCCCCAGGCGATTGTCTCAAAAACAGGTGTCTTCGCTTTCAAAAACAGACCTTTTTATTTTTCCTCCTTATGATTTTAGGATGGTTGACATTTTAATTACCAATTTCCACCTTCCCAAATCGTCCTTAATGATGTTGGTGGAAGCGTTTTTACAACACAAGAAAGCGAAAAGAAATTTGGTCGAGCTGTATAATATGGCTATTAAAAATAATTTCCGCTTTTATTCATTTGGAGATGTAATGTTAATTTTATGAATAAGTTTTTTAGAGTTTTTCACAGTTCGAAAAAGTCCAAAGCTCGAATAGGGGAAATAAAGACCTTTCATGGAATGATTAAAACTCCGGCGTTTATGCCGGCAGCAACCAAAGGGACAATAAAATCTTTACCACCACAATTTATAAAAGACATTGGCATTCAGGTGAGTTTTGTTAATACTTATCATTTAGTGACGCATCCAGGGGTAGATATTATCGAAAAAGCTGGAGGGATTCATAAATATTCACAGTTAGAAATTCCGTTGATGAGTGATTCAGGAGGGTTTCAAGTATTCTCTTTGGCAAGAAATCAAAGAAGGGCAGACGTTCGAGGTGAGGAGCAGCCGTTATTGGTAAAAATTTCTGAAGACGGGGTGAGGTTCCGTTCGACGTTTGACGGAAAACTCATCGAGTTTACGCCGGAAAAATCAATAGAATATCAAAGGCAGATAGGCGCCGATATTAATATGGCATTTGATGAGTGTACTTATTATCCTTCTAGTTACGATTATGCCAGTAAAGCAATGGATAGAACTCATAGATGGTTGGAGAGATGTATTAATCAAGTCAAAATTCAAAATTCAAAAGTCAAAATTACAAGTCAAAAGTTAAAAATTGAAAATTTAAACATTGAAAATTCATTGAAAACTGAAAATTGTAAATTGAAAATTAATCAATATCTTTATGGTGTAATTCAGGGAGCAACCTTTAAAGATTTGCGGAAAAAATCGGCTGAGTTTGTTGTTTCGCAAAATACTCCGGGAGTGGCGATCGGCGGAGTTTCGGTTGGGGAGTCAAAAAAGGAAATGCGCGATCAGGTCCGCTGGATTTCGGATTATCTGCCCAAAGACCGGCCGGTGCATTTGCTGGGAGTGGGGCAGATTGATGATATTATTGACTTGGTTAAATATGGAATTGATACGTTTGATTGCGTCGAGCCGACGAGATTAGGACGGATGGGCAGAATTTATCAGATGGCAAGGCTCGATACCGTTTTTTTCGCAGACTTCACCCTAAAGGGACCCAAGTCATTTGCTCAAAAAAGGTATCTTCGCCTTGAAGACGACATTGATATTTTAAAAACGATTTATAAAAATAATTTAGAGAAAATCGACAATGATTGTAATTGCTATGTTTGTACAAATTTTACTAAATCCTATCTCCATCATTTATTTAAGCAAAGAGAAATTCTTGGATATACTTTGGCAACCTATCATAATCTTTGGGTGATGGAAAGATTATTTGCTAAAATTAGAGAGTTAATAACAGAAAATAAAATATGAATAGAGTTGATCAAGCGAGAGAAGGGTTTTTAAAAAAAGATATTGAAGAAATAAAAAAAAGCCATACCGCTTCGGTGATTCACCGATCGATTCATCACTACGAAGCCCATTTGACGTCTTTTAATCTGCCGGAAATTATTTTAGGCGGACAGGATGGAATCGTGAATGTTCTGGGAGTTATTCTAGGTGTAGCGGCAGCGACTGTTTCTTCGAAAATTGTTATCGTTGCCGGCCTGGCGGCCACTTTTGCCGAAAGTATTTCGATGGCAGCGGTTGCCTATACTTCAAAACTGGCCGAGGCCGACTATTACCAGTCAGAACTGGAACGGGAAAGATGGGAGATAGAACACGTGCCCACAGGAGAAAGGGAAGAAATTAGAGCTTTGTATGAGAATTACGGATTTAAAGGAAAAGTTCTCGATGAAATTATTACGAGAATTACTTCGGATAATAAAACCTGGCTAAGAGTCATGATGGAGCAAGAGTTGAAACTCCAGCCGGTTGATCGCAAACAAGTCCTGCCGGTGGCCTTGATCGTCGGCGTTTCCGCTCTTATTGGTTCATTTATTCCTCTAACTGCTTTTTTCTTTTTACCGGTTAGACAGGCGATTATTGTTTCTTTAGTTGTTTCCACAATGACCTTATTTTTTGTCGGCTACTACAAAGCTAAGCAGACCATCGGCCGACAGCTTCTTAAACAAGGATTTGAAATGGCGATCATCGGCATGGCTTCGGCCATGGTCGGTTACTTGGTGGGGAGTCTGTTTAAGGTATAATTTCAGCCTATTCTTATAATTTTTTCGATTTTTTTGATATAATTACCCTCTCAAGTAGTTAATATGAACGAATATCTACAACGAAGATCGCTTGAAATTACCCCTGATTTATTATTAAAAGAAAACCGCTTAGCAATAAAAAATATTACCGGATGGCAAGAAGCAAAAGAGAGGAAACAAGGAGAGCTTACTTTGGTAGTCTTGTGTTCGGACGCCAGGTTGAACTCGGTGTTACTTTTTGGTAATAAATTAGTCGCTTCGGTTTCCTCGATTGCCGCCAACGGCGAGAGCGAACCTTTTAAATACCTACTCAATCACGGAGCGATCGGTCAAGTGGTGGTTGTTGGTCATTATAACGGAGAACAGGTGAGGGTAGGTGAGTCGGTTTTAGGCTGTGGTGGCCTGGTCGGTAAAGACCAGATAATTAAAGGTAAAAAAACCGTGGCTGAAGGCGACGATTTAGGAGAATATCTTAATAAGATTGAAGCGCCAGATGCTATCACCCAGACGGTGGAGATAGTAAACAAAATCGCGAGACTGACAGATCAACCCATTTTTGGCGCGGCGGTAGACCACATTACTTACAAAGCCTTGCCCGTAGCCCAATCAACTATTGATGAGGAAGGTATTAGACACACAATTTATAACAGAGAAGCATATAAATCAGCAAATGAAAGAACGATGCCGATACCAGTTATTCCCGAAGAAAAACTTGACCCACAATTTGCTATTTTGTTAGAAAAAAATAGCAAACTTAGTTCTAAGTTAAAAAAGAGTGAAGAGTTCAAAAGAAATCAAAGGATGCAAAATCCTCCAGCGGTAATTTTGTCAACCTCTCCTTTACCATTAGCCTTAAGATACCCGAAAACTTTTGGGAGACCAAATTCAGGATTTGTTGTTCGGTTGCCTTTTAGTAAAAAGCCCGATGAGTTTGACAGCGAAGGTTTAATAGAGGGGAAAATAACCATTACAAAAAAATACTTGAAAGAAGCAGTGGCCCAACTAAGATATCCGATTGAACACGCTACTGATGCGATTCAAGGACATGATTTTTTTGATACGAAGGTTTTTATCATTGAAACTTCAAGCTTAGAACTATCAACCCAAATAGCTCAACGATTAGTTACGGAACAAAAATTTATCAGAAAATGGTTACAAGTAAAAGGCGGAAAAATAATCGCTTCCGAAGTAAAGTCAGGAAAAACCACCCAAAGCCAATATTTCTCTACCGAGGTTTAAAATACCTTATACACCTTATTAAACGTTTCAAAATCAACTTCTTTTTTGCCCTCTAATTGAACCTTAAGAAGTCGTAAAGTCTTAAAGTTTTTAAAGTCATAAAGTTCCATGTCAGTGATTTTCAGGCGTTTGCCGTTAGGGAGGATGGTCCAGAGGCCGGGCCAGGGGTAAAGCCCTCGGAAAAGATTAAAAAGCTTCTCGACTTCGCTCGAAGAGTAATGTCCTTTATAGTTCGAGCCTGTCGAGAACTTTAATTTTTGAAACTCGATAAAACCGTCATCTTTTTTTAACTTCTTAGTATATGTTGCTTGTTGATGATTTTGTTCTTTTAGTACCCTTTTCCCCTCGACACCCGTTTTTATTAGTTTTTTAAACATTCTAAAAGATAAATCAGTAAGTTTAATCTCAAGATCTGGTCTTTTATCAGTTGGTAAAATCTCGTATTCTTCTTGGCTGATGATTGGACCATGGTCGATCTTTTCATCCATTTTTATAATTGTTACTCCGGTCTCGCGATCACCGTTTATCAGCGCAGTCGCCATCGGCGAAGTGCCGCGGTATTTTGGTAAGAGTGAAGGGTGGATGCACCAGAAGCCGTATTTGGGGAGATCGAGAAGTTCTTTAGGAATGATTACACCGAAGGCATATACTAATACTAAATCCAAATTTCTAATTTTTAATTGATCTAATTGACCTAAAAAATTCCCAATTTCTAATAATTTTATATTATATTTTTTTGCAATAATTTTTACAGGTGTTGAGGTGAGGACTTGTTTTCTCCCAATCGGTCTGTCTGGTTGCGTAACAACCAGTTTCACTTCTATAAATTTATTAATCGATTTATCAGTAAGAAGTTTTTCCAAGAACCGGGCGGAAAAGTCCGGTGAACCAAAGTAGGCGATTGAAAATTTATTCATAAAATTAATTCGATAAATACTAAGTCCTAAATTATAAATCTCAAATAAAATCTAAATTAAAAATCCTAAATTCTAAACAAAGCGGTTTGAAATTTTTAAAATAATAATTTTGTATTTATTTGTAATTTGGTATTTAGGATTTTGGATTTATTATAAATAGTATATCATTTTTCCTAATTTAATCTTATAGTATTGACCTTTAAACTTTAATTAGTATAATATTAGGAAGATGAACGCAGAAGTATTAAATCCTCCACCGAAAACACAGGAACCATCACCGCAAGAAGTACAACCAGTAGGACAAAACCCGACACCGATTCCGACTAGGCAGAGAGAAGCAATTTTAGCGGCAATAGGAGGGGAGCACGTTGATACATTTCCAGATCGCGATTTAGTTGGGGGAATGTTAAGTGATATGTTTAGTCCGACGGCTGGCTGGAGGGAAAGCGATCTTTCTCCAGCAGAAGAAAAGCAAAAAAAGGCACAACAATCTGGTCATTTATAAATATAACTCTAGATAGAGGAGTTGAGTATTAAAATATGGGTGTAGAAATAAATAGAAAAGGAAGATGTGTGAGGCAAGCTATTATGGCGGTCCAACATGTTTTTGCTGACGAAGGAAGTTTTAAAGATGCTTATCACAAAATAGAAGGTTCATTACATGACCGACGGATGGAAGCGTTATCACTTGAGCCAAACTGGCAGCATGCGGTTGCATTTAGTACTGTAGGAATGATTGGAATTGTTTTTATTGAATGGCTTCGCGCACAAAATATTATCCACTTACCTGGTTTAATACAGGTTTTGAACTCGACACCCCTTGTTAGTGCTAGTATTATGGATACTAAACTTAGTCCTCCTGTACTTAGTCCTTCTGCACATAGTCCTGTTCTTGAGGATCAACCCAAGATTCCTCCGTTAGATCATCATCAAGAATATGGCCCTGAAGAGTGGGCAAAAAACTTCGACAAAAACTTTCCACAAAACAGCCACGAGTAAAAACAGAGTAGTATTATTTTTTAATCTTATAGTGTTGACTTTACAGTTATTATGAACTATAATCCGCAAAGATATGTTAGAAAGACTTTGGAAAGCTCTTGGAGACATAATTATTCCAAACAGTGTTTTTTTTGGATTTCGAATAGATGAGAAGAGACCCTCTCCTTCTAGAGAAATGTTAGAAAGATTAAGGCCTAAAAAATTAGAAAATAATGAAGATCTTCTGCCTTTCATAACCATAGATTTAAGACACAGACCGGCGAGAATGGATCCAACCCAAACATCGGCCCTTACAGCTAAAAATATTGAAGAAAAAAGAAAAGGCGACTTTTGTTCCATAGCCTGCGCTTTAATAGCGCTTTCTAATGAAGCAATTATTAAGAACCCTCAAAATTTAGAAGCGTGCTTAAGTTGTAAAGGCCAAGGAGTGCGGCAACTTTTTTAATCAGACTAAAAGGGAAAGAAATTAAAAAGATTAGTATAATATTGAGAATATGGGAGCAGAAGCACTAAAACTAGAACAAAAGGGTGCACTATATAGATTAGGACAAAGATTATTTCCCAAAACACCACCGATGTCATATGAAGAGAACGAAGCATTTTTAGCAAAAATGAGAAGGCTAGCAATACCTCCAGGGCTAGAAGGAGGCCTTAACCCTTTATGGATTATAATATTAATTGTTGATGGAGGGATGGGAATTTTAGGTTTTAATAAACCCGAGTATATGCCCAAATATGAAAAACCTTCTGCTCCTCCTCCGAAACTATCAGGGGATTCTAATCCTTTAGGCGAATTTATGACAGCATTTAATGAAGTTATGGAAAATCTGCATCATTGGGAAACATAAATAACCTATAGTTTTATAGTATAATAAAGAGCGTTATGACAACTCCTCAACGGTCGGCGTTAGAATCGAGAGAAAGAATTCAAGATAATATTGCAAAGATGTTGAAGCAAAAAGATTTATTTTGTTTGTCTGGTATTGGTCTGATAGGATTACTAACGACCTCTTTAATATCTTGGAAAAATGATACATCACCGGAACTAACAGTCGCTTCAGGATTGGGAGCAGCGGGTTGTTTTGCTTGGTCTTTAATTGAGTTGGCTCGAATGGTCAAAATTACTCAATCAACATACGAAGAAACCACTAAGTTGTCAAAGATGGGGGGGAGTATTCCGGCAATAATTGCTCCTTTATCAGAGCGACCGTCACCTAAAGAAAGAAAACAATTAACTGCGTATCAGGCCCCAATGGTTAAATTACTAGCGTCAGGACAACCAGATTCAGGCCCAGTGGATTTAGAAGTAGCTCAATCTGACGAATTACTCACATTGGCTGGACCAAGAATACAAGCATTAGAATTTATTCTTTCAACACTGCTTGATCCTCGAGTAAAAAGGGTAAGTCTGCGGGGTCCCCAAGAGAGAATAGAAGTATTAAAACAGCTTAGAGGTGTTTTAGCCGGTCCGTCAACCTCTCTTGGTTTGCCGGTGACAGAACCAGAAGCCTACATTTCGACTATGCTATTAAATTTGAGCGCCATGACCGAAAAAGCTCCGGAAGTGATGGTTGAACATTTGTATTCTTTTGCAGCGCTTATTGAAAACTATGTTCTTAACGGAAGAATTACACCAAGAGGAAAAGCGATGGTTGACGATTTAATGATGGCAGCAGTAAGGGCAGAGTTACTTACCGGAGTAGCGGTCGCTCCGCCAATCGGCGAATGGCAGACAGCTCAAAGTTTAAAAGACGAAGAAGTAGAAAAAGTAGTTTTAAAAGAAGGTCAGGTGATAGCTTTTGCCAAAAGCATGGCGGCTTTGGGCAATAACCGAAGTCCTGAAGTGAGAGAGGCTTTTTTGCAATTTTTTCGCCCTCTTAAAAAATTATTAGTAAAAGAAAATCAAAGACTTGAAGGATTAAATCAAAATAGTGTTGAACAGAATATTGAACTGGCGGTGATTAACAGGGTTTTAGCTATTTTAGACATATCAATGGAAAAGTTGCTTGACAATGGAATAATCAACACCCTTAATCAATTATTTAATAATAGCTTATCAAGTAAGACTAGGATTGCTCCGAGGGTTCTAATGGACGAGTTTAAGAGAACCCGCTTTGGCTTTTGGTCAATAGAAGATGACAGGATCGTCGTTTTTGCCCAAACTGTTAGTTTGGCTGATGCCTTGGCTTGCGCGGTAGTTCTTTGTTATCCTCATGTCCCGCGAATTGAGATATGTATTAAGAAAGATATTAATGAAGTTCAGTGGGGGGAAGATGAGAGGATAGTTGATCAATCGGCCATGACGGAAACTGGAGTTTTTTATTTTCAAAGAATAATTAAAGGAAATAAACAGTTTACACGCGAGCTGATAGGAGAACAGTCACCAAAAGCAGAGGCGGGGCGTCCTTCTGTGGCACCTGCTCTTTTAGAAGCGGCAGTACCGGCATAATCTGTAAGTTAATGCGTCTCAAATAAAATCTCCGGCGCGTTGGTAGATTCCTTGACTTCAAGGTTGTTGGGAAAGGTGAAGTTCAGCCCCCATTTTTTGCTTTTGTATTCTTTATAGGAAACTGTGGGAGTTGGGGGGGGTGAGGGAGATGGGGGAATGGATAAGAAAAAGTCAACTGTTTTATTTATTTTTTCGGTCTTTTGTCCGGAGCGAAAGCCGATGAGAAAAACAAGAACAGTAATTAACAAAAACAAAAAAATATAAGGAGTTTTTTTCATAGGAAAAGTATAACAGATAAAGACAATTGACCGCTTGACAAATAGAAAAAGAGTCGATATACTAAGTTTCAGATCCTCCTAATGGGGAGAGCCCCGATTTAATCGGGGCAAGCAGATTGAAAACTTTTTCTCTACGCAATTTTAAACTTGGGTAAGTCCGATGTTATATCGGACAATAAGATGACTTTCCTGAATCGTAAAGGTTCGGGAGGCATCAACCCTGTTCTGCTTGAGGGAAAAAGTCAAAACCAACCCCAATCTGGAGGATCCTCTATTACTTCATGGATATTACTTTCCGAAAAAGATAAGTTTTGGTGTTTCACTATTAATAATTTTTAATTTTTATGGTAATGACAAAAAAGAATGAAAAGAAGGTTGAAGATCAACCGATTGACGTTTCTACCTTGATCGATAAAGTTGAGGAAAAACCGATCATACCTGTTGAAAGTAAGCCGATCATTCGAGCCCAAGTTCCTCTAGAAGAAAGATTGAAGGAGGATTTAAAAATCAGCTATCAGGCTAAAGGGATTTTAGATATTACCTATGGGGGTTATGGTTTCTTGAGAAAAAACTACGTTTTATCTCCAGATGCCGATATTTATGTTTCTACCTCTCAAATTAGACGTTTTTGGTTAAGACGCGGCGATGAGGTAGAGGGTCTGGCCCGACCTCCAAAAGAAGGCGAAAGATTCCACTCCCTTCTTCTCATTAAAAAAATCAACGGTAAAACTTTGACCGAGGAAGAAAGTGCCAAAAGAAAGACCTTTGATCAGCTAACTTCACTTCATCCCAATAAACAGATAAAACTAGAAACAAAAAAAGATGTTTTATCAACAAGAATTATTGACTTAGTGGCACCAATTGGTTTTGGCCAAAGAGCATTGATTGTTTCCCAGCCGAAAGCCGGCAAGACGACTTTTTTGAAAGAAATCGCCGAAGCTATAGGTACCAACTATCCAGACGTCTATCTGATGGCGATTTTGATCGGAGAAAGGCCAGAGGAAGTAACTGAGATTAAAAGATTTATTAAAGGCGAAGTGGCAGCTTCAAATTTTGACGAATCACCACGGCAGCAGATAAAAGTGGCTAATTTGGCGCTTGATCGGGCAAGAAGACTGGTTGAAGTCGGCCAGGACGTCATCATTCTTCTTGATTCGGTGACGAGGCTGGCTCGGGCTCTTAACCTGTCTGTTTCTGGTACCGGAAGAAGTTTGTCCGGAGGTTTTGACCCGTCGGCTCTATATCCGGCCAAGAAATTTTTAGGAGCGGCCAGAAACTGTGAAGAAGGCGGTAGTTTAACGATTGTTGGCACGGCACTGGTCGGGACAGAATCACGTATGGATGATCTTATTTACGAAGAGTTAAAAGGCACCGGTAACTTAGAGATTCACCTTGACCGGACCTTGGCAGACAAAAGAATCTATCCGGCTATGGATGTCGAAAAGTCAGGCACCCGCCATGAAGAGCTTTTGTTTGATAAGGAGACTTTAAATAAAGTTAATACGCTTCGTCGCATGTTAAGCCTGTTGCACGGCGAGGAAAGACTGACGCTATTAATTGAAAAGCTGTCAAAGACCAAAGACAATAAAGAATTCTTGGAATCTTTAAGCAAAGGCGCATGATCTACTTTAAGCATAGTTTGATATGGATTTTTAGCGCACTATAAGATTATTATTACATCAAAATTTCTAATTTCTAATTAACCTAATTAATCTAAATAATTTCCAAGTTCCAAATCCCAAATTTAGTAATTAGTCATTGGGTATTTTTTAGGTCAATTAGAGTAATTAGATTAATTAGATCAATTTATATTATTTTCCTCTTGACATTCCCGCCTTATATACTCTATACTACTACCTAGTATGTTAAACACAGATCTATCTAAGAGGATTAACCGCTTGATCGGCCAACTAAAAGGGATCGAAAAAATGGTCGGTCAAAAAAGAGAGTGTCATGAGATCTTACAGCAGATTTCTGCGGTAAAGAAGGCGATCGACGGTTTGTCTAAAGAGATTGTCGTTTCTGATATCTGTCGATTGATGTCTGATGCGGACACTAAACGAGTCAGTCAAATGGTGGAGAGAGCCATTAATCTATAAATGTCAAAATAAGTAAATCCGACAAATAAACAAATGAATAATCAAATGCATAAATGATTAAATCATTTAAATTATTTGGTTATTTATACATTTATTTGTAGTATTTGATTATTTGTTTATTTGATTATTATGATTGAAAACGTGATCATAATTGGCGGAGGACCGGCTGGGTTGGCCGCTTCAATTTATAATGCTCGGGCCGGGCTCAAACCTTTGGTGATTGCTGGGTCGCCTCCTGGCGGTCAGTTGACTTTAACGTCAGAAGTCGAAAACTATCCTGGTTTTGAGTCGATTTTGGGGCCGGATTTGATTGACAGGATGCGAAAGCACGCCCTGAAGTTTGGCGTCAGACTCATTGATGAAAATGTTGTAAAAGTTGATTTTTCTAAAGAACAGCTTGAAATCAATATTGCAAAAAGACTCGACACCGCGTTTTTAGACCGCCTCACCCTAAAGGGACCCAGGCGATTGTCTCAAAACGGATATCTTCGTCTTTTTACAAAAGCGGTTATCATTGCTACTGGTGCGAAAGCGCTTTGGCTTAATCTACCTTCAGAAACCCGTTTACGTGGTAAAGGTGTATCAGCTTGCGCTACTTGCGACGGATTTTTCTTTCGGGATAAAACCGTGGCGGTTGTTGGTGGGGGAGATACGGCGATGAAAGAGGCTCTTACGCTGACTAAATTTGCCAAAAAAGTCTATATTATTCACCGGCGGGATTTTCTCCGTGCTTCAAAAATTATGCAAGACCGAGTATTTGCCAATAAGAGAATAGAAATCATATGGAATAGTACAATTAAGGAGGTGTTGGGTGATGTGAAAGTAAGCGGCATTAAGCTCAAATCTCAAATGTCAAATCCCTGCCTGCCGGCAGGCAGGGTCAAATCCACATCTAAAATCTTAAATCTTGATGGGGTCTTTATAGCAATAGGTTATAAACCAGACACAGAGCTTTTTAACGGTAAAATTAAACTGGATGAAAAAGGATATATTGTTGTTAATAAGTTAATGACTTCGGTACCGGGAGTCTTTGCCGCTGGAGATTGCGTAGACAATATTTATCGTCAGGTGGCCACAGCAGTTGGGACGGGAGTGGCAGCGGCGTTAGAGGTGGAAAAGTATTTAGCAAGCGCTTGAATGCGTCTTTTCACCCCGCTAAGCGGGGTTCAAATCCGCACTCTTTACGTTACAAAGATTACAAATTCTTAATTTAATATGAATCCAGGAAAAAAGATGCTTGAGTCGGCCCAAGCTTTGATTCGAAAAACCGCCGAAAAGATGAGGTTGGACGCGGAGACGATAAAAAGATTAATTGAACCAGAGATGATTCACGAGTTTGCTTTTCCAGTGATAATGGACAACGGAAAGAAAAAAGTTTTTAAAGGCTGGCGAATTCAACATAATAGCGCTCTCGGACCCTATAAAGGGGGGATTCGTTTTCACCCTGAGACGGTTCGTGAGGAAGTTCAGGCCCTGGCGACTTTAATGTCGATAAAATGTGCGGTTGCCGGTCTGCCTTATGGTGGTGCTAAAGGTGGAATAGCAGTTGATCCGAAAAAACTATCAAGAACAGAGCTTGAAAGGCTGTCAAAAGCTTATGTGGAAAAAATCGCTCATTTTATTGGTGAAAACATTGATATTCCAGCGCCTGATGTCAATACCAATCCACAGATTATGGCAGTTATGTTAGATAAATACCAAAAAATCAAAGGTTATAAAAGTCCTGCTACTTTTACCGGCAAGCCGGTTTCAATGGGAGGTAGTCTGGGACGGACCGAAGCAACGGGCCGGGGAGGACTATTTGTTTTGAAAGCGCTACTTTCAAAATTAAAATCCAAAATCCTAAATCACAAATCGCAAATAAATCCTAAATCTCAAATTAAAAATTCTAAACAGTTTGGAACTTCGAATTTAGAATTTAGTGCTTTGAGCGTAGCGATTCAAGGATTTGGCAATGTCGGTTATTATTTTGCCAAGCTTTCTCAAGAAGACGGCTTTAAAATCGTGGCCGTATCTGATTCTAAAGGCGGAGTCGTTAAAAAGTTAAAAGTTGACGAATTACAACCGCTGGATATTCCGTTAACAATGAAATGTAAAAGAGAAAAAGGAAGTTTGGCTGGATGTTATTGCGTTGGTGGCGTTTGTGATTTGGGTGGTGGACAAACAATCACGAATGAAGAGCTTCTTGAACTTCCAGTTGATATTTTGGTTCCGGCCGCCTTGGAAAATGTCATTAATGAGAAAAATATGAAGAATATTAAAGCCAAAATTATTGTCGAGATGGCCAATGGCCCGATTACTGAAGAGGCCTATGAATATCTGTCTAAAAAAGGCATCATTATTGTTCCTGACGTTTTGGCCAATTCCGGAGGCGTCATAGTTTCCTACCTGGAATGGGTGCAGGGAAAGGCCAGGTATTGGTGGAGCGAGAAGGAAGTCAATTCGAAGCTCGAGGAGATGATTGCGAGAGCATTTGAGACGATTTGGAACAAGTCAGTAGCGAAAAAAATATCCTTAAAGCAAGCGGCTTTTGAAGTAGCGATTGAGAGGATTACTTCGGCGATGGTCTGATCAAAAAAGCTTGATACCGAAAAAAACGGATCCTGTCTCGAATTCATTCCCGCCTGTGCTCGACAGTCGGTGAATATCGACTGATCTGCGCGCAGTCGGGAACCCTTTCTTCTCGACACCCGTTTTTTAGAAAAAAGCGATGATACTAATCCCAATTTCGGTATCAAGCTTTTAACTGCTTCTCTGCTATAATAGAAAGACTGGATATGGAAGATTTGAAACAGTTTTTTTCTTTTTTAAAAGAGTATCTGATCTCACGATTGACTTCGGCAGGAAGGAGTTTTGAGGCGGTTAAGGACATCATCGTCGCCTTTCTTATTGTCAAAAGAGGTAAATATTCCTCTTCATTTTTAAACAGTTCTTTTTTAGTGATTGTGGCGGCTGTTCTTATAGGCGGTCCGATTATTGCCGAAAACTCACCGTTTATTAACGTACCTCAAGAAGCCAGTAGCTATCAGGCCTCAATCGTCTCTTATAATCCTTACGAAGGCAGTCTTTCGACAGTTATTTCCGTCAAGCCGAGGTCGGAAATAGAGGATTATTCGGTCAAAGGAGGCGATACTTTGGAAACGATTGCCAAAAGATTTGACGTTTCCGTTGATACCATTAAGTGGGCTAATAATTTGAAAACCGACGTCATCAAACCCGGCCAAGTTTTAAAGATACCGCCTGTAACAGGTGTTGTTCACAAAGTTGCTTCTGGCGAGACAGTTTATTCTATAGCAAAAAAATATGGGGTTACTGCTCAGAACATTGTTAACTATATCTGGAATGACTTTGCCGACCCGGACACCTTTGCCCTCACTGCCGGACAGATTCTTTATGTGCCGGACGGAGTGATTCGACCGGCAGCTGTTTCGCCGCAGTTTATCGCTCAAATTCAGGCAGGAGTGCAGGGAAGTTCAAATTTCATCTGGCCAACTTCCGGAAATATTACCCAAAACCCAGTCTGGTACCACATGGCTTTAGATATAGCTAATTCATCAGCTCCAGCGGTCATTGCCGCTGGCAGCGGAATAGTGACTTATGCCGGCTGCGTTCCTTACAGTTATGGTTGCTCGCTGATTATCGACCACGGCAATGGTTATCAGACTCTCTATGCCCACCTGTCATCCTATATTCCTGATGCCGGTGCGTCTGTATCGCAAGGTCAGCAAATAGGCGTGATGGGATCAACCGGAAGATCAACCGGAACTCACTTACATTTTGAGATAAGAAGCGGAGGAACTCTGCTAAATCCGTTGAACTTCCTCAAGTAGTATAAGTAGTATTTAGTATGAAGTATTATGAAGTATAAAGTATATCGTATAAAAAATACTAAATACTAAATACTTTATACTAGATACTAATGTTTATTAGATACTAATGTTTATTTCGTTTCAGCCTGTTTATTTTTGAAGTCTTCTAACTCTTTATTGACCTTTTCCCAATCTTTAGGAGTAATCTTTTTATCAACAAGGTTGACGACGTTTTGCATGGCCGTCGCGGCCTTATCGTATTCTTTATTTTGGAAATAAGCCCAAGCCAAGTTGTAATAGGCGTTTGACCAATCTGATTTTAGGCCAATTGCTTGTTCGAAAAATTTAACCGCCTCGTCATATTTTCCTAAAGAGTAATAAACTCCACCTAAATTAACTCGATAAAGAGGATTCTGCGGGTCCATAATAATAGCTCGTTGATAAGCGGAGATTGTCCAGACATCCGATCCTTGAGCGAAATTAATAATATTGCGATAAATAACCGCCAGGTTTTCCCAGTTATCAGCTTTTTGCGGGTTAAGACTGACGGCCGCTTTGGCTTCGGCAATCCCGGCCTGGATCGCCTGAGCGATCGTCTGACGGTCTTGATCTGTGATTGTTTCCGGTTTTTTTGCCGCCAAGTTATTAGCAATTAAAAGATTGGTTTGGGAAAAGTTAAGCCGAAATCTTTCAATATATGGATTTAAGACAACCGCCTGTCTTTGATTATCATAAACTTCTTTGAGATTGTTTTTAACAATCCCGTCTAAGGATTTTTTAAAATAATACTCAGATGCATAAGAACGAGCTAAAAAGTAACTAGAAATACCAATCACTCCAAAAATAATAACAACAATTCCTAAATAAAGAGGAGGTAGATCGGAGAGATCAAATGATTGTTTTATTGTCATATTGTTATATTGTTGGGAAATTTGAGCTAGTAAAACAAAGAATAAAAACCAAACGATTAAAGAAGTAGGAAAGATTAATAAACAAATAAACAAATAAAAAAATAAGAAAATAAATGGTCTTTGCTTTATTGCTGATTTTAAAGCAATAAATATTAGTAGTCCGAAAGCGGCTATTCCCAATATTCCGGTTTCGGTGAAGATATGTAAGATGGCTGAGCGGGAAACATTAAATGCATTAATCTGCCAAAGAGAAGATTGATTGTAGGCCAGATCTTTAACCCGAGTAAAAATTGAAGAAAAATTATCAATTCCAATTCCAAAAAGAGCAGTAAGCGGTCTTTTTAAGGTCTCAACTGTGGCGTACCAGGAAAGACGGAAAGGAGGTAAAATTAATGTAGGGGCTTGATTAATCAAGCCCGTACTAGGTTTTAAAAGAGAATAAAGAGTTAAAAACAAAGCGAGCAAGTTAAAAGTTAAGAATGAATAGTTAATAATACTTTTTGTCATTCCGGCTTGTCCGGAATCGTTGTTAACTACGATTCTGGATGCGGCCTTCGGCCTTACCAGAATGACGACTATGTTATAGATTAGAAAAAATCCTAAAAATACTGCTAAGTCAAGTTGGTTACCTAGGGGGGTAAAACTGGGATTTTTTAAGAACTGTAAAAAAATAGGAAGACTGACGTTTTTAAATGGCTGGAAGAAAAAAGCTATCGTTATAATTGACAAAAATAGTGAAGAAAAAATTGCTATATTGTTAAATTGTTTTATTGCTTCATTGTTTCGGGAGAGATAAAAATATAAAATTCCTAGTGATAGAAACATAACCAAACCGAAGCTTGGATTTAATAAGGCCTGGACTTTATTTGGAGAAGAAACAATCAAAGATAGAGCGATAGACGTGATAAATAATACAACCGGTAGGTCTAAGGGCCGAGACAACCAGGATAGCTTTTTAGATGATAGAAGACAGAAGATAGATGATAGAAGGAGAAGTAAAACAAAAAAAACTAGTAGATAGAATTTATTAGTGACAAAAAACTCTTGAGTAAAGGGAAGAAAAAAGAGAAGAAAGAGAACTAAAATAGTATTTAGTATAAAATATTTAGTATTTTGGAAAAATTTTTCCATAGGTTTTTAGTTTAGTATTCTTAATACAAGAAATCAATGATATTATGTTGATTTTTCTATTATAGAAAGCTATTATCAAGTATAGAGTACCAATGAAAAAAATTATTTTTGTCCTTCTTTGTTTGGGATTATTGGCAACTATTTTAGTGGTTAAAAATTCATTCAAAACTTCAAGCAGCAGCCTATGGATTAAAATGCAGGACGACGTTTTTCTTTATAAGCCTGATGATTTTATACGCGGATTTATACTGGCCGATTCCAACAATCAAGAGATTAATAATTTAAAGATTGTCTTTACCTATGATCCGACAGTAGTTCAATTAATTAGTTTTGAGAACATTGAACCAAACCTTCAAACAGAGATAAAATCAGAAAAAGAGAAAGTGGTTTTAACAGGAACAAAAAAACCAACGACCGTTACGTCCTTAATTTTTAAAGAATCTCCATTAGTGATGTTTAGTTTTAAAGCATTAAAACCCGGGAAAAGTTATTTAGGACTGCAGTTTTCGTCGAATAAAAAAATAAAAGGGGAGACGATTTTTATCGGCCGGTCAACTATGGTTGTTAAAAATAAAACAACGGCCATTCCTGGTACTAATCTAAAACTTCAAATCCAATCAATGGAAAAACCAAGTCCTAACTGCCGGGACTGTCTGACTTTGGTCACTCTGAAGGTAGAAGACAATGGAAAAACAGAAGACCTGGTTTTTAAATCAGGCGGCATAGCTGGAGTTTTAGTCAATCAAATCAACGTCTTTGGCTATACGTTTAAACTTGAGTCTTTTGGAGAAGATGAAGTTAATTTTATTTACTACAGAAATTAAAAGACGATGAAAAAAGTTCTACTATTCATGGCAATATTGATTTTAGCTTTAATTATTGCTCTAAGCTATTTCTTTTTATATAGCCGGGCCAGTTCTGATAATCGATTTCTTAATATAGAGAGAGCCACTTCAGAATCTAATATCGAACAAGACGGGACAATGACAGACGTCTCTCTTTATAAAAATGAAGGCTACCTATTTAAAACAAAAAACAAAGGAGCAGCCGGCGCAATCGAGTTTCTTGAACAAAATCCCCTCTATCAAGAAGACAGTCTGCCCAACAATGATGTTAAAGGCGCCTCAACTCTAGGAGTTTCAGACAGCCCTCGTTATTTATTGCCAAAAGATTTCTCACAAAATTCCTTTCTAGCTAAAACGATTATTGACGGAGACCAGTCTAATCAGGAGCATTTCTTTTTTCAACAAACCTTGGCCGATACCCCGATATATGGAGCGGTCTTAGCAATTCATTTTCAAAATGAAAATGAAGTTTATGCGGTTTTAGGAAGTGTGGTAAACAACGATCAGGTTGAACAGGAAAAAATCAGTGAAAAAGAAAC
>Ga0315297_10000141_pt1 | contig 38253 bp, 33 predicted proteins | sample YL17G15_0_MG_FD_203628 | JGI IMG/M metagenome (GOLD analysis project Ga0315297, IMG submission 203628) | Sediment microbial communities from Yellowstone Lake, YNP, Wyoming, USA - YL17G15_0 | ecosystem: Environmental > Aquatic > Freshwater > Lake > Sediment | place: USA: Wyoming | collected...
CGAGCGGGGAACAGATGAAGCTCTTTCCCATCATGTGGCTGCATCAGTCCGCGATTATATCGACAAGACCACAGGCATTCAAACCCTTGTTCAGATGAAGGGCTTGATACATTTGGTACGAAAGTTCAAGTGTGTACCAGAATCCGAAATTCTCGACGAGTTCGGGTACAAGAAGATATACAATAAGCAATTGTCTGAGATGGTGAATGGAAGGATCAGGAAACTGCAGAAGGGGGAGCTGAGCATCGAAGACTTCGCCATTAAGAAAGCGCTGGAGCTTCTGAATGCTCTGCACCAGAAAGGGATCAAACTCTATCTTGCAAGCGGCACCGACCGCGAGGATGTCGAACGTGAGGCGGAGATCCTCGGATACCGTTCGCTGTTCGGCAATCGTATCTATGGCGCAGTAGGCGATGTCAGGCGGGAGGCAAAGCGGATGGTGCTCGAGAGAATTCTGTCGGACATCGGTGATGAAGCATCAGAAAGGATCCTGACTTTCGGCGACGGACCAGTTGAAATCCGTGAGACACAGAAGAAGGGAGGATACACCATCGGTGTTGCAAGCGACGAGATCCGTCGATGCGGCCTGAGTCTCATAAAACGGAGACGCTTAATCGAGGCAGGGGCAGATCTGATCATTCCTGATTATTGCCAGATGGATCGGCTATTGCCGCTGTTGTTTGAGTGAGGTGTAGTGGGGGGGATAATGGAGTGATGGAATGATGGAATTTTGACTGCTGCAGTCTCTCACTTGAACCTATTCCCGCAGACACACGAAATCCCTACCTGTCAAAGACCCGATCAGAATTCGCAGTAGTCTCTCCTATCAATCTCACGTCAACGTCGTGTTCATCATCTTCTTATGCTCCAGATGATTGGACAACCTTCTGGCCGGCCATCCAGACAGTCGAATCGGTCACAACGCAACGGGCAAATCTGGGATCATTCGCAGAGGTTCCTGGCGCATCTGGATGATTACTTAACCTGGGAATTTATCAGGAGTTCATCAGCCGCTTGACACTGTCTCAGACTCTCCGTAACATCGGCAAAAGGGAGATGGATATGAAATTCTCCAATCTATGTTTGTTGCTACTCCTAATCGCACCCCTCATTCTGTTTGCTCAAAGCCGAGGCATGAGGTCAGTGCATCAAGAGCAGATTTCGGAACAGCGTGTCGCCCTCGTCATCGGCAATGGCGCGTATCGCGATGCACCGCTGGCGAACCCCACTAAGGACGCAGAAGCAATAAGCAGCACACTCCGAACGCTGGGGTTTACCGTGATCGAGAAGATTGATGTGCCCCAGGAACAGTTGGACACTGCGATAAGCAATTCCGTCGGCATGGAATTGGTGCTCGTCCAACCGGGCACGTTTCTAATGGGGAGCGACTCTGGCAACGCAGATGAGAAGCCGATACACTCGGTAACAATAAGCAAGCCATTTTACATTGGCAAGTATGAGGTAACACAGAAGCAATGGCGCGATGTGATGGGAGAAAATCCGCGCACGTATCAAGGAGATAATCGTCCGGTTTACAATGAAAGCTGGATTGACGCACGGTATTTCATTCAAAGACTGAATGGGAAAGAAAGAACAACGAAATACCGCCTGCCGACAGAGGCAGAGTGGGAATTCGCGGCACGAGGTGGCACGCAGAGTAACGGTTACAAGTTTGCCGGGAGCAATGATATGGTCGATGTTTCTGTAGAGCTCAATAAGTTACGAGAAGTAATAAAACCGGTTAGAAGCAGACGACCCAATGAGTTGGGCCTCTACGATATGAGCGGTAGCGTATGGGAATGGTGTTCGGATTGGTATGGTGCTTACGGTGATTCTGCTCAGCGAGATCCGAAAGGGCTGTCTTCCGGCACATACCGTGCGTTGCGGGGCGGCTACGGCTACCTCAACCTCCGCGGCCGCGATTTCGGCATTGGCCGCCCTGTAGCCGAGCGCTCCTCCGGCCTCCCGGGCGACATCGCCGGCATCCGCGTAAGCAACATTGGGATCCGTTGCGTTCGGGACCCATAGTGAGATCAACTCAAATGCGCATGCGCTTCTGATTACCCATCGTTGTCACATCCTGTAACCTGTGATCGTTGGACCCGATTCAACTCATTGATCTGGCCTTCTCTCAAGTCCTTCCGTTGATCATCACGCTTTCAGTTGATCGTAACCTATCCTCCGCCGACCGCCCCAACACCGCTTATCCGCGGCTTCGCATCCGCTTTTCGCCTTTCACCATGCACCCAGCTTACCTGATTTCACGTCATCTTAAAAGGAATTAAGCGTTTCGCTTTCACTCTGTTACGTGCCACCAGTGTAGTCTGCAGTCTGCTTACTGCCTTCTGTATGCTCTGTATCGTCTCACGTTCTACGTCTAACGTCTTACTACCTCCGCTCTATCCCGCCCAAAATATCCGGCAAATCTGCCGGCTTGACATCGCGCACGCTCCCATGTCAATTGGCCCTAGGTTCGTTAAGACTATGGGGCGGAGTGATGAAGGAATGGAGTAATGGAGTGATGAAGTAGTGGAGTGATGAACTGATGGGTACCGAAGGAGGAGCTAGTCGAAGGAATCTAGGGCGAGGACGGTGGCGTGGATTCCGTCAACGACGCGGGCGAGGAAATCGTAGTTCAGAGTGTCCGGAGTATCGGAGGGAAGATGGTAATGCGGGTTCCGGAGGAAAGCAGTATCTGTTACCATAAGAGCCGGGTAGCCATATTTCCAGAACGAGGAGTGATCGGAGAGAAACATCGGTGGGATGAATCCGGGTGCAGTCAGGCTCTCCACTCCGACAGTGCAATGCGCACGCATCACACGTCGCACGAACGACATCATTCTCAGGCTCCTCAAGTTCCCAACCAGACCGATGTAGTTGCCGTACATCGGGTAGCGGCCAAGGACCTGCATCAGAGGAGCCGGATAACGCTGCTCATATCGCTCCCCCGCAAACCCGAGCATTTCCAGACAGATCATCACCAACACGTTCTCGCCCGACTGTTTCAACATTCCCGCGTACTGACGGCTCCCCATGAGTCTCGTATAGAAATAGGGCGGCTCTTCATGGGGAAACGCAACAAATCTGATCGTCCGTGTGTTTGAGGTTCCTTTCAGCAATCGAGCAAGTTCGAGTAATCCTGCCACGCCGCTGGCGTTGTCATCCGCACCCGGTGTTCCGGGCACTGTATCATAATGCGCCCCAAGAATGATAATCGACTTGCCTGGATCACTCCCTCTCTTCTCTACCACAATGTTGCGGACCTGCGTGCCCTTGCTGTCATAGTACAGCGACTCCACGTCGTACCCGAGCGCGCATAAATCCTTTTCGATGAATGCAGCCGCAGCGTTAAGCACTTCGGGATTCAAGCCGTGGCGGGACGGATAGTCACTGGCCAGTGTTGTAACAGTGCGTTTCGCGTTCGAGGCAATGTGCAAAAGTTCCGGGGGATCCATATCAGAGGTAATGTACAGCAGAATCCGGCGATTGTCCAATTACTGCTAAAGTGCCGTCGAAAGTGCACAAAGGAATCAAACAGCCGTTTTCCGGGCGCTGAAAACCAGAAACCGCCAGAAAATCAACCCAAAGATCACATCGATCACAACGCCGGGGGCAAGAAACCCCACCAACTCTTTTGCCGGCGCGTCACGCAGAATCGAATAGACAAGAACAGCTGCCATCGCCAACTTGGCCCATACGAGCATCTTGACAAAACTCCTGTGGCCATAAAGGTTGCGGGAGATGATCCACTGAATGCATCCAAAGAAGAATATCGACATGAGGTTGAAGTATATGAAAATCGGGTAGCGCGGGGGCTCTATGCCGATGATAGCGGGAAGCGAACCGATGAGAGCAAATACCCCTATCGACATGACGAAGTTCCAGCCGCTCCCGACGGTGAACAGGATCTTGTAGAGTTTGTCTGATTCCATACAATCTCCTTGTTTTGTCTGTCGGAGAAAATGGCAGCGGAGATCTCTCCGCGGCCCGTTTCACTGATTCTCGTTCTGCAGGCGGAGCAACGCTCCGCCCTACATATTCTATCTTGGCCGGCCAGGCCCCGGTCTGCTACTGCCCATCTGGTAGAGCTTCGCGTATTGTTCTTCCGGAAACGGTTTTTCGAGCAGGTTCTTATACCAGAAGCGCGCGGCTTCCACCTGCGAGTGCACCCTCTTCGCGCCGCCCCAACTATGCCTGCCATTGGGGTAAACCATCAGCTCAAAATTCTTGCCGAGGTCTTCCAGCTTGTCCACCAGCTGGATGCTGTTCTGCATGTGAACGTTGTCGTCCAAAGTTCCGTGCACGATGCGAAGACCGCTTCTGTATTTGTCGGCGTACGTCAGAACCGAGCCGTTCTTGTATCCTTCGGGATTTTCTGCCGGAGTGTCCATCAGGCGCTCGGTATAGTGTGTGTCGTACAGCTTCCAGTCCGTGGGCGACGAACCCGCGATGCCGAACGTGAAGTACTCCGATCCGAACGTCAGTGCCATCGCAGTGACATACCCGCCATAGCTGCTTCCGGTAATGCCGATTCTCTTGCTGTCGACGTACGGTTTTATCCGCAGCCACCTGACCCATTCAATATAATCATTCATCTCCCACTTGCCGAGGTTGCGGTGCATCAGCGCGACACCTTCTTTTCCGTAATGGCCTGCTCCCCGATGATCGATGGTAATCTGGATCAATCCTTCCCCGGCATACCACTGGCTGCCGATGCCTTTCCAGCCATCGAACACAGTGCCTGCATTCGGACCCCCGTAGACGCTGATCAATACGGGATATTTTTTGTTTGGATCGAGGTCGAGCGGGAGCGTGATGACACCGGGGAGTTTATATCCATCGGGAGTCGTCATGGAGACGAGCTCCGTCTTCGCCAGCTCGTAGTTGTCGAATTCCTTCCCTTTCGCGTCTCCAAGCTCCCGAAGCACTTTGCCGTCATCGTTGCACACAGCCATCTTCTGCGGCGTGGCAACGTTGGAGTATGTCGTGATAAAATACCCGCCCTTGGGCGACAGCCGCGCAGAGTGAGTGAACTCTCCGAATGTCAGTCGGGACAATCCTTTTCCGTTCATCTTGATCTTATACAGATCGGTTCTCGTCGATGCTTCCTTCCTGGCAGTGAAGTAGATCAACCCGTCCTCTTGGTCAATAAGAAGTACATCCGTTACCTGCCACTTGCCCTCGGTGATCCGGTTTTTCAACTTCCCATCCATCGTATAGAGATAGAGATGCATCCACCCGTCTTTGTCGGTCTTGATAATGAAGCCTTTGTTGTTCTCCAGGAATTCCACTTTGTCGAACCACTCGACCCACGAGGGCTGGAACTCAGAATAGACCTGATGTTTCTTCCCTGTCGCAGGATCAATGCCAAAGATAGAGAGTGTATCCTGGCTCCGGTTCATCCACTGTGCCCAAAGTTCTTTGCTGTCCGGGGTCCAGAACGGCGTGCCGAGATACTGGTCGTTCTTTTCATTGAAATCGGCCCAGACAACATTTCCTCCTGCCGCGGGAACAATCCCGAGGCGAACTTCAGGATTCGGATCGCCCGGTTTCGGGTAGGGCGTCTCTTCGAGGTACCCGTGCTGACCGTCCGCGCTATAGAGCGGGAAGACCGGGATTTTTGAATCATCGAAGCGCATGAAGGCGAGTTTCTTGCTGTCCGGGGACCACCAGAATGCCTTGTAGCGTGTCGCGCGACCCAGAATCTCCTCCATATAGACCCACGAAGCGTATCCGTTGTAAATGAATTTTGCACCGTCGTCTGTATACCGAATCTCTTTCCCCGAATTCAGGTCGATCGCAAAAAGGTTGTTGTCGCGTGTGAAGGCAACTTGGTTTCCGTCAGGTGATATCGTCGGGTTCTTCTCTTCCGCCGGATTTTCAGTCAGCCGCTTGAACTCCTTCGTCACTGTGTTGAGGAAGTAAAGATCCTTTTCCTTCACAAAAATCAGTCGCGTTCGCCCTTCATTCGAGGCGGCAGGGAAGTTGACGTTGACATCCGATCCGACAACATCCCGGAACTGGTTCAGATCAGGAGTCTTGGAAGGGACCTCTTTCTCCTTTCCGGATTTCGCATCGACCGAGTAGAGCTTTCCTTCACGGTTTCTTTCACTTCCTCGCATTTCAAGATAGTGCGAATCATCGTCCCATCCGGTAATGTTCGGCAGGGGAACGAACAGCAGGGAATCTGCATTGCCATAGATTTGATCAAAGGTCAATCTCTTTTTCTGCTGGGCCGGTGCCAGCACAACGAATGCGATCAGCACCAAGAAAAGAGACGCGGATCGAAACAGTGCTTTGTGGTTCATTTCATCTCCTGAGCACTAGTGATAGTAATCTACTTTGACTTCAGCGAATATTTTCCACCCTTTTCGGAATCTACCGTGACAGTAAAGGGCCCCTTCCCCTGAACGATCCACCGCACATATACAGCGCCCATGCCGGGAATGCTTTCAATCTCAAGCCTTTCGGGATTATGTTTCTGTTCCTGCGCAATGCCCAGGAAGCGATTCTGGAGAATGCTTCCTGATATCACCTTGCCACCGGTTAGTGTTACCCAATCGGGACGCGTGATCTTGTTTTTTGAATCCTGAAGCGTATGAGTGGGAATGACTCTCGTGTTTGTCACGACGGCTGAAACTTCGGTCAGTCCGCCCGATAGAGGTTTTGAAGAGACGCTGTCGACTTCCGCTCTGGGCGTGTGGTAGAGGTGGAACAGGGTGAAAGCCATGTTGCGGTGGCACATGTCTTCAATCATGAACGAAGGTGCTGTGCGCGTCCATGCCTTCTTGAACCCACCGACTTCGATTTCTCCAAACTGAGGATGATTGAATTTCCTCCACGGGACGACGCCCTCCTCGAAGAGAAGGATTTTGTCAAATCGGTACAACGCGCTCCTGTCACGAGGATTCTCATTTTCCTCTCTCTGGCGGCGGAAATAATCGAAATTCGTCCACAACTCGTTCGAGAATGTGACAATCCCCCTGCCACCGTACAGCCAGTCGATCTCCCCACCGTACACGGTGTACAGATCTTTGTAGATGATCATGTATTTGTACCCGGGCAGCATTTCTTCGCCGAGCTTGCCGAGGAAATCGTACGTCTGGATATCGAGCGGACTGTACGTGCGCAGGTCTGTTTGTGTTCCCGGCCCGCGAAGGACCATGCCGCCATTGTTGTGGAACGACTGCGCGGCTGCGATGTTGGGATGCGCCAAAACAAACTCGGCAACCGATCGGTTTTCCGGAAACGTGAACGGATAATGATCGGCTCCGCCCTGAACATAGCGCGGCGCCCAGTTCCACGCCCAGTCGCGGTTCGGATCGTACGATCCGGGGCCATCTTCATTCACAAACCCATCCCCGTCGTTGTCGATGCCTTCATTGCCGAGGAGCGTATACTGGCCGGGCTGGTCCGCCTTCGCGGGGAGCATGATGCGTTGGTCATCCGGGTCTGCCACCCATCGTCCGTTCGGATCCTTGATTCGCATCTGAGTGATGTTGCCATCCCCATCGAGATCATCGAACGCATCCTCATCCGCCACGCCGTCACCGTCGTCATCTCTCGGTACGAGTCCGGATCTGGGAGAAGAGGCGGTGTTGGGCTGGTGAATGAAGTGATCACGTGCGTCGGGATTGATCGTCGGCACGATGTAGAGCGTTTTCTCATCGAGCAGCTTGTGGATCCAATCATTGGAGCTGTACATCTCGGTGACATACCATGCCGCATAGAGGGCGACCTCCGCTCCCTGGATTTCGTTGGAATGAATGTTCCCATCGATATACATGGCCGGTTTCTTGTCGGGATCGCCGCTCGAGAAGCTTGAAACCGTAATCAGCCACATCTCCTTGCCTTTGTACGACTTACCGATGCTTGTGACCTTTACCAGGTTGGGATACGCTTTCTCGATGCGGTGCATGATCTCCGCCAGCTGTTCGCAGTCGTAATAGCGATTCCATACGACTTCGACCTTGGGATTATTGGGCGCACCCATCGCTTTCAGGGCGCTCTCCGTAATTTCTTTCTTCGTCTGCGCCTGAGAGGTTGCCGCGAGGGCAGCCGCGATAAGAATAAGCGATCCTTTCATCAGGAATGAGAATGTCGATTTCATGGCCGACCTCCTTCGCGCAAGGTGATAGTTTCTGTTGCCTTACCCGCGATGGGGCTCTCGACTGTAACGGTAACCGTGGAGCCGGCCTTTCCGACGACCAGCCAGCTGATCGTTTGATATCCCCCGTTTCCCTTGATCGGCTTCAACGACTGTTTCGCCCTGCCACTTGCCACAGACTGCTCCTTGGAATGACCGAGTGTCAAATAGACATTTCTTGGCCAGCGAACACGTACTCCCAGTGCGCTGTTGGTCGGGAGATATCCGTTGTTGACGACATCAAGGGTGATCCGATAAACGTTGTCATTCACCTTTTCGACTTTGATATGGCCTAGTGCAACCGCTGGAAGCTGTCCGGCGAGGTAGGTTATGAACTTCGTGTAAGGCTGTGCGAATGTATTCAGACTATCTCCTGGAGGACTGGAGACGATGTAAGGCTTGAGTCCGCCAATCTCGACTTCCTGGTCGGGGAAATCTGGATGTTTCACCTTGGTCCATTGAACGGCGATATCTTTGTAACCGTTTGCATCGTACCATTTCAACGTGCGGAGTTGCTCTGTATATTCATCTGAAGTCGTTTCTGCCTGCGCGCGTGCCATCGGCGGCCTCATTCTCCGCGCCATCTCACCTACCGTTGTATCCTTCTTGACCGTAACAGGAGCCCACCAGGGCCTGACTGAAAACGACCACCGCCCGGTGTGGTAGTAAGCCCAATCGGAAAATGCGCCTGCTCCCTTCTTGGGTTCCGGCGCGTCCTTAAGTTTTGTAATATCGAGGAATTGCTTGCTGATGAACTCATAGTACGGCTGATCGTCTTCGAGAACCGAGGTCACCGGCGTGTTCGCTGCTTCATCGCCCGGGGGTCTCATAAAAGGAGTTCCACCTCCGCCGCGACCGGAGAACCCGGTTGCAGCAGGAGCATCGCCCGCTGTTGATGGACGTCTCGGCTCGGCCTTCCACGGTGTCGTGAGGTTATCGTTGGGAGAGAAGGAGAACACCGCGCCGATGGTTGCATGAGCGAAGATGAAGTCTGCGACAGCACGTGTCTCAATTTCCGATACCTGATGCACGCCGGCATTTGAAGAAAAGAACTGATAGTTGAACGGAAAGTTGCGGTTGAAGTCAACACCACCGGCTACGTCTTCATTCCACTGCTCGTCTTTGTCATTGTCCAATCCTTCAGTGTACAGGAGATAGGATCCTTTTTCTCCTTTCGCTGGATCGGCTTTCTTCATCACACGAGCATCCTCCGGGTGAACCATCCATTCGCCGCGGGGATCTTTCACTCGCATCATCGTAATTACACCATCCTTATTCACGTCATCCACATCATCTTCGTCCACGGCGCCGTCCTTGTCATCGTCGATTGCCTGGTAATTCGTCGACCGCTCGCGGAGCGGCTTCTCGAAGTAGGCTTCTGTTGCATCGGGATTGACACGCGGGATAACATAGATTGTTGTCGTCTGGAGCAGTTTTGTCACGCTGTCCACCTTGCCACAGGAATTCGTCAACTGCTCTACGAATCTGAGAGCCATTTCACTCCCTGCAATCTGTACGGCATCGATACCACCCACTACCAACAAGGCACGTGGTTGTTCTGAATCACCTTTTCGCAGTGTCATGACCCAGATATCCCGACCCTTGAGCGTTTTTCCCAGCGACTCGACCTTGAGGATGTCGCTGTGTGACGATGCAAGGCTTCTGATGGCACGGCTCATTTCGTCATAGGTGTGATACTTCGACGGAATAGCCTGACCGTACAGAGCGCTGCAGATGAACGGCATGAACAATGCAATGATGCATGCGTCGCGCAATCTTCTCATAAAGGCTCCCTGATAGTAGTGGTGGCGGTGCCTGAGTTCAAGGGTGTACGGAAGCGGGCTCAATGACAGAAACTCACGGAGAATAGACGGAGCATGGAACAATTTGTTTCTCAGAAAAGGGAAACGCAAAAAGGAAAACGTCGGAAAATAAGGCATTTTGCAGGATGCTTGCGGATGCCCAAGCAGCAAATCTCCCGTCAGTGGTCTACTCACCAACAGCGGCGCCGCTTCTGCGCAGATCGCTGCACCCGATCAACCGGCGTTGCTGAGAATCCAACATGATGGACTGCACGGCACCAAAATAGGCCCGGAAGCCATCTTGGCGTTTGACATCGTGGCCGAGCGTTTCCAGAAGCTGGTAGCTCTTCTCGGAAAAGCGGTTCTCGATTTCCAGCTCGCGCTGCGTGAAGATGCTGAACATTCTCGGCGCGTAGACGGCCTCGTCCAACGCCATGTTAAAGTCAAGAAGGTTGACGATCACCTGCGCAACGGTCGAGATGATGAGATCTCCGCCGGGTGTTCCCAGGGTATAGACTGGATGGCCCTCCTTCGCGATGATGGTCGGCACCAGGCTGGTGACAACGCGTTTGTGCGGCTGCAAGCTGTTCGGGTGGCCCGGGTCGCTGTTAAAATTTTGCATTTCGTTGTTCAGCATAAAACCGCCGCCTTCGACCGTTTGCCCCGTACCGAAGAGACTGCTGAGCGTGATCGTCAGCGACACAGTGTTCCCGTCGATATCCATGACGCAAAGCTGCGTGGTGTTCTTGTCATTGACGCGTCCCGGTTCTACCAGCCGAGGGTGTCGGGCCTGTTTGAGATCGATCCGAAGAAAACGCTGGAATGCAAACTCCTCTGAGGTCACGACGCTCACAGGAATCGCGGAGAAGTCGGGATCACCATTGTGTGTTGCCTCGTCTTTGAAAACCAGTTTAAAGACTTCTGCCAGGAGATGAAGGTTGTACATTTCGTGCTTCCGGCATTCCTGCAGATCGAACTGCTTAAGAATGTTCAGCGCCTCGATCAGGAGCATGCCTCCGCATGGGGGCGGTGTGGTGATAATATCATATCCCCGGTACGAACCTACGAGCGCATCGCGCAAAACCGGTTTGTATGCCAGGAGATCTTCATCGGCTATGAATCCGCCACGACGTTCAGAGTCTTTGACAATGAGTTCCGCGACCGGCCCTTTATAGAATCCATCGGGACCCGATGCCTGGATTGCCATGAGTGTCCTGGCATAGTCTGGGTTCCTGACGATAGCGCCTCTGCCCAGCGCTTTGCCGTTCGGATAGTAGAGCGACTTTGCGTAGGCATCCTGTTCGAGAATTCTCCTGTACGAGTCCAAGTTGAGCGCCAGCGTGCTGTCGACCTCGAAGCCCTTCAACGCATAATCGACCGCCGGTTGAAGAACCGTCTTCCGGTCAAGCCGGCCGAATTTCTCGCGAGCGAGCTCCAGTCCCGCAACCGCTCCCGGCACACAAGCTCCCTTTGCAGAGCGGCTCCAGTCAGATTTCTTTGCGATGTCGAGAGTTTGATATGTTGCCCGGCGCGGCGAGATCCCCTTGAAATCAACAATCGTCGATGACCGCTCTTTGGCGTTATAGATCAGCATCATTCCCTCTCCGCCGATACCCGATCCGTGTGGTTCAACGACGCCAAGCGCATACGCCACGGCAACCGCAGCGTCGACGACGTTCCCTCCTTTCTTGTACACTTCCAGACCGGCTTTTGCCGCCAGCGGGTGGGCAGAGATCATGATCTTCGAGCCGCTGGCAACCTTTGCATACTGTGCGGCCGAGACTGAGAATACAAAAGCGGAAACAAAGAGGATAAGAATAAAAGGTCGATAGCGTTGGTTCATCTTCATGACTGCTCCATGAACAAAGATGAGAGAAGAAAGACTGATTATTGTTCTATCGCACTTTTCCCCGGGCAAGCGAGGCAAACACACCGATGATACAGAGCACGGAAAAAACGAAGAACGCAATCTGCATGCTTTGCAGAAATGCGGGGAAGTACTGCGGCGTTATTCGTGCGTTCCCCATTGTGACCGCAAAAATCAGCATCACGATCCCCATGCTCAGCATCTGCCCGGTGAGGCGCATCGTTCCCAGCGTTGCAGAAGCAACACCATACCATCGTTTCTCCACTGAGCTCATCACCGCGTTGGTATTAGGCGAAGAAAACAAGGCAAATCCAAAGCCAAGAAAGAGGAGATACATAATAAGAAGTGTTGTGGAAGTCCCGCTGCCAACGAACGCGATGAGCGCAAGCATGATACTGATGATTCCCATACCGAAGGAGGACAGGATGCGCGGTTCAACAGAATCGGAAAGACGACCGGCGATCGGCGAAAAAACCGCCATCATGATGGGCTGGGCAATGAGAATGAATCCGGCACTTTGGGGATCGAGCCCTTTGATGTACTGCAGGTACAAGCTGATGAGAAACGTGACGGCCGAGGTCGCACTGTAGTTGATCAACGCTGCAAGGTTGGAAAAGGTGAAAACGACATTCCGCGCGAACAGACTAATATCAAGAAGTGGTTTCGGTGCCTTCCGTTCCCAGACGATAAACCCTACGAGCCCTCCCACGCCGGTCAGGCTGGTCCAGAGACCTGTCGGCCCGGGGAGTTTCGAGAATCCGATCATCAAGAGCGTGAGCGACACCGTGTAAATGAGTGATCCCGGAATATCGAACCGTTCTCCGCGGGATTCTGCCCACTCGCTTTTCAATCTCCACACGACAAGTACTGAAATGAGGAAACCCAGGAGTGCGTTCGCGTAGAAAATACTCCGCCAACCGAAATAGTGAGTAAGCATTCCTCCAAAAAATGGTCCGACGGAAAGACCGGTGTACACAGCGGCAACATTCACACCGAGCACTTTTCCCCGCTCGGCTGCAGGAAAGGCGGAGGTCAAGATCGCAACGCTTGTTGCGAAAATCATGGCTGCGCCCAAACCCTGAAGCGCGCGGAGAGCAATCAACACGGATCCGGATGAGGCAAAGCCGCAGAGAAAGGAGAAGAGCGTGAAGAGTATTATGCCGTAGACGAAGATCCGTTTTCGTCCGTAGATATCGGCCAACCGGCCGAACGGTACAAGGAACATCGCTGCTGCAAGGAGAAAGGACGTCGCGACCCAGCTCAGGGAAAGAGCGTCCATCGCAAACTCGCGGCTGATGGTCGGAAGCGCAAGGTTGACGGATGAACCCATCAGGGGCGTCAGAAACGACGCGGCGGTGCAAGCCGCAAACGCAGCTTTTCTGTCGTCTATCGTGACCATCGAAAGCCAGCAGTCAGGTGTTCTTAGTCAGCACAGGAATGTTTTGTGTGCTGAAGGCGAGAAACATCGAAGCCTTTGGTACGCAGACGCTCGACCAGCATTGCGAGTGTTGCCGGCTGCATTGTCGGCGTCCTTGAGAGGATCCAGCAATAGCGGCGGCTGGGAGTACCGACAACAGCATAAGAATAATTCTCATCCAGTTCCAGTACCCAGTAGTCACCGCGGAACGGCCAGAAGAATTGGACTCTTAGTTTCGCATTGTTGCTTCCCGGCACAACAAATGCCTTTCCCTCTGCGCGATTAGTTTCACCTGTCGTGCTGCCTTTCCGGCACGAGTTCACAACCCGGAGGTTGCCATCATCGAGGAGGGTGTACTCTGCTTTTGTGCAGAAGCATCCTCGCTGTTGGGAAACCGGCAGTGACGCGATCTCATACCAGACTCCCATGTACCGGCGCACATCAACATTCGGCACGACTTCAAGGGGAGGATAGTCCGGGCTCCAAAGCAAACTGCAACCGTTGAGAATCATGGCAAAGAGAATCATAAGTGCGTATTTGAACATCGTAGGGCCATAAGGTGGTATTTTGCGAATAGTGTCAGGTACTCGGTCAGGCAGAGGAATTTGGCGGGGATCGCATGATGCTCGCACCTGCTGAAGCGACCGCAACCAGCTTGTTTTTCGAGTTGAACGCTTCGGCCGTCATATGCAGCACCTGCATCCCGCGGGAGACAACCTTGGCATGCACCGTCAGGTGATCGCCGACTTCCACGGGGCGAAGGAATTGAGTTGTCAAGTTTACCGTCACGCACGGGGCGCGGGCAGCAAGATAGCTGAGAGGTCCGAAGGCGTTGTCGAATGCTGCCACGAGGAATCCCCCTTGCATGGTCCGCATGGGATTCAAGCTTTCCTCAAGTACCGGCACCGTCACAGTGAGGGATTGACGGGAGTCGTACGTAACGAATTCCGCCTTCATGGAGATGAAGCAATTCGGAGGGAATGTTGCTCCTCGCCCTGCATTCCGCATCATTTCCTGGATTTCTTTCTCCAGGATAATAAGCGAGTCGTTCATCATGCGGATCGGCAACGGGGTTGCAGGTTTGAAGCCTGATGCAGAAATCGAATAAAGGTTTAATGCTCGACGGGATCTGCGGCGACGGCCCACCACGAGTCGGTTGTTCGCGTGAGTCGATCGGCGAGGTCCACGAGGAGCCGTTTCGCAAACTGCGGGTGCTTTGCCACAACCTCCTCGATGGTCATTTGAACGAACAGCACCGACGTTGGTTCAATAGCCTGAAGTGTGGCAGTCCGAGGGATATTCAGAATACAGCCGAGTTCTCCGAAGATTGTTCCGCGCGCGCTGATTTCGGCCACGGTAAAATCCTTTTTGAACACACCGATCTTCCCGTTCAAGAGAATATAGAAGCCGTTTGCCGGATCTCCCATGCTAGCGATCGTATCGCCGATGGAATAGTATTTCTTCACACCCTCAACGCCATAAGCGGCATTTGGCTGGTCAGTCATTGTTTCCTCCTCCGCGAGAAGAGTTGTTCCCCCCGTAGCTCAATGGTAAGCGTTCGTCTGAAGAAGTGCAAGTGGAGAATTCGTATCGTCCCGGAAGCATGCGAAGAACATCAAACACAAGATGCAATTGCATCAATTCTCCCGCTGCCTTTTACATCTTCTCATATTGAGATCGGGAATGAGGGATCTTGTTTTCTTCCCCAACGACTCCCGGAACAAGAGCGGCAGCAACACATCAATGTTCCCGCACATGTGCTAACGGAGGTGCAACATCTCTCTCAAATTGTCATCGCTTGTCCCGGAACAAGCTCGATTACCTTTTTCCTCATCGCGGCCGGAAGATTCCTTTTCAACTCACCCGGCGTTCCTGCCAACGCCGGAAATGTTCCGTAATGCATGCCAATGATATGGTTCGGCTTCAGCAGCTTGCACGCATACGCCGCTTCGCGGGGATCCATCGTGTACAATCCCCCAATGGGAAGAATAGCCAGTTGTGGTTTGTAGAGATCGGCAATCAGCTTCATGTCACCGAAGACCGCAGTGTCGCCGGCATGATACACCCGGAATCCGTTCTCGAACTCTACAACAAATCCCGCCGGTTCGCCGCCCGGAATGACCGATCCCCCGACATCGAGGTCAGAGCTGTGCTTCGCGTCGACCATTGTGATTTTTAGTCCATCGACCTGCATCGTTCCGCCCTTATTCATCCCCTGCGCAGTCGAGACTCCCTGTTGCTGAAGATACAGGCAGATTTCGTAGATGGCGATGACAGGAGCTTTGGTTCTCCGCGCCACCTCAATAGTGTTCCCGACGTGATCGGAATGTCCATGTGTCAGGAGGATCAGATCGATCGGCTTAATCTCTTTCGCTGATGGCGGAGCTTTGGGATTATCCAGCCAGGGATCAATCAGCACCGACTTTCCGCCCGGCGCCCTGAGCAGGAAGGCAGAGTGACCAAACCAAGTAATGTTGAGCTTCTCCTTGGTGATCTGCTTCGTTTTCATACTTGAATCCTCTCAGAGAGTTGAAGAACTGGTTGGCATTCCGAGGTCGTCAGGAAAAGAGGAAACGTCATTCTGAACGCCCGCCTGCCTGACGGCAGTCGGGCAGGGAGCGAAGCGCAGTGAACCTGCCCGACTCATCTGATTCCAAAAAGGCAGGCGGGGAATCTGTTTTCTGGAATCAGACTTCGTCGTGAGCTCAGTCGAACGATTCTTCCTGCCCACCTTCTTGGTACAAATGGGGCAGGTGGGCGTCCCACTTGGGAAACAGTGGGACTCAGAATGACGATTGCCACAACCCGCGGCCATCTTTTTGAAGTACCCCCTACTGCTTTTGTTTCCATCGCAGCGTCACTTCGGCAACGCGTTTTCCCAACGCCTCTCCTTTCTGCAGAAACTGAGGAGCCACGATCTTACTCCCGGCAAGCGAATCGAATGGCGCTTCAACTGTGATCGCCGATGCACCGAAGGGGGATGTCCAGTCGGATCCGCCAACGACGATCATGCCAAAGATCATCATCGAGTGCAGGATGCTAAGCTGTGCGAGCTCTTCTCCTGCAGAGATCCCTCCGCCTGTGACAAAGGCGGCACCGATTTTTCCGCTCAGCGGAGCGCCTTCAAACGGCCAACGGCTGATGAAGCTCACAACCTCCGGCGCAGCATTGGCGTTGTAGACCGGACTTCCAACAATGATCGCATCTGCTGCAAGGAGATCAGCGTTGGTTGTTTCCGCGGTTGTAAGAAGTTTTATCTCGACCCCCTTCACTGAGCGCGCACCTTTTGCAACCGCTTCGGCCATGGCATGCGTGTGGCCCGTCTGGCTATAGTACACAACAAGCACCCGTGGCCGATCCTGTGCCATCAGGAACGTCGACACCACCAGCAGGGCGATGAAGGACATACTACTTCGCTGGATCTTGCTCATTGAGAAGTTCCTTGTGCAATGACGTAATGAAGTCTCAGATGTCGGCGCAGCGCAGTTTATTTCTTCTGAAGGGAGAATGAACCGAGCTTCGGCTTCGTCAGCCGTTCATAGTCGGCATACGTCATCCGGATGAGTTCGTGGTGCGAACCGGCGTTGAAGGAGATTTCCTTGTCTTCGGCGAGCGACTTGTCAACAACGACTTTGATGTCAAACAAATTGCCGAATGGCGGCATCGCACCAATTTCACATTCGGGGAACCGGCCCTTGAATTCTGACTCGCTCGCGAGCTCAATGTTCTTCGCGCCGGCGGCATCTTTGAGCTTATCGAAGTCGATCATCGAGGAGGCAGGCAACACCGCCATCCCCATCGCACCATCCATCCACACGACGACCGACTTGGCCATCTCTTTCCCCGGGATGTGCACCGTCTGGGCGACATCCTGGGCCGTAAAAGCAGTCGAATGCGTCACATTGACGTACTTGACCTGGTTGCCGTCAAGAAATTCAACCAATTTCTTGAGAATCATGGCGACCTCCTTTCCATGCTATGGTTTCCCCTCATCACTGTCCCGCAGCACGTCCCAGCGGGTCCCTGCGGCGAAGAATGCCTCAAGACACAAAACCCGCAGACATGCTCTATCGAGGACGATCTGCGGGTTCTTGAGTTCAGGCAATCTTCACCTGATCATTGTGACCAAAACTGTTGTGCGCAACATACCACCCTATCCCTGAGAGCGAAATCTAAGAGATTTTGCCCGAAAGTCAATTTCGCCTACGAGGTCCTGAATTCCTTGTAGGTGGTGGGCAGGGGCTCACCCTGACGAGGTTTCTTTCCTGTGTGCCTTTCTCGGCACTCCGCTGCATTCAATTTGCCATGACGCCGAGATACTTCAGCACTCCCCTCAGAAGCTCCACACGAGCTTCCGCTCCGAGAATGGTTTCGAATGGAAATCCCAGCACCACGAGCCCGTACGATTTCTTGTACCCAATTGCCGCCCCAAATTGATTCTCTGCATAGCGGAGAACTTGTTGACTTCCCTCGCGCGGAACAATCGCATCAGGCGCTTCGACCGCGTAGATATCGCGACTCAGCTCCACATTGAACGAGAGTATGTTGTCTTTTGGAGAGATGACCTGATTGACCGAGCAGATCTTCCCCGATCGCGCCGCATGGCCCGTCGACCAGTCGAAACGCAGAGTATTCCACGCGAATTTGATGCTCGCACTGTCCTCTCGCGGATGTGAGAAAAGATCGGATCCAACATATGCACCGGATATCAAGAGATTGCCGCCTTGCCCGCAGTACGTTTGGATCGCCTGCTGGAGTGGACGCGGAAAGGTTTTGAACTGCACATTATTCACGGAATCACCAAAAACCTTCGGCCAGTGGGTTTCCTTCTCTTTCCCAAGAATCAGATCAACGAACTTGAAGTCGGTGAGACGAATCATCGAATCGATAATAGTCTCGCTGCTTGCAGAACAGAACGAGAGTCCGCAATCGCGGAGGGCCATGCCGTGAACGTAGGGATAATCGAATGAGTTTCCTGCAATTGGTTTCCCCTCATTGTCGGCATAGCTAGCCCCATGGCCTGGTCCGTCGTTTGATCGGAAGGGTGATGATTTTTCGAAATCGAATTGCTCGCCCGTAAATCCCAACTCGTAGCGGTCGGGAACGCCGCGATCGAGTCCGGATAAGAATCCCTCCATCCCTTTTGCTTCCAGCGCCGCAGGTCCGGAGATTCTGTGAAATCCATTCACGATCAGCACGGGCTTTGCCCCATTCGACAGGCGGCAGAGGGTGAGGATTTCCGATGGAAAGCTCTCACCGCCGTCATTGACCGACGTGACTTTGAAGCTGTAAATGGTTCCGGGCTTGACGTTTCCGACAACGGCGATTGGTGTATCGACCAGCATCCCATTATCAAATCCACCATCATCCAGGCGGGTGTACACAAGATAGTGAGTGGGAGATGCTGTCGGCTCCAAAGGATCAAGGCGCGGTTTCCATTTCAAGACAGCGTTTCTATCTCCATCGAGTTGGGCAGAAAAGTGCGTGACCGGCAGGGGCTGGACTACATACGGGGCATTATGTTCTGCCGCAAGGAAACGGAGCATCCCCTTGTAGATCGCCCGGGCGACATCAAACCGGAAACGCGGATCGAGAACAAACTTCATGTCAAGATAGTTCTGATGCGAGAGGAGCTCCAGCAGCAGCGAAGGCATGTTCGGCCGGACGGCCTCACTGTAGTCGGCGTTGCGCAATTGGCGCCTCTGCCACGCAGGATCATACTTGGCGCGGATATCATCCACGACCTGTGTCTGCACGAGGTCGGCCAGGTCACGGTTGGCGAGCCGGGAGACGCTGTCGGGAAACACTGTTGACCGTCTCTGATCCTGGATGCTGTAGATCGAGAGGGTTCCAATGGCTGTGTCGTTGTCAGTGATCCCTGCATCTGTGTGGAACGCCAGCGAAAGATCGATCGGGATACCCAAGCCTTTCTCGTCTCTTTTCTTATTTGGCCCGAAGGGGGCGCCCGTGAGGTAGTTGAGATATTCGGCGCGGCTCTGGTAGTCATCCCGGTAATCATCTCCTCCACCGGAGAGGGTGTAGACAAGGGTGTCGGGCATGCCAGCGAACTGCAGGTAGTAGCGGCTTCCTTCTACGTATTTCGGACGGCCGCTCGTTTTTCCGTTGCGAGCAATGACGCCCATGCCCCCACCGAAACGCACGGCGTCTGCGGAGATGATTCTGCCTGCGTCGCGGCTTTCGTTCGTGAGCACAACGCTTCCTGACTCGCGTTCTCTCCCCACGGCAAATCTGAACGTGCCCAGATAGATCCATGTACCGCCGCCGATGCGCTGATTGACAAGAAAGCCGGTTCGACCACCGAGATGATGAACGGTGTAGTGCGCATCTGTGGCGTTGCTGTCAGAGAAACCGTATGAAACATAAACTGCATACTCTCCGGCCTCGGGGATCTGCGGAGCCCAGGCAGCGCCAGCGGTGGCAACGCTGTCAGCCCGAACAGTGCGGTAGGTTCCTTGCCTGAATGGATTGACGCCGGAGCCGTACGGGGGCGTGCCGATACCAAATCCAGAATCCTGGCCGCTCTTCCAGGTGTCGCGGCGCCAAACGGTTTCGGAGTAACCGGTGGAGATACTATCGTTATCAACGATCACTTCGTTCGTCTGAAAATCTCTCTCGCGGGGAACAAAAACATTCGCGCCTGCATCTTCCAACATCGGGATCAGATACGGCAGGACAAACGACGTCGGAATGAGATCTTCGACCATCTGGAAAAGTCGCGGCCGCTGCCATTCCCACCGATCGAGATCGCGGTTGTAGTACCACCCATGGCTGTTCCAGAGGCCAATCGTCCGGCCTACGAGACCGTTCCCCGGCAAGCAAGGCCTGCTGATGTTTCTGACAATCGGCGGGATCTTCTGGGCTTGTGCAAGAGGGAGGCGCATTCGGTCATATTGTCTGAAGCTTTCGCGGTAGAAGTTCGGAACGAGTTGTTCGATAGGCCGACGCAGCGTCCGGACCGAAAACGTATATCCATCAAAATAGCCGTCGAAGTATGATTCCATCTGACGGTACACATCCTTCACCGTTTCATTTCGGAAGGGGATGTATGAGAACGCATCGTTGAAATGGACCTCCACCACCCTTTTTGTCGAATCGATCCTCACTGTATCGACACGAGTTCGCGGCGGCAGATCGAAGGAAGACTTCTTTTGTACAACATCACTCTGGAATTCGGCGATTTTTTCTGCGGCATTCGGATGGTACAGCCCCACACCGCGGAAAAGAGCACACCCGGAGAGAAGCAGAGAAGAAATAAGAGCCACGAAGAGGGGTTTTCGGAATTTCATTTTTTTCTTAATGTAAAGACTCTGAGGGAATCTGCTAGCGAAGAGCGGTCCGGGCGACAAGGAACTGGCGGTAGAACCGCACGCTTCCGATGATCAGGATGATGCCCATGACGGTGTAGGGAATTGCGAGCAAGTACTTCGGAAACGTTGTGTCCCGGAGCGTCATGCCCAGGAGTATCATAAGGGTAATGAGTCCGTAGCCGCGCCACGCAGTGAATGCAAAAAGGCAAGCTCGTTCCGGCAAACCAGCAATGCGATCGATGTTCTTCCGGACAATGTGCATAAAAAGAAAAAGGTAGCCGACCGCTGCAAGTGCGACACAGAGCGCCGCCAGTCCAATTTCTGTTCCAAGCGGGAAGACCTCGAGCCATGCCTCAGCACGCAGACACAGCATTACGCCGGCAACTGTCCACAATCCCCCGGCAAGAGCGAAAAGGTAGTGGCGTGGTATTGCTGGATTGAGCCGTGTGAGAAGTGATAAACGAGTCTGAGTCATCAATCCGTCTTGAATTTCACGAAATATAAATCAGAAAACAGACAGAACCAACTGAACTAAACAACCTATCTGAGTGGCAGGACGATAGCTGGGAAGGACTTACAGGCATTGCGTTCGGGGGAACCGTCGGCTACTGATTTGCGTTGAAATAGTTGTTGTAAGAGTTGTAGATTTTGAGTATCTTTACATTGTTAAACAACAGTACACCGTCTATTCTCTTATCTCTTAATAGAGAGCTTGTTCGGCACTTCTTGTGCAGAACAGGCACGCCTCTGGAACCAACCGCTTCGCTGATCCGCTTTGCTGGCGTGATTCAAAAAGCGGAACCGCTGACGAACTGCACGAACACCTTCCAAGGTCGAAACGCCGTGAATCAGATGAGGCTCTCAGGCGAACGCTTGAGACGCGATACGTAGTTTGTAGATCCGCAAGTTCGGCGTACACCTTGCCCGACGGTTGAGTCGGGTTGTCATCAACACAAGAAAGGACGTGTTCCATGGAAAAAGGAACAGTCAAATGGTTCAATGCAGCAAAAGGCTTCGGTTTCATTTCACGCGCCGGTGGCGAAGATGTCTTCGTTCACTTCAAGTCTATCAAAGGCGACGGGTACAAGAGCCTGAATGAAGGCGATACCGTTGAGTTTGATGTCGAGAAGGGCCCCAAGGGCCTTCAGGCAGCGAACGTCTCCGTGGTCTAACGACCCCGTCAGAGCTGCAAAAGAAAATCCCGTCCGGACAAATGTCTGGACGGGATTTTTCATTTGTGGGGGCAAACCCTCAGGATGTTAACGCCCAGGAGGGATACTCTATTGTAATTCTTACTCCTCTTTCATAGCTTTGAAACAACTCTTTTCTACCGACAGCGTGAGGTGTCTATGGTCACCGAACGACGCAAGAAAGTCTTGATAGTCGACGACGAGTCGAGCATGGTTTCTGTTCTCCAGAGGCATGTCTCGAACGCCGGATACGAGCATTGCACGGCCTCCAACGGCCGGGAGGCACTTGAAAAGATCGAGAGTGAGCAACCCGATCTTGTTTTGCTTGATCTGATGATGCCGGGCATGAACGGTTTTGAGGCATGCCGCCGTATCCGTGAGAACGAAAAGACAAAGAAGATTCCGGTTCTCATCATCACCGCGCTGCGGAGCGAGGCTGACTCCGCCGCTGCCGCGGCAAGCGGCGCCAACGAGTTTATCGTCAAGCCGATCGATGGTCCACATTTGGCGCAACGATTACGCCATTACATCGGATCCCCATTCAAACCGTAGCGAGATTTCTGCCAACAAGAGGTCGGATCTGCTGTCCGCAAGAAAACCGGTTGTCATGCCGTGGCTTCTTGTTGAGTTGTTGCTTCCCTCCCCCCGTGTCGGTACATTGAATAACAGAAGCGCTCATGTAAGATCCGCCGTTCCGAGGGCTTGGACAGACGTGAAACGCGCGGAGTTGCATAAGTGTTATAAACTGAACAGGGTTATCTGAGGAAAGGGGTCTATGCGTCGTCGTTTGTTGATTGTCTTGATTGGCATTTTTGCTTTGACGGTTTCTGCCCTCGGCGGTCAGAAATCAGGTCAGCGGGTCATCAAGCGGTTGCCGCTTGACGGCGTTCCGGCGGTCGTTATGAAAACCCGGGAGAACAGCCAGTACCTGCCGAATCGTGTGATCGTGAAGTTAATGCCTCAGGCAAATCCTTCACTGTCGAAATCTGCGCTTGGCATTGCTTCCATCGATCGCATACTCTCGCGAACGGCCGGAGCGTCGGCCTCGCAGCTCTTTCCAACGGCGACCGCCACCATGCGGCCGGACGATGTAGATCTCTCTTTGATGTACACTGTCTCCTACTCATCACCAAACGATCCCTTTTCTCTCGCCGAGGAGCTTTCCAAACTTCCCGAAGTCCAGTATGCAGAACCATGGTTCATCTACCCACTCGCTCGAGTAGCCTTCACTCCCAACGATTCTCTCTACAGCCAGCAGTGGTCTCTGCAGAAAATCAATGCCCCTGCAGCGTGGGATATTACAAAAGGGGATTCCACGATCGTCATTGCCATAGTTGACAGCGGCGTTGAGTGGACACACCCAGACCTGGCCACAAACATCTGGATAAATCCAGGCGAGTCTGGTTTCGATGGTCAGGGACAAGACAAGCGCACCAACGGCGTTGATGATGACGGGAACGGTTATGTCGATGATTGGCACGGGTGGGACCTTGTTGGAGCGAACTACCAGACATTCATTGCAGGAACGACAAAGGGCGACAATAATCCGACACCAACGGGTCCCAACAACGATCACGGAACGCACGTTGCCGGCATCGCGGCCGCGGTTACGAACAACCGGATCGGCGTTGCTTCACTTGCTTCCAACTGTCGCATCATGCCGGTCAAAGCCACAGCAGACAATGATGCACGCGAGAGCGGTACCGCACGCATCCTAGCCGGATATCCGGGAATTGTCTACGCAGCGACGATGGGCGCAGCCATCATCAATTGCAGCTGGGGCGGCGAAGGCGGTTCGCAGGCGGAGCAGGACGTCATCGATTTCGCGACGCAGCGGGGCTCACTCGTGGTCGCTGCCGCGGGCAATAATTCTTCCGAGACCTTCTTTTCTCCTGCCTACTATCGCAACGTGTTGAGTGTTGCTGCGATGGACCAGAATGATAAGCGCGCATGGTTTTCGAACTACGGTGACAATGTCGATGTCTCAGCCCCTGGTGTCGCAATCTGGAGCACGCTCTATCCGCACAAGTACGCCGGCAACGACTGGAACGGCACGTCGATGGCCAGCCCTCTTGTAGCATCACTGGCGGCGCTTGTCAGGTACAGATTCCCTGCGTACTCAAACCTCCAGGTGGCGGAACAGGTGCGCGTCACCTGCAATGACATTTCCAGGGCAAACCCATTATACGTCGGTCGTTTAGGGCGCGGGCGTATCGATGCGCTCAGCGCCTTAACGGTGAAGAACCTTCCGTCCGTGCGACTCCAGTCATTCTCCGTCAGTGATACTCTGGGCGGCAATGGCAACGGCTTTGCCGAGCCCGGCGAGACAGTGAACATCACATGTACCTTCAAGAACTATCTCGTGCCCACATCGGTGGGAGCAGTCATCACGATCTCCACCGACTCTCCGTACCTGACGATCACTCAGGGTTCTATGAGCGTACCGCTGCTGGGAACGCTCGACACCATTACGACTGTAAAGCCGTTCGGTGTCGCGATCCTTGCAGGTGTGCCACAGAGCTACAATGCCCGCATCAAAGTGACGCTCACCGATGGCTCGTTTACCGACAGCCAATACATAACATTTCTGGTCAATCCGACGTTTGCGACGCAAAACGTCAATGCGATCCAGTTGACGCTGACCAACAACGGTCGATTGGGCTTTTATGACTCTGAAAATACTCTCGGTGTTGGTTTTGTCTTCAACGGCCAAAATCATCTTTTTGAAGGGGGATTGATTCTTGGGACTTCATCAACGAAGATCGTTGATGTTGTCAGAAACGAGCCGGCGCCTGGCCGAGATGAGGATTTCACATCAACCAGCTTCTTCACGTTGAAAACGCCGGGCGATGTCTCGGCACAGGACGGGCTCACGCAATTCAGCGATAGTGCTGCAGCCCCCGCCAATAGAATCGGGGTGCGCGTCACGATGCGTTCGTATGCATTCTCTAACCCGGTCGATTCGAAGTATATCATTCTTCAATACGAGATCCAGAACGCTACTGCCGCCACGATCAGCAATTTGATCGCCGGCGTTTTCTTGGATTGGGATCTGGGCAATTACGAAGCTGATTACTCTCGGTACGATTCCACACGAAGTCTGGGGTATTGTTTTGATTCCGGGATTGGCACTTTCACCCGGAGAGAGTATCTCGGTATCCGGGCTCTCGACAGCGCCAGTTCGTTCCGATCCCTTGTACGCGATGACGCAATACTCACTCGTTCGGCAAAATGGGATTGGATCAGCGGTGGCTTCGGCAAATCTGCCGCCGGCCCCACCGATATCCATCAGGTTATTTCTTCGGGACCCTACACAATCGCCCCAGGAGCCACCAGGCGCGTTGGATTTGCCCTCGTGGCTGCAGACAGTTCGCTAGTAGAGCTTCAGCAAAACGCCGACGCGGCAAAGCAGAAGTGGCTCAGCATCAGCGCACCAGCGATAGTGAGAAACTCCACGCCTATAACACGTGACACTCTTTATCCAGCCAATCAGACTATTCGCGTTGCATTCTCCGCCGCCATGGATACAGCTTCCGTGCGGCAGGCTTTCTCAATATCACCCGCGGTCGACGGCGTTCTCACCTGGTCCAACAACCTGACAACCTTTCTCTTTAAACCCCTTCAGCCGCTGAAGTACCTGACATGGTACACATGTCGCGTCGCAGGGGCTGCACGCACAGCGGTGGGCAGCTACCTTGATGGAAACAGCGACGGTATTGCGGGAGACGATTTCACGCTCACGTTCAGAACAACGCCGCAACAGGTCGCAGCGCCAAAGGCACCACTCATAGCTCCGTCCGCATCAATTACAGTCTCGAGTTTCGTTGCCAGCTGGAGCGATTCACACGGAGCCGAGGGATACTACTTGGAGGTTGCCACTGATTCCTCATTCAACAATTTTCTGGAGGGCTTTAATCCAAAAGATGTTGGCAATGTAACTTCTTATGCTATAAAAGGACTCCGCGCTGGAATGACGTACTTCTATCGGGTGAGGGCATATAACATCGCAGGCACAGGTGAAGCGTCCTCTACACAGATCGCACAGACACTGGATATTCCACGGGCATTCAGCATTTCGCAGAACTATCCTAACCCCTTCAACTTATCAACAGTGCTGCGATACGAGATTCCCCTAAAGAGTCTGGTTACCTTGGCCATCTACAATGTGATGGGACAGGTTGTCAGGAAGGTTGTGGAGGCAAATCAAGATCCTGGTTACTATCAGGTTGTTTTTGAAGCAACGGGACTTCCGTCAGGTGTGTATTTCTGCAGACTTGAAGCAGCTCTAGATGGCATTGGATCAAGGACGTTCACAGACATCAAGAAAATGATCCTCATGAGATAGTATCAGCAGAAGAAGGACCACACTGAACACTCATGACCCACGCATTCTTTCGCGCGTTCAACGCCAAGCTGACCCAAAGCGAAGTAAGCCGCATTGCAGGCCTTACCACTCCCGAACAGATACAGAGACTCCTAGACAGTGTAGATTATAGCGAGGAGGTACGATATCGTTGCCCCCTTAATGTGTTGAAAGACTGCAAGGGACACTGTTTCGATGGAGCTGTTTTTGGTGCTGCGATGCTTCGACGGATCGGCTACCCTCCCCTTGTTGTCGATATCATCCCCAACGAAAACGACGATGATCACGTGCTCGCTGTCTACAAAACCGAGGGACACTGGGGAGCTGTTGCCAAATCAAATTTCACAGGCCTTCGCTACCGTGAGCCGGTTTATCGAAGTTTGCGAGAATTGGTTTTGTCGTATTTCGAGGATTTCTTCAATTCGATCGGCGAAAAGACGCTTCGCGCCTATACGAGGCCGCTTGATTTGAGGATGTTTGATTCATTAGACTGGATGGTTCGAGACGAAGCCCTTGATGCAATTGGCGAGAAGCTTGATGAGATCAGGAAGTTCAAGGTGTTGACACCCAGCATGATCCGGAACCTTTCATTTGCCGATCGACAATCGGTGCAGGCAGGTTTGCTGGGAGCAAGAAAAGATGGTCTGTTCAAGCCCAGCAAGAATAGATAGAATTGTTACAACGTCTGTTTGACAAGGATCGATTTTCACCCGGAGAGGGATCCACCCAATGAGCCAGCCGCGGCACACAACGGAAGGGCTTTTCAAATCCTTCAATTCACGATTGAAGTCGTTTATTCTTCAACGCGTATCCGACCAATCTGCTGCTGATGACATCCTTCAAAACGTGTTTCTGAAGATCCATGCACGCATCGATTCACTTCGCGACGAAACAAAGCTGGAAAGCTGGATCTTCCAGATCACACGGAACGCCATCGCTGACCACTACCGTGCTCGATTCTCTTCGCACGACACATTAGAAGCAGAAGAACCGGCAGAGATACCCGCTGAGGAAAATGCGATGGAGAAGCTTTCCGCGGGGGTGCGGGAGATGATCAATCAGCTTCCGGACCACTACCGTGAAGCGCTCATGCTCACGGAGTTCGAAGGGCTCTCTCAGCAAGAGCTCGCGGAACGGCTTGGCCTCTCACTCTCGGGGGCAAAATCCAGAGTCCAGCGCGCCCGCCAGCTTCTCAAAGATCTTTTGATGCAGTGTTGCCACATCGAGTTCGACCGGTACGGGACGATTATCGATTACCATCCTCATGAGTGTTGCTGCTGCACGCCGACAGCAACGTCGCAACAAGTCTGAGTTTTCACTAACTTTTTCAGTCTCTATTCCTCAGCGCTCTTCCCTGACTTGATGAAAATTCAACACCCTCGCGTTGCTGCGCTCTCGAAAGCCACAGCGGCTGTTCTGGTCTGGGGAGCGTCGTTCATTGCCACCAAACTTGCGTTGCGAGAGATGGCTCCCGTGGTTGTTATCTGGCTTCGGTTCGGCATCGGTGTCATGATACTGGGCGCATTTGTTATCGCGCGCAGGAAACTTACTCTCCCCGCTCCCCGGGAGCTTGGATACTTCGCGCTCCTCGGTTTTCTTGGAATCACGTTTCACCAGTGGCTGCAGGTAACGGGATTGCTCACCGCCCGTGCCACTACAACGGCGTGGATCATTACTACGATTCCCATATTCATCGCTCTTCTCGCCAGAGTCATGCTCAAAGAGAGACTTGGATGGAGCAGAATCGCCGGGATCGCCCTTGCTGCATTCGGTGTGCTCCTGGTTGTAACGCACGGTGAAATAGACACTATTCTGCGTGGTCAGTTTGGCACTCAGGGCGATTTTCTTGTACTCCTGAGCGCGGTCAACTGGGCCGTTTTCTCCGTCCTCTCGCGCAAAGCCCTTCACACTCACCCCGCAACACAGACAATGTTTTTTGTGATGTTGTTTGGTTGGCTTTTCACATCTTTCTGGTTCGCAAGCACGCCCAACGTTCATTCTATTGTGCATCTCTCTTCGCAAGCCTGGTTCAGTATCTTGTTTCTTGGAATATTCTGTTCCGGCTTTGCCTACATCTTTTGGTACGACGCCCTGAAAGAGTTGAATGCGTCGCAGGTTGGATCACTCCTCTATTTGGAGCCCCTTGTTGCGGTTATTGTTGCGGCTCTGTTGCTTCAAGAGGAGTTGTACGTCGCCGTTTTCGTCGGCGGTGCGGGCATTATAGCTGGAGTCTGGTTGGTCAATCGCCCTGCCATTGCTCAATCGACACCTGACTAAGAATATTTTGCGTCTTTTTTCGACCTTTGGCGTCTATGAAGAGAAAGGTTGAACACAAGGAGAATACTATGGCAGATACGCAGAATGACGAAATCAGAGAATCTGTGAAGCACTATTACAGTGAACTCGCAAATCAGGCCGGCAGCTCATGTGGATGCACGCCTTCTGCCTGCTGTGGCGGAGAGACCTCAGCAGCGCAAAACAAGGTGAGTTCGAAACGTCTCGGCTATTCGGACCGGGAGCTCGACGCTATTCCCGAGGGATCGATCCTCGGCCTCGGATGCGGCAATCCAACAGGATTAGCGAGTTTGCGTCCCGGCGAGCAAGTACTCGATCTGGGAAGCGGTGGGGGAATTGACTGTTTCATCGCCGCACAAAAAGTCGGAGAGCACGGCTCTGTCACCGGCATAGATATGTCGCCTGCGATGATTTCCAAGGCCCGCCACAACGCCGCCGATGGCCGGTACAAGAACGTCGATTTCCATCTCGGAACCATCGAACACCTCCCCGTGCCATCGGACGGCTTCGATGTCATCATCTCCAACTGTGTCATCAATCTTTCTCCGGAGAAGCCTGCTGTGTTCAAGGAAGCGTTTCGTGTCCTGAAGCCCAGCGGACGGCTCGCCATCTCGGATATCATTGCGAGCGGCCCTCTGCCGGCTCAGGTCCGGGAGAATGATGCGTTATACTGCGCGTGCATCGGCGGTGCGGCTTCACAAACCGAGCTCGTAGCCATGCTGACAGAGGCCGGGTTTGAGCAGATCCGGATTACTCCGCAGGAGCAAACCAGAACCGCACTGCGGGATCTCTTACCAATCACTGATGTTTCGATGGAAGTTGTTTCCGCCTACATCGAGGGAGTGAAGCCGGGGCTCTGAGACTTGCGGGGATCCAACATCAGCAAGAATCGGGTGGATGTTCCGAAGAGATTCTGTTATCGTGTCGGAAATGAGGAGGAGAGCAAGAGAGATGAGTCGTAAGAGTCTAGCCCAGGAAGCACTCGATTTCCAGCGTGTCGAACGCTCCATCACGTTTCTCCAATCGAACTACACGCGACAGCCTGAGCTGCAGGAGGTTGCCCGCAATGTTCATCTGAGCGAGTACCATTTCCAGCGCCTTTTTACGCGGTGGGCAGGCATCAGTCCGAAGAAATTCCTGCAATATCTCACTCTCGAACATGCAAAGCGCGCGCTCAAAGAATCCCGCACCCTCCTTGATGCCACCATGGACACCGGGCTCTCAAGTCCCGGCAGGTTGCACGATCTTTTCGTGACGGTCGAAGCTATGACGCCGGGAGAATTCAAGCGCGACGGAGAAGGCCTGACAATTCAGTATGGAATTCATCCAACACCCTTCGGAGAATGTCTTCTGGGAGCTACGAACAGAGGGATTTGCGCGCTTTTCTTCGTCCAGGGCAATAGTCGCAAGGAGGTTCGTGAGGAGCTTCGCGCCCGATGGGTGAACGCCCATATCATCGAGTCTCCAGATATTACCCAACAGCATATCGACCGCATTTTCGGCAGCCAGTCTTCGATGCAACGCGCTCCTTTGTCGCTCTTTCTCAGTGGTACAAATTTCCAGATCAAAGTGTGGGAAGCGCTGCTGAGAATTCCTGCAGGACACGTTCTTTCGTACGAGGACATTGCGCAGCGCATCGGTCAGCCGAAGGCAAGTCGGGCTGTGGGAAATGCAGTGGCAAAGAATCCCATCAGCTACATTATTCCCTGCCACCGGGTCATTCAATCTGCAGGCGTGACGGGGAATTATCGATGGGGACCGGCCAGAAAGAAGGCCATGCTGGGCTGGGAGTTCGCACACTCCTCGGAGAATCAGGCATAATTAAGACAGGAACAAAAAAAAGCCCGTTGAGGATGGCGTCAACGGGCTTTGGTGTGTACTTCAAGAACGGCGTCAATAGATGACTTTTTGCTGTCCCATCTCGAGGGCGATCACTTTGTCCACGACTCCTTCTTTCGCAGCAGCCTCACGCAGGCGGTCAATTGCCTCGGTGGGATTCGCGTCAGATCCGTAGAAGAGAGTACCGTAGTGCACTGGCAGCAGGTATTTTGCCCCGACCTCCTTAAAGATTGTCAGCGCACCAAGAGGACTGGCATGCACTCGCCCGCCAATGCCGCTCCCTCCGCCGGGAGCAATGGGGACAATGGCGACGTCGATCTTGAACCGCCGGCCGATCTCTTTGAAGAACTCCGGGTTGTACCCTGTATCACCGGTGAAAAAGACAACGAATCCGCGATACTCGATCACATACCCGGTGTAGCCGAGGGTCCCCAACCACGCCCCGTCGAATCCGTACCTTCCGGTGAAGTGCTGGACCGGCACGGCTGTGATGCGCACCTCACCGCGCTCCAAAAGCTCCCATGGTTTCAGTTCATCAACATCCTTGAAGCCAAGATCCGGAGTATATTGGAGAGCGCCCTCCGGAATCACAAGCTCGCCGCCTTTCGGAAGCATGTCGAGACTGCCGTAATTAAGGTGGTCAAAGTGAATATGGGAGACAAGCGTGAGATCTACCCTGGGAAGACTTTTCGGATCGAGACCGGGATGCACGGACCGCCGCGCGATCAATCCAATGGTATTGGTGAAGAAAGGATCCGTTACGATAAGCTTGTCGCACATCTGGATCAATACCGTCGAATGGCCAACCCATGATACTGCCAGCTGTGCCCCGGGAAGAATCGGGGTGGTGATCATATACGGCGCGGGGGGTATCGGATCGGCCACCTTGCCGATCGATTGCACCACAATTCGCTGGATGTACGAACTGCAGCCATTCAGCACCAGCAACAACGAAATCACCAAAGTAGTAGTGGTGGCTTGACACTTCATTGTTCGGGTCCATTCATCTACTTGGTTACTTCCGACTTCGCAATGACTCCAATATTGGCGATCGTCTCCCCCTTTCTCATCGATGGTACTGCACAGAGGTACAGGACAACCCCAGCCGCCGGAGACGTCGCTTCGAATATCGTCTTACCAACATAGTCTGTCACATATCCGATCTTCATTCCTTGCTCGACGTACGTCCCTCGTTTTACGAGAGGATAGAAGATCCCTGTTTGTTCGCTCGTCACAGATGAAATACTCTCAATCCAAACAGGATGCTCAATAAGCTTGGGGCTGCCGGGAAGCATCTTCAGGTAGCGCATCACGTTCAAGCAACCTTTCACGAGTGCGGTAACGTCTTCTGGTTCGACCGTTCCTGCGTGGCCGGCTTCAACGGTAATGGATGGCTTGCCACGCGTGGTTGCTGTGTTCTCCAGATACCGTGATGCGTTTGGGTCCTTCGGCCTGTCCGCTGAAATGATGATGTGATCGAGTCCGAAGGCAAGAACCATCTCACGGGAGATTCGATCCTGGCTGTCATTGCCGGTCTTTGTCCAATAACTGTATGGCCGCAAACTCTCGTCGAGGTCGCCGCCATGAAGATCAATCAGGTGATCACACTGCTCGATGACTTGTTTTGTCATCAGATACGAAGCCCGGTCGGTCTGCGTCCCATCCATTTTTCCAGGATACATGCGGTTCATATTTTTGCCATCGATCGGATTTACATGCGGGACTTTCTGCTCAAACGACTGGATGTTGACAAGCGGCACTATAATGACTGTCCCCGAGAGGTCGGCAGGATTAATTGAGCCGATGAGTTTCTCCAGCGCGATGATCGAAGCGTATTCCGTTCCGTGTGCTCCCGCGACAAGGGCCAGCACTGGTCCACGGCGGGCACCATGGAGAATTGCGACTGGGATGCTTGTCGCGGCATCGACCCCTGCCGGCACGTCAATCGTGCCCGTAGCCGTTTGACCCCGGGCCGCTGAAGCCGTGCCTACTACGAACACAGACCGATCTTGAGCGGCCGATAGCGAAACCAGAGAAAGCACAACAACCATTGTGAACAGAGCAGACGGTCGCATGGTGTGGCTCCTTTCAAGGACAGTGATGAGTTGGGAAGTTCTTTGTTTGTTCGTTCAATATTCGAACCGCCAAGAACGCCAAGATTTCATGTGAGTATAACACGCTTGATGCCGTCCTTCAGTACAGAAACATTGAAATTGATGAGAAGAGCAAGAGAATGCCCTGTGGCTTTGAGGTACGACAGTGTTTGAGCAACATGAATAGGAGCCAGGATGTCCACCGTCTTGAGTTCTACAATAAGCTCGTCGTTCACGAGAATGTCCATTCTCCCATCTCCCACCTTCTCACCCTTGTACTGAACGCCGACAGCGAGTTGACGCTCGAAAGGAATTCCTCTTAATTTCAACTCAACGCATAGAGCTTCTTCATACACCGACTCGAGAAATCCCGGTCCCAATATCCTGTGAACTTCTATTGCCGCTCCGATCACTTCATGAGCCATTTGATCAATTTCCTTGTCTGGCTCTTTCATCAATTCTACCTCTCCACAGTCGTTTTCTTGGCGTCTTGCCTGCCCCGAACGATTTTAGTTCGGGGGCGGTTAATTTTCTTCCAGTAATGGATGCTTCAGATGGAAATCCGTCGCATCCTGATATGCTTTCGCAGCAGCCAGGAGTTTTGCCTCGCCAAAAAGCTTTCCGGTGAATGTGATGCTCGTCGGTGTTCCTTCTTTCGTGAATCCGTCCGGGAGGACGACACAAGGATGGCCGGTGAGGTTCGTCAGTAGGAGATTGCTTCCGCCAAACGATGGAGCAACGTACACATCAATATCCTTCATCAGTTTCTGCATCTCCTGGATGACGAGATACCGGATGCGGTTGGCCTCGATGTACTCAACGGCCGGTATGAAACGGGAACTCCGGAATGAGTTCGGCCATGCACTCTTCATCTGCCGTACCATGGAACTATCCTTGCCGCTTCGCGTCAACTCATCGAATGCGGTAGCTGCTTCAGCGTTGAGTATAATGCGCAGGTTTTCTACCGGGATGTTCGGAAGCTCGATCGGGGTGAGCTTTGCACCCAATCGCCTCAGGACTACGAGCACTGAATCATTGGCGGCTTTGTTCCCTTTCGCACTGTCAAAGTCCATCTTCAGATAACCAATGCGCAGCGTTTTCCAGTTCACCTTCGGATCGTAGTTGAACGGTGCATCAACCAGGGTTTGGTCCACTCCATCGGGGCCAATGATTGCGCTAAACACCAACGCACAATCCTCCACCGTCCGGCAAATTGGTCCGATCTTGTCCATGGACCAACTCAGCGCCATGGCGCCGGTGCGGCTCACTCTGCCATAGGTCGGACGAAGCCCGGTCGCACCGCACCGGGTTGACGGCGAGACAATCGAGCCCAGCGTCTCCGTGCCGATCGAAAAACCAACAAGCCCTGCCGCCGTTGCCGATGCGGCGCCGGCCGATGAACCGCTCGATCCTTGTTTATAGTTCCAGGGATTCCGCGTTCTTCCGCCGTACCACACGTCCGCCATCGCCAGCTCTCCCATGGTCAGTTTAGCAACAAGCACAGCGCCGGCTTGCTCGAGACGTTTGATGACGGCTGCGTCTTCATTGATCACCTGGTCTTTGTACGGCACTGAACCCCACGTAGTCTTGTAGCCTTTAACCGAAAGGAGGTCCTTCGCACCGTACGGGATACCATGGAGGAGTCCCCGGTACTTCCCTTTCGCAATTTCCTCGTCGGCGCGCTTCGCCTGCTTCAGCGCGAGATCTTCGGTCAGCGTGATGACACATTCAAGCTTTGGCCCGAATTTCTTAAGCCGATTGAGATACATCGTCGTTAACTGGAGCGCGGTGATCTTGCGCGTGCGTATCAGTTCGGCAAGTTGTCCCACCGACGCAAAAGCAAGGTCCTCGAGGTTATTCGGCACCTTGATCTTCGCCGGCGAGCTTGCCTTGAACGGTTTTCGCACCTTCTCGAATTGGAAACCGACCGGAATTGGATTGAACAAAATGGCAGGCGGCACGCTGTTGGGTAGTGCGATGGCTCTGATCTTGCCGTAGTTTTCGAATTGCTCGGCGAGATTCTCCAACATCGAATCCCGCTTGGCCTCATTGAATTCCAGGCCGTAGAGCTTTTGCGCCTGCCCGACGATCTCCGTATTGAAGGGATTCGGCTTCTTTTCTTGCTGTGCGAAGCATGGTGTGAGCAGACCGACAACAAGCCCGGCTGCAACAAGATGCTTGACCGATGCGCTGTGGTTCATGTTCTTGTCCTTCTATCGAGTCGGTTCGACCTGCTTCGTTTGTTTGTCAAGCTTGCTGTAATCAAGCTCAGATCCCAGAACGCTGTGCGGAATGAGGTAGACGACGAACATAATGATAGAGGCAGCAAGCGCCCATCGCGCCGGATTCTTTGCCCGTGTGAGGGCAAAAGCGGCAACAACCCACGCGAGAAACGCCAGCGCGGTCTTGTTGTCGGTGAGATCCGTGCCAAACGGCCAGCCGGTCCACCACACGTTGAAGGAATACCATTGCATCAGCGGACCAAGGACAAAGCCACCGACAAATAGAACGCCGAGGGTCCAGTACGTCAACTTCTTGATGTTCACCTCTTTGCTGAAATATGGAACCATCCAAAAAACAGGACCAAAGAAGAAAATTCTTAACATCCAGCTTGTCCCCTTCTTCAGCCTTCGCTCTCCACTGAAATATGCCAGACCGGCTCGAATAGAGAGAAACATTGCCAGAAACATTGCTAAGATATGCGGAATCATCACAAATACGGGGACATCGCCGCGGAAACGAATCACAACGGGATCGGCGGCAGGCAGGGTTGCTTTCGCTTCTCCTTTCTGTAGCTCGACGTAATAGACCAGTTTCCCAGCCATCGGTTGATGCGGGAGCTGAGCATCCAGGAGACCACTCGAAAATGCCATCGGGACCTGAGTCCACTTATCGTTGGTCTTGAACCGTTTCCAAAATAAATCTCCTGAAATCGATTGATCGTTGGTCCTAACTGTCACCCTTGAGTTCATAGAGTCTGCATGGCTTCGTTTGAACACATAGGGTATTGCTCGTTCACCAAGTTTCACGATTCCGGATACAGGATACGTCGGGCCGGTGAGCCGCTGATAGACAGCGGAGCCAATAGTTATATACATAGCCAACGCCCAAAAGACAACTGATCGATTGGAGGGAATGGTGATAATCCAAGTCCACCATCGGGAAATTGGAGATTGATTCATGATTCGGGGTTCCTTATTGCTTTGCGGTGAAATGTGTTTTATCCGTTGGCATGTTCATTCCCACCCCCTCTTACTCCCCCTCACAGCTTCTCGATCTGCTTGATCTCAACGATTCTGCCCCACATATGGAAACTTGCGCGATCGGGCAGTTCTTTTGCCTCGAATCGGACACGGAGACCGTCTTTCTGGAACTCGAGAGGCAAACCCATGGGGTCGTAGTTCTTCCCATCATCCCCCTTGATACCGTAGAACCCACCTTCGAACGAGAGAAAGACGATGGTCCCTGTTGTCACAAATGTATCATCGTTTTCAGTCTTGCACGATTCACCGTGAAGAAGAGTTGCGATAATCGCTATGATGAGGAGAGTTTTTTGCCTCGTGCAACGCATGCTACACCTTCTCAATATGAAGCAGTTCTACTCTCGGGATCCCGAAGTGCAGGGAGCCGCCCAGTTCTCTCGCTTCGAATCGTACCCGTATCTCCTTTTTGCCGAACTCCTGAGGGAGGTCTATGGGATAGTACTTTTTTCCGTCGTCTCCCTCGATTAATAGAAGCCAGCAAAATCGAGGACATCTGACCGATAAGCGATGGTGCCCGTGGTTTTGGCCGTGTCCTCATTTTTCCATGACACATGACCCGGCGAGGAGCGACCAGGCGATGATCGGGATGAGCAGGAGCAATCTATTCATGATGCTCTCCGAGGTGACACAGAGTCATGTATTCTTTCTTGAAAGAAAGCGTATATGGCGATGGGGTTGAGCTGCTGATGGAACTTCGTCGTTCTTCAAGACGCTGATGGACCCGTCAATCTCCAGTACGGCTATGCTGACATCGGAGATCGCGGCAATGCCATGCTCCCGCAAAGCTTGAGTCAGGGAGTCCGCCGACACCTTTTCCTTTGCCAGGTGTTCCTCAATGATCTTGCCATGCCGAATGAGGAGCGTTGGTGTCCCTTCGATGATCTTCCGCGCTTTCCTGTTGCGCCAGACAAGCTGTGTGACGGCCGTATTCATAAGGAGCAACGTAACGGCAGCAACAATTCCCCCTACGAGTGTAGTATCAGATCCCGTCATCGCATTCTGGACAGCGTTTGATATCAACAGGAGCAATGCCAGATCAAAGGGCGTCATCTGTCCAACCTCGCGCTTTCCTGTCAACCGTATACCAACCAGAACAACAATGTAGATTATAGCGGTCCGAAGGACGATCTCGATGAGTGTTTCAGAAAAGTTCCACATAGGGAGCCTCGTTGGGAGTTTCGGTGGACGCGGCAAACAGCTACCGGGGCCGCTCTTGCTGGTACAAGCCGAATTCAGCAACGGTCAAGAGGCCGAAATCGGTTTTTACCGTTCGGGCCTTGATGATTTTGAACAGATCTCTCTGCACGTACCACATTCGGGAGGTGGGTTGTCGTCCGGTTCCATCCGACAGCGCTGGCCGAACGTCGGTGAATATCTCTGTGTTGCGAGCCTGTTTCAGTCCCGGGAGATTTCCTGAAACGACAAACGGGGTTTCGGGAGATTCCTGGAGTCCGGCAATTGTTTGAACACACCGTGAAATATCATTGGCGGGAGCCTTTTCCGGCAGCCACGTGCTCACGACCGTGACGTCCTTCGCACCGGCATCGATTGCGACGCGGAGAGCATATTCACTGAATGCAGAAGGGACGTCATAGTCCTTCTTTTGATTCGACCGGATCGGGTAGACGCTGAACACAGCATTCCCAAGCTGCCGTCCCATGATATCGGTTGATTCACCGAATGCGTGACGCATGTCCGCCTGAGCAGCCAGCTCGCCGACAAAGTCCACGCGCGTCTTCACGTTGGGATATCTAGTAATTCCCTGCACCGTGAGGATTTCAACCTGTTCTTGTTTCAGAATGCCGGCAAGCTTCTCAATGTCCTTCTTTTCAATTCTCTTGCCATACCCAGCAAGGTCCATGCATGCCATCTTGATGCTTGTAGCCAGGACCAGTCGTGGTGGCGCTGGATCAGGCGTTGACGCTTTCTGTGGAGCAGAACAACCAGACAGAGACAGTATTCCGACAACAAGAGTAACAATCGTGGATCGAACCATACGGTCGCATTCTTGAGGTAGTGATCAAGGTGCCGCTTGACGAGAAAAATACTCTTTTCTCACCAAAGAATCACGGGGATTGAATGGATTGCGGGTTGGTGAACGCGGATTGCAGACCGCCTGGCCATCAAAGCGGGCGGCAAACGAGTGGAGCTGGACTCTACGGAAGGATTGTCAGATTCGAAGGACTTTGGCGCCTCGAACACGTCCGGCTTTGAGTTCGAGCAACGCTTTGTTTGCATCGACCAGCGGGTACTCTTCCACCTCAGGTTTGATTCGCATCTCGACAGCCAATTGCAGAAACTCGCTTACATCGCGGCGTGTGACATTTGCCACACTCTTGATCTCTTTCTCCATCCAGAGGTGCACCGGATAGCTGAGGCCGAGGAGTGCCTCTTTGTCGACCTCCTCTTTGCGAATAGCGTTGATGACAAGCCGGCCGCCCGGCTCAAGGCACCGAAGAGCCTCGACGTCCGGTTTCCATACGGGTGTGGTATCAATAATAGCGTCAAGTTTCTGGGGCGGCTCGTCTGCGGTGTCGCCCGCCCAGACCGCACCAAGTTCTCGAGCAAATATTCGTTCTTTCTCGCTGCGGGTGAAAACAAACACCAGGACATTCGGGAAGCGATGCCTCATGATTTTCAGAACCAAATG
>Ga0315297_10000142_pt1 | contig 38146 bp, 34 predicted proteins | sample YL17G15_0_MG_FD_203628 | JGI IMG/M metagenome (GOLD analysis project Ga0315297, IMG submission 203628) | Sediment microbial communities from Yellowstone Lake, YNP, Wyoming, USA - YL17G15_0 | ecosystem: Environmental > Aquatic > Freshwater > Lake > Sediment | place: USA: Wyoming | collected...
CCTGCAACACGAGGACTAAGAATGGTAATGGACTACTCACAACAAGTAGGAGATAAAGAAACAGCCAAAGCAGTAAAAGAAGAAATAATCAATTACGAACCACCAAAAGAAGGATATTAAGATGGCAAAAGAAGCAACATACTGGGATACGGAAACAGGATACACAAAAACAGTAACAATGAAACTAGACTCTTACGAATTATTTAACGCTGTAAAAAAAAGGCTAAAAGAGGAACGTAATCAAGAAATATCTGAGCACATAATAAGAGAAGCAACCACTGGAAGCAGAATCCATAATAAAGATTTAGCTTCAGATATAGAAGCAGAGAGAGCATTCATCTACGATTGCCTATCAGAAACTTACCCACAAATTGTCAAGGAAATAGAAGAGATGACAGACCCTAACAAAAACCCGTGCACAGCAATATTCGGAAGACTAGACATAGAGATACAGACAAGAATAAAAAAATCAATCGACAGAGAACTAGGAAAGATAAAAAAGAATGATGCAATAAGCTATAACGAGACATTCGAATGCGAAGAAAAAGCAACAGGAAAAAAACTTTTTGTAAAAGCAACAACAGAAAAGAAAAGAGCAGAACTAGAAGCAATAATAAACCACACATTATCTCGAGATAAAAGAACTTCAGACCTTGTAGCGTTCACAGACACACCAAGCCCAATAAACTGCCAAGGAATATACTTAACAATAAGAGAATGGTTGCCTCAAACGAAAGAAGAAGAAAGAAACACGCATTACTGGATGGCAGCATACGCAAAATATCATGTTCGCGCAAAAAAAGTTCTTGAAGAAAACAGGGTCAAAATCCCAACATTCGAATACAAAAGCTTTGATGAGCGTCTAGAACTTATGGACAAGAACAAAAAAATGATCAATCTTTCAAGAATCAAACAACTAAGAAAACAATACCAAGAAAACTGCGAAGAACTAAAACACGACGCACAATACTTACTCCAAGGAGATGCTAAGACAGGAAACACAGTAGACGGAAAAATGATAGACTTAGAAGGAACAGCACTAGGAAGCCCCGCAATGGACTTATCAATAACACTAACACAAAGAGGCATAAAAGAACAAGACTGGCTACCCTACTTAGAAACGTACTTAAGAACTCGCTCAAAAGAAGAAGGAGTAATATACACAACAAAAGATCTTTTAGGACTATATGATAAAACAAGAAAAGCAAAAACCGTATCATGCGTAAGAGAACTATCAGGCCTGATGAGAAGAACAATAAGAAAAGAACAAGAAAAACAGATAGAACAATTATACGACGCACTTATATCAAAATAATCTCCATCCTAGCAGACAACGCAAACAAATAATTCATGATCCTATTACAGAAAAAAACTATTTCTGGATTATAACCCTTATTAGTAACCATCTTAAAATATGTATTCTTTGAATGATCATCATCATAATCCTTTCTTGATTCTAGATGGAGGTTTCCTACAGCTAAGAAATCACCTTTCATAAAAGCTGAAGATAACATATCAAAAAAATATATTTGGTCACTTATCAATTCGTTAGTCTTCTTTGTAACACTTATCTTATTATTTAAAATACACTCAAAAAGCCTGAAATACTCAGCACCAACCTTTTCTATTAAGAAGATTAGGGTGTTATATTCTACTCTCTTATCACCACCAAAACCTGTAACATTGAGAGTTCTTTGGCAATGATCTCTTAATTTTATCAACTGTTTTCTTATCAAAGATAACTCTTCCTCTTTCTTCTTAACACCACCCAAATGCTCTTTTAATGAAGAAGAAAGAAACTTAAGAGTCTGAAACATCTTATTAAGCTGCTTAGGAAACTCCTCATCATTCTCACCAGCCATGACTTTGATAATGATAATATTCTTACTATGATCAACAACATTACAACCTATAAGAGAAGTGCAAGCATCCTGGATCTTTATCGCATCATCAGGATTGTCAAAACTAACACTAATCTCATCAAAACCTCTTCTATAAGCACCAGAGATCAAGGTTCTTATGAATTCTTTCTTAGACTTATCAATACTAAACCCTATCTTCTTGGGAACATGCTTAAGATCAGAACTAACAATAAGGTTAGACCTGTCTATAGAGATACTAACCTCATCACCAACCTTAAGATTCCTCTCCTTAACCCACTTAGCTGGAACAGTCAATGTTAAAGCATCCCTGCCCTGTTTTACAAGTTTTCTAAGCATGGAAAGGTGTAAAGCAGTATTAATATATAAAACTTTCTAAAATACATATAAGTTATATAACAAATATAAATTAAATATATATAATATAATTTGTTACTACCACTTAGTGGGGTGGGTCGAAGCGTGTTAACGACCCCAGAAATCGAAAAACACCCAACCCACAACATAAATCTTGAACAAAACAATGAGGGAAACAAAATGAGCCAAAAATTAAAAGAATTTCGTAATGATGATTTAGCTACTGCTTTGGAAAACTGCCAAAGCGAAGGATACAAAGCAATGTTTATGCCTGAGCTTGCTGACGCAAGAGTTAAAGGCAAAGCAGCATGGGATAAATGGTACAGTACACCAAGCGTTAGAGCTACAGGAAAGACAAATCAAGGAAATGCTGTTGTGGTTTATGCTCATATTCCTAATTATTTTAGCAATCCTGAAAACATAAAGAGTGCTCTATCAAGCTTAGTTAATGGAGCTGGCAGAATGCCTCAAGAAGAATTCCAGAAACTAGTTGATGCAGAAGATGGCAAGAAAGTTTTTGTTGTTGATTATGACAAGCTTAAAAACTCAAAATCAGAAAGAATCCCTTTAAGTGAAGCAATAGAACATCCTCAAACAATTCCATTCTTAGGCGGACAAGAAAGAGCTGAGGAATATCTTGCAAAATTCAAAGAAGCTTACAATACAAACCAAATAGGAATTTGGCACTGTGACGATCTTAATGAAAATAGTCTAATGGGGCGTTTGCTCTTCGTGGGCAACGACGACTACAACCTTAATGGCGACGGCAACCTCAGCAACATTGGGCGTTTTCTTGGGGTACGTCGTGAAAGAGTCGCCGAAGACGGCGCAAAAAAAATTAAGACACCAAGTCTTAATGAAATTTTGAAATATTCAAAAAACTTTGTAGCAAAAGCATCACAAGAAGATTTTGAACAAGGATTAAGGCAATTATATCAAAGGTGAAAACAAAATGAAACAAGTCATAAAAGAATTTCATGATGAGGAGAGTATAGCAACTCCCTTGGAGAACTGCCAGGAATCAGGCTACAAACCGATGTTTATACCTGAGCTTGTTGATGCAAGAATGAAAAGTAAGGTAGATTGGTTCAAATGGTATACTACACCAAGTGTTAGAGCAACAGGAAAGACAAGGCAAGGTAATACAGTTGTTGTTTACGCACACATTCCTAACTATTTCAGTAATCCCTCAAATATAAGGAAAGCTATTGAGGAAGAATCTTTTGAGATAGGAGATTTTGACCCTCACGCCGGCATTATGCCTCAAAAAGAGTTCCAGAAGCTAGTTGATGCAGAAGACAATAAAAGAGTATTTGTAGTTGATTATGATAAATTGACGGAGACGGGACCGTTTTGTTACTTCCTAAGTGAAATTAGTGAAGCTTTAGAAAATCCGCGAACTATACCTTTCTTTGGCGGACGAGATAGAGCAGAGAAGTATATTACAAAATATACGGAAACTTACGGAAGAGACAGTATTATGATGGGTTCATTATTTCATGATAATTTAATGGAACAACCAGTTGGGCGTTTGTTATTTCTGGGAGGCAACTCCGCCTATGGCTTTGATGATTCGCTTTATGTAGGTGGTCATAATCGCTTCTTAGGAGTACGTTCAGGTGACGCAAGAAAAATTAATGCGCCAAACCTAGACGAGATGCTAAAATACTCCAAAAACTTCGTCCCAAAAACAAAATTCTTAGAATTCCAACAAGGACTAAAACAATTATACAAAAGGTGAAAACAAGATGAAAAGCAAAGCATTAAGCACTTTAGCATTGCTGGCAGGAATAGCATACTCCAGCCAAGAACAAGCGCTGCCATACACACCAAGCAATCCAGCAAAAGAACCCGCTTACCAAAGCATAGAAGCAAAAGTGATGACCCCAACAGACCTAGAAAGAGAATACGACCGAAAAAACTTCAACGGAATAAACTCAAACGTCATATTCGAACGCGAAGAAGGACTATTAAAAGTAATCCACCTATTTAGATACAAAGAAGATAATTATTCAGATCTAACAGTAGCCATAGAAAGAACATACAACCCCCTAATTAAAAACCCACAAGCACCGCTGAAAAAAACTATCTGCGTCAGCTACAGAAGAAATAATTTCTGCGTCAACGACGACAGTTCAGCCTCAGAAGAAGAGCGTGAAGCTATTGAAATCATAAAAAACCTTTTCCGCGAAACAAACACCAAACTATATGACATAGCATTTGAAGATATCAAACTAAAAGACGCAGACAAAGCCCCCTCATACGACTTGATACACAGAAATTACAGGGAACAACTAAAACAGAACGTCAGTGACGAAGACATTGAACGAACTACAAGACCAGACAAAAAACAACAAAAACAAAGGTGAAAACAATGGATTTTGAAAAAAGAATAGAACTATATTATGGTCAATCTCCAGTAAAAGGAGACACTAAAACCATACAAGAATGTCTAGACAAAGAAAACGAATTCTGCGCAGTATACACACAAAACGACTTACCAGCAGAAGTACACAACAGAACAAACGAACACATGCAATCAAATTTCGGTGTCAATAGCGAATTTGCAAAAGAAAATGGCAGCTACATAAAACCATACATGTTAGACACAAAAACAGGCAAAGCAACAATAGGACCAGACTCTGTAATACAAGCACAAGCAACACCAGAATCACTAAGAGGAACAGGAGTAATAGTTGGAGGAACATTCTTTCACACAAACATAGCAGACACAGTCCTAAAAGAATTCCAAAACCAAGGATACAAAACAATAAGAAAATACGAATAAAAAAACGAAGATGAAAAGGTGAAAAAAATGACACAAACAATGCTATTATGGTCTATCAGTCTTGGTGAGATCTTAGTTGGCGCTCTTTTATTTTTGTTCTCAAAAAAACTAGCCAGATTTTCAGTTTTTATGATCAAACTATATCAATCACTTTTTATCAATGCAATAATCTCAGTATCTAAAAACAAAACAAAGACAAAAGAAGATATTGGCAAGGCAGATGATTTTGTAAAAAAAACAATGGAGTGGAGCAGAAAAGTCCAGATGGTAATTTACATGATCCTCGGAATCATCCTTATCTTGTTTGGCATATTCACATTATCTATCTTGATACTTTCCTATTTTAAATAAAAAATGTTTTAATAACACAAGGTGAAAACAAAATGGAACAAGAAAAAAATGAACAAAACAAAACAATCTTAGACACAATAGATGATACATTAGATGGAATCAATAAAAACTTTGCCAACTATTGTGCATCTCTTCAGAGAAGTACACGAAAAAGTACGGACAGATTCTTTAAAAGCTATGATCGACATCCAGCAGCTTGGACAATAGGACTGTTAATAGGAGGACTTTCAATAATCTCAGACGCACACTGCTTGTATGATCATGCAATACCAACCACAAAAAAGTAATGGCTGAAGGAATCTAATACCTGCACCAATCAGAAGATCATTACAGAGCAGGAGGAGCTAACGAACTAATAAGCTACCTAAAACAAGTAATAAAAGCCAAAAGATAAATTCAAGAAATAAAACTTTTTTATTTCCCCAACTCTTTCAAGAGTTCAAGGAATGTAGAGTTGCTCCAAGCCTGATTCCAACAACCTTCTGACCTTAATGATTCTGCAGAGCTAAGCTCTGAAGCGCAACCAACACAACCCTTCCAAAGAATCTCCTCAGCAGAAGCCTTCATTATCTTCTCGATGTAAGAAGCAAAGTACTCAGCATCAACTCTTCTCATTGCAATTGCTGCCAAATTATTAACCCAAAACCAGGAATCACCACGATGATAAGAACGAGAATCCAAACCAGAATGCCTGCTACAAAACAACCTGTTATTCTTATCAATAGTGCTCAAACCACCCCATTCAAGCCAGATAAAAGGAAGACTGTTCCTGAAACAATCCCTCCACTCCTCCTTATGCAGCAAGTCAGGATAGATATAACAAGCCAAGAAAATATTAGGACGAATAGTGGAATCATTCAAGCCATCAGCCAAAAAAGTATTGTTCCAAAAATTCTTAACAACACTCTTCTTCAAAGAAAGCTCAAAATTCTTGTACTGGATATCACTAGTCAACTCATACATCAACTGATACATAGAAAGACGTAAAGCCTGAATTTCTATCCTTGCACCAGCACGGTTATCACCATCAGCAAAAGTATCCATCCAAGTCTCCAAAACATCATTAACAGCCAAATCATCCTTAGTGCTGAACTTAATCAACAAGAAAAGATAGTGCTCAATCCTATCCTTCAAAACATGCAAATCCTTCTTAGACAAGTGCTTGTCCAAATTCCTATCAAACTCCAAAGCAATAATCAAGTCATGCAATCTCTTGTAAACCCAACCAAGACCATCAGCAGAGTTACGAACATCAAAACCAACCTTGCCCTTCCTGATAGCAATACATTTGCCATCAAAACCAACACTCCTGCTAGAAGTAAGAATCACATCTCTCACAAAATCATAATGCTTCAAATCAATCAAAGCCTTCAAAGCAACAGCCTCATCACGAACCCAGAACTGAAAAAACCAAGGCAGACCAGCAAACACACCCTCATTACTAACAACCAAACCATCCAAAGAATTCAAAGCACAAACCTTGGCAAAATCAAGATCAGAAGAAACAACCTTAGGACAAGAATCAACAAACTCCTTCTCCGCACCAACCAACAAATCATGAGGAGCAACAAAACACTCAACAGCCTCATCAATAGCTCGCTTCTTATCAGTAGAAGCAGCAATAACACACCTAGAACCCTTAAACTTCAAACCATAAAAGACATTCCAGTGAGAAGGAGAGTCACCTCTGGACTCATCCAAAGAATAAAAGTGCTCAACCCACTTATTGATATTCTCCAAAGGCTTATCAGCCACGACAACAACAAAAACCTTGAACTCAGTAGAATTATCCTTCTTCTTCCTAAACTCAATAATAGCTTCATTACCATCAACACTAACACTATAATCCCTGCCTAACTCAGTCATGTCATAAGCTTTCCTAACATCAAAAACCAATTCAACCTCTTTCTCCTTAGAAAGCTCGTAAACAAGACAATTCTTTTTCCTAGGAAGAAAAAAACCCTCAACAAAATCACCACGCTTACGCTCAACACTCACAAAATGATTCCTCAATTCCAAAGCGCGATGCTGCTGCTCAACCTTGATCCAATCCAAAACCTTAAACATCTCACCATTCTCATAAGCAAAGAAACCATCAAATTTGCTCTTAGGAAAAGATGAGAAAGAAACAAAGCTGCCAGCCTTGTTAGTAAGCATGAAACTACAGTCCTCAGCAACATCCTTGCTCAAGGAATTATTGCCAACAACATGAACAACCCTCATCACAATCCCTTTTTCTCCAAAGCAAGATTGTGCGCCTGCACATAATTACCAACAAGCAAATCCCAATCAGCAAGCTCAGCAATCTTTCTAGCAGCCATCTTATTCTTAACCCTATCTTTCTTAGACAACTTAGCAAAATTAAACAAGACATTAGTGAGTTGAGCAACAACATCATCCCTGCTCTTACCCATAGCATTCAAGACAAAAGCACCAGGAACTTCCTTATCAACCTTATCAACAATAAATCTTCCAAAACCAGTAAGGTCAGTGGTCATAGAAGCAACACCAAGAGCGCAAGATTCCAAAGTGGTATAACCCCAAGGCTCATAAGTAGAAGGGAAAACACCTAAATGAGAAGCAAGAATTCCCTGCTCATAATTCAAGTCAAGTAAACCATCAGCACCACTCAAGTAAATAGGATAAAAGATAACTTTTACCTTATCCTCCTTCTTGTTAGTCAAGCCATTCTCGACAAAAGAATTAAGGATAGCATCATTACCATACTTCAAGTCATGCGTTGACAAAGAAGGAATACCTTCCTTAGAAATCTTCGCAACCTTCCTCTTCAAGCTAAGCAGCAAATCCTCATCAAAGATTGTGGTTTTAGAAATCTCTTTCTTAGACAACAAATCCTCAATAATATTAGACTTAATCTCACTAAGATGATCCTCAATATCATCCTTGATGTCCTTGAACAAAGTCATGTTATTCAACACTTCCTCCCTAATACCTCTAATATCAGAAGGTACAAAGAAGAAAGCAATAATTGTCTTCTTAGAACCAGCATCCTTCAACAATTTATTCAAGCGACCAAGAGCCTTAATGAACATGTCAATACCTTTGACCTTAAATTCATAACGGCAAGCAGTGAAAAAAAACAAAGTATCCTTGACCTCAAATTTGTAGTAAGGAAAGAAATACTTCAACAAAAACTCCCTATCCTTATCTCTACAATCCCTATGATCAATAGAAGTCTCCTCAAAAGTTTTATACTTATCAATATTCAAACCATTAGGCAACAACACATCAGGCTTCCTACCAAGAAACTTACCTGCTTCTAAACCTGTAATCTCAGAAACTGTGGTGAAAACATCACTATTCTTTGCTGACGCTGCCTCAACCATATGCTTAGCTTCACAAAAACAACCATACGCTTCTTTATTAACATCAAACCTTTCCATATTATTATAGATATCAACTTCTTTAGAAGCAAGACTTCTACCAAGCATTGTAGCATGAGTAGTGAAAACAGTACCAACCTTGCAATTCCTGTTCTTAAGATAAAGAAGAGCAGTGCCAGAAATCCACTCGTGAAACTGAGCAACAATCCTAAAACCACTCTTGTACTTAGAGATAGTTTCAATCACTTTTCCAACACAATAAGACCAGACAACAACCTCATCATAATCAAAACCAGTCCTTAAAGAATCAACACCATAAACATCCCAAAGCCACTTCTTCAACTCATCAGTTCTAGACATCCAACTAAGGAAATCAATAAGAATAACAGAAGGCTCACCATCAATAAGCCACTTACCATAATGAATGATGATGCCCTCCTTCTTCAAATCATCACAAACAGTCTTATTACAAAACTCTCTTATATCCTCAGGAATAGGACTTTCCTCAAAAACACCCCTGACACTCTTAGGAAGATAAGGACCAACAGCAAAATAATTATCACCATAAATAGACTTCATACTAGCAGCCTTAGAAGTAAGAACAGTATGAATACCACCAACTTTATTACAAACCTCCCAAGATACTTCTACTAAGAAATCCCCTCTTTTTTCCACCATACCACTAACATATGAAGCAATAGCTTATAAAGATTTCACACCACTCTGGAGTTATTCCAAAATAAAGAATAAGGTATTTTAAATCAAATTCTTTTCAAGTTTAATCTTATTAGTAAGACCAAATCTTTCCTTTTTAACTAGCCTTTTCTGTTCAAGACCAAACACGATCCTTGAAGCCTTCACTTTAGACACACCCATCTTTTCAGCTAATTTGTTTTGCTGCATCTCTCCACCATTACTTTTCAATGCTGCAACTGCAAGTTTCTCTTCAGTCTTCAACAATGGAAGTACAGCACTATACACATTAGCATTTGTCACTTGAAGAGTTGGATTTTGGTTTGATGTTTTTGAACGATCAGAATTATAAAACAAGTACATAGCTGTTGTCCCTATCAAAAATGCACTAATAATCAAAAGCAAAACATTAGCTAAAGAAAAATACTCAGCAGTAGAAGTTGAGATCTCCTGACCAGACTGCAATGTTATCTCAATCGGTTGTGGAGTGAATAATCCCTCAAAAAGCAAAACCAGCGAAGCAATCAATACAACAATAGATATAAGTGTAGTAAATTTAGCCATGCAATCATGTTTCAGGTCGAGATATATAAATATTTCTTTTCTCTTGTTTCATAAAAATGAAACCAGTTACAGCAAAGATATTTATGTTGTTTCATCTTTATTAAACAGGAATCATAAAAATTTTAAGGGTGAGGGTTAATGAAAGAAAAGAAAAATTCCAAAAAGTCAAAAGTTTGCCCATACAAATGTAGGTTTGGGTTGTGGAAGATTGTTGCAGTCTTAGTAATCATTATTTTTTCTGCATTCATAATCGGAGGAATCATAAAAGCTCATCATATCAAATCCTCATTCATAGAGCCAACCAAGGAACAAACTGATTATGCTAAAACTATAGCAACAGAAAAACTGCAATCAACTGGCGCTAACATGTCTGATTTCCAAGTAATAGTTGGAGAAAGAATGCGTAAACCTTATGATGACCCAAGAACTATAATCCAAGTATCATTCTATAATAATGCAACAACTCACATATATCTTGTTGATGTAAACTCTGGAGAAATCCTTTTGCATTCGGAAACTGAAGTTTTTGGTTCATTTGTTGACATGCATAAACCATTCAGGCGTGAAGGACCTTCACCTTTTGGCATGTTTCCTAGACCTTTAGAATCAGGTGATAGAAACAAATGAAAAAAACCATAATCTCTTTGAAGGATGTTTGGAAGACTTACCAGATGGGCGAAGTAGAAGTTAATGCTCTGAGAGGAATAAGTTTAGATGTGAATGAGGGTGATTTTTTAGCAATTACTGGATCTAGCGGCTCTGGTAAGAGCACTATGATGAATCTGGTTGGTTGTCTTGATCTACCTTCTAAAGGTTCTATCTTTTTGGATGGTAAAGATATTTCCAAGCTGCACGAGTCAGACCTTGCAAAGATCAGAGGTAAAAAAATAGGTTTTATCTTTCAACAATTTAATCTGATCCCTAATCTTTCTGCTTTAGAGAATGTTATGCTTCCTTTGGATTTTCAGAATTTGTCTGATGAGGATGCTAAGAAGAAAGCTGTTAGCTTGTTGAAGCTTGTTGGTTTAAGTGATAGGATGCATCATAGGCCTTCTCAGCTGTCTGGTGGTCAGCAGCAAAGGGTTGCTATTGCTAGAGCATTATCAAATGATCCAGAAGTTATTCTTGCTGATGAACCTACAGGTAATCTGGATAGTAAATCTGGTTCTGATGTTATGGGCGTATTGGAGGACTTGTGGAATAAGGAAGGTAAGACAATAATTATGGTCACACATGACTTAATCCTCGCAGAGAGAGGAAAAAGAAAAATTCATCTGAAAGATGGTCAAATTATGAAAGGAGCGTGAAAATATGAAAAAGATAGTTTTGTTTTTGGTCTGTATGATTATGTTAAGTGCAGTGTCTGTTTATGGGGCTCAATCGAGTTCTGCATCTATCAAGATTACTTTGCTTAACCAAGATCCTGATCCTGCTAGTGCTGGGAACACTGTTACTTTGAGGTTTAAGGTTGAGAACACTGGGGGAGAGGCTGTTGATAATCTAAATTTAGAGTTAATCCAAGATTACCCTTTTACTGTTATAAATGGTGATGCTGTGAAAAATCTGGGTAGTCTTGGCGCTTACCAGTCTGGAAATAATTATCTCAACTTTGAATACACTATTAAGATTGATAAAGATGTGGTTGAAGGTACTAAAGCCTTAAGAGTTAGATACCAGTTTAATAATGGAGTTTCTACTACCGAAAGCTTTTCTGTTAATATTGCAAGCAAGCAGTTTGCCCAGATAATATATATTGATAAGGCAAAGCTTGCTCCTGGTAAAGAAACTGATATGAATTTTACCATTGTAAATGTAGGTAATGCTGCTTTGCAGAACATGTTGTTTTCTTGGCAAGAACCTAATGGTGTTATTTTACCAGTTTATTCTAGCGATACCAAGTATGTGAAATATCTTGATGTTGGTGCATCTGTGGATTTGTCTTACAAGGTTATCGCTGATGTTAATGCTAAGCCAGGTTTGTATCAGCTTACTTTGAGTCTTAGTTCTGAATCTTTGACTGGTTCTAGTACTTCTGTAGTTACTACTAAAGCTGGTATTTTTGTTGGTGGTGAAACTGATTTTGATGTTGCTTTTTCAGAAAGCTCTGCAGGTCAAACTTCTTTGTCTGTTTCTAATATTGGTAACAATCCTGCTCAGTCTGTTTCTGTTGTGATCCCTCAGCAGCAGATTTATAGGGTTTCAGGAACAAATTCTGTAATTGTTGGTAACTTGGATAAGGGAGATTATACCCTGGTTTCGTTCCAGATTTCTTCTGCTGCAAACGTTTCTGGTCAGAGAGGACAGGGCTTTAACCAAACACAACTCACTCAAGACCAACTTCAACAAAGGCTTAGGCAAAACATTAACAATTCAATAAGTGGACAAAATATTGGTGGTAGACAGAATTTTAGTGGTCAAGACAATAATCTAAAAGTTTTGATTCAGTATACTGACACAACTGGCGAAAGAAGAAGTGTTGAGAAATCAGTTCCTATCCAATTCAGGTCATCTACTGGTCAGAGTGGAACTACAGGAACTAATGGTTTTGGTAGGACAACACAAAGTTCTTCTTTTATTGGCAGTACTGCTTTCTGGGTTTTGATTGCTGTTGTAGCAATAATACTTATCTGGGTGTTCAGCAACAAATCTAGGAGACAAAGAATTTTTAGTTTTGGTAAAAAAAGATGAGACTAAAAAAATCTTTTAAGCTTGCTATGAATATTTTGGTTCATAGTAAGCTTAGGAGTTGGCTCACTATTCTTGGAATAGTCATTGGTGTTGCCGCAATAGTGGCAATAGTCTCTATTGGTGAGGGAGCTCAGGCTAGTGTTAATTCTAGGCTTAGTGGACTTGGTGCAGACATAATCACAGTTTCACCAGGTTTTGAGAGAGCTTCTTTTGGGTTTAGGGGTGGTGGAGAAGGTGGGGGAAGGGATTCTGCTACTTCAACAACTGCTAAAAATCTTACAATTAGGGATGTGCAAGTTATTAAAAATATTGAGGGTGTTGCTTTTGTTAATGGCATAGTTTCTGGGAGGGGGACTATGACTTATCTTGCGCAGACTGGTTCTGTTTCTATCCAAGGTGTTGACACCAATAGTTGGAGTAGAGTTACTACTTCTGAGCTAGATTCTGGTAGGTTTCTTGGACCAGGTGATCTTAATGAGAATGTGATTGTGTTAAGCAATAGGATTGCTACATCTTTGTTCAAGAAGCAGATTGGTCTTAATATGATGGTTCAGATCAATATTCCTAATGTTGCAGGAAGGACTTTTAAGGTTGTGGGGATATTAAAATCTACTAGTGGTGGTTTTGGTGGTGGTGATAATACTGTTTACATGCCTATTTCTGCAGCTAGAGCAATTCTTAATAATGGTAATGATAAGCTTGATTCTATCACAATAAAAACAAGCAGTGCTGATGTTGTTGATCAAGTTGTTAATACTACAAATGATAGGCTTACACTATCAAGACATGTAGCAGGAAATAAAAAAGATTTTACTGTAACTTCTGCACAAGCAATTCAGGCGAATGTTCAAAGCATTACTCAGACATTCACTATTTTCTTGGCTGCTATTGCTGCTGTATCTTTGCTAGTTGGAGCTGTTGGCATCGCTAATACTATGTTCACTTCTGTTTTGGAAAAGACTAAAGAAATTGGTGTTATGAAAGCGATTGGTGCAAAGAATTCTGACATTATGACTATTTTCTTGCTAAATTCTGGGTTAGTTGGTTTGGTTGGTGGAGTTTTAGGAATTGTACTCGGTTCTAGCATTTCTTTTTTTCTTCCAAGCTTGATTTCGCTTAATGTGGGGATAGCTGGTGGTTTAAAGACAGTAATCCCGGTAAGCCTTTTGGTTGAGGCAATAGTTGTTTCTGTGATGATTGGAATGATAGCAGGTGCAATTCCAGCTTACAGGGCTTCGAAGTTAAAACCAGTAGATGCTTTGCGATATGAGTGAAACGAGTATTGCAAAGCTATGAACGAAGTGAATATGCTTTACGATATGAATAAGTTGAAAATAAGGTTTAACTAGGTATCTGATAATCGTTGCTACCTCCAGGATAGTAGTACCTTAGTACTAAAAAAAGAAAAATTTAAATACTATTTATAAAATATAAGGTTTTTAGGTGTAAAGAGGGTTAGTGTGGAAAAGAGGTCTTTTGCGTGCATAAGAAAAGTCATTCTAAATTCCTTGCTCTCGGATAACACAACAATAAACTCAATTTCTAAATCATCAAACATAAACTGGAAAACCTGCGAAAACCACTTAACATACTTGTGCGGTCGCGGACTAGTAAGCGAAGTATTCTCAAGCGATTATGTACGAATGTTCCAGCTCACAAAAAAAGGAAAATTCTATCTTGAACAATCAAAAGACAAGAAAGATTATGATTACAAAGATGTAACAAAAATAATGAGAGAAATGATGGAAAAACCATATGAAGAAGAACAAAACAAAGCAGGATAAGAAACTGAAAGTGTTGATGTTCGGATGGGAATTCCCACCACACAACAACGGCGGACTAGGAACTGCATGCTATGGCTTGACAAAAGCCTTAAGCAACCAAAATGTAGAGGTAACCTTTGTCATGCCAACAATGCCAGATCCTGAAATGCACAAATTCCTAAAAATAATCTCAGCAGACAGCCTAAAAAATGTAAAGATAAAACAAGTAGACACAATAATGAAAGGATACATGACATCAGAAGAGTACAACCAATCACTGCACGAATACATAAAGTACGGAAAAGGAAACAAGAAAAGCATATACGGAAAAAATTTGCTTGAAGAAGTAGAAAGATTTGCGAAAGTAGCAGCGCTAATCGCAAGACACGAAGACTTCGACGTAATACACGCGCACGACTGGCTAACGTACAAAGCAGGAATGATAGCAAAAAAAGTATCAGGAAAACCATTAGTGGTGCACATGCACGCAACAGAATTTGATAGGACAGGAGGAAATGGAGTAAATCAATACGTGTATGACATAGAAAGAGAAGGAATGCATAAAGCAGATGCTGTCATCGCAGTAAGCAACTTCACAAAAAATATGGTCACACAACATTATGGCATAGACCCAAACAAGATAACAGTTGTACATAATGCAGTAGAATTCGACAACTGCGACTTTGGAGACTGCAGGATAAGCGACAAAGACAAAGTAGTACTATTCCTGGGAAGAATAACCTTACAGAAAGGACCAGACTATTTCATAGAAGCAGCACACAAAGTATCACAAAAAATTCCTAATGTAAAATTTGTTGTCGCAGGAAGCGGAGATATGGAATACCAAATGATAGAAAGAGCAGCAGAGCTAGGAATAGGACACAAAGTATTATTCGCAGGATTCTTAAGAGGAAAAGACATTGACCGCGCATACAAGATGGCAGACCTTTATGTGATGCCATCAGTCTCTGAACCATTTGGAATAACCCCATTAGAATCAATGAGAAACGGAACACCAGTATTAATATCAAAACAAAGCGGAGTTTCAGAAGTAATACAACACTGCTTAAAAGTAGACTTTTGGGATGTTGACGAGATGACAAACAAGATAGTTGGAGTACTAAAATACAAAGAACTACAAGAAGAACTCAGAGATAATGGCAGTAAAGAAGTACTAAAGTTTTCGTGGAATGAACCAGCAAAGAAATGCGTGGACGTGTACAACGATGTATTGATGAGATATGTGAGGTCATAAAATGGTAAGTACATGCTTTTACTTTCAGGTCCATCAACCATACAGGTTAGGAAATTACTCAATATTTGACATAGGAAAAAACACGAACTATTTTGACACCAAAAAAAACATTGAAGTATTGCACAAAGTAGCAAGAAAATGCTATTTCCCAGCAAACCAGACAATGAAACACCTGATAAACCAACATCCAGAATTCAAGATAAGCTACAGCTTCTCAGGAGTGTTCCTAGACCAGTGCAAAGAATACATGCCAGAACTTATAGATTCATTTGCAGAACTAGTAGATACAGGAAATGTAGAAGTATTGGACGAGACACACTATCATAGCCTATCATTCTTATACTCAAAAGAAGAATTCAAAAAACAAGTGCTTCAACACAACAAGGAAATAAGAAAACTATTCGGGTACAAACCACAAGTGTTCAGAAACACAGAATTAGTGTACAATAACGAGCTAGCAAACTATGTAGAAGGAATGGGATACAAAGGAATACTAGCAGAAGGAGCAGACAAAGTCATGGACTGGAGAAGCCCAAACTTCGTGTACAGACCAAAAACATGCAACAACATAAAACTACTTCTTAAAAATTATAGACTAAGCGATGACATCGCATTCAGATTCTCAAACAAAGGATGGGCAGAATGGCCATTAACAGTAGAAAAATACGAGAAATGGCTTTCAGCAGTCAACGGAAACGGAAACTGTGTAAACTTATTCATGGACTACGAAACATTCGGAGAACACCAATGGGAAGATACAGGAATATTCGAATTCATGAAACACTTACCAAGACAAATCCTAAAACATCCACACAACAACTTCATGACACCGAGTGAGGTGGTCAAGAATTACGAACCAGTAGGAGAACTAGACATACATAACCTGATATCATGGGCAGATGTTGAGAGAGACCTTTCAGCATGGCTAGGAAACAAGATGCAACAAAGTGCAATAAAAAGATTATACTTATTAGAAAAAAGCATACTCAAAACAGAAGACAAACAACTCATAGAAGACTGGAGAAAATTACAGACAAGCGACCACTATTATTACATGTGCACAAAATGGTTTGCTGACGGAGACGTGCATAAATACTTCAATCCCTACGATTCACCATACGATTCATACATAGCATTCATGAACGTATTGAATGATCTAACAATAAGGCTGAACACAGTAAAACACAAAGCATGGTCAGAAGCAGTTACACAAAACCTAAAACAACAAGATTATACATAAAAAGACACATAAAAAAGAGGTGGGCATATGCCAAAAAAATCAAAAAAACAAAAGGACAGCAAACTAGAACAACAAGTCAAAAAGATTCCGGAAAAAACTGTTAAAAAAGAACAAAAAAAGACTATTGAAGTGACAATAAAAAAAAGAATCTTTGGAGAAGCGCCAGAAAAATACCACTTTTACCTATCAGACGGAAGAAAACTTAAAAGCTTGTTCGAACTCATAGAAGCATTCGAAAACATGAGCGATGACGTATTCAGGCATCACGCGAACGAGCACAAGAACGACTTTAGCAGCTGGATAAAAGATGTATTCAAAGAAGAAGACCTGGCAAACGAGATAGTAAGAGCAGAATCAAGGATGGATGCTGAAATAAAACTACTAAAACACATAGTAAAAGACTTGACAGCAGCAAAAGCATGAAAGGATTTATATACTAAAAAAACCATAAATGGTAAGAGAGGTGTAATATGGACCAAATCGCCCAACAAGACGTATTAGGGGATGTAAAACCAGAACACTACTTCATAACAAAGAAAGGAAAAACAATAAAGAACATTGAAGAGCTTCACAACTACATGGCAGTAATTGATGAACAAGAATTCAAACACCATGTCAACGAGCAAAGAAACGATTTCCACAACTGGATAAGAGATATACACAAAGATCAAGTTCTAGCAAATAACCTATTGAAAGCAAAGACAAGAGTGCAGACAGCAATGCACATCAAGAACAGGATGATAGAGCACAAAGCACAAAGAGAAGCGCAAAAGAAAGCGCAAGAAGAAACAGAGACAGCAATGAACCATGAAAATGTTTACAACGACCAGCCACCATCATCCAAGCATGAAAAGAGAGAACACAGCACTATAAAAAATATGGACTACATGAAAGCAAGAGTGGCAGAGTTCGCAATAGGAATATTGTTCGGAGCAACAGCAATACTCATATACAAATCAATGGCTTAAACGTATGAAAAAAATAATTCTATTAGTGCTAATAGCTATAATAACAACAACAATCTCCACAGCATTAAACGAAGACTTGATATACAGCGCAGAAGAGATACAAACAAAACTAACAATAAACTCGAACATAACATTGCTAAAAACTGATCCTAACTACAAAATATCAACAGTAGAAGTAAACCTGTCATTCATCCCTCAAGAAACAGAAAACCAGCAAGTCATAAGCATAACTTACAATCCTAAACCAAAGATAATAGATGGGCAAGTAGTGTATAGCTGGGAAGATATTGATCTAGGAACATACAGTTTTGGACTTGAAGCAGAACTAAAAAACACAATCAACTTCAAAAAAATAAGGCAAAAAATCAGTTTCCCAATACAAGATTTACCCTCTGAATATCTTATTTACACAAAACAATCTGAAAAAATAGATTCAGAAAATCCAGAAATAATAAAAAAAGCATCAGAGATAGCAGCAGGACAAGATGATCTTTACTCCGTAACATTCGAGCTAGTGAAATGGATAAAAAGCAATATAAGATATGACCTGAACACTTTCACAGCAGAAGCAACCCAGAAAGCAAGCTGGGTCTTGGAAAACAAGTACGGAGTCTGCGATGAGATAACAACATTATTCATAGCAATGGCAAGAAGCTTAGGAATACCAGCAAGGTACATCAGCGGAATGGCATACACAAACTGGAACAACATGAATGATTGGGGACCGCATGCATGGGCAGAAGTATACTTCCCAGGACAAGGATGGGTAGCGTTTGACATAACATACGGAGAGTTTGGCTATGTAGATGCATCACACATAATCCTCAAAGAATCACTAGACTCAAGCGAGAGCTCAACACACTACGAATGGAGAGGAAGAAACATAGATGTTGACGCAAAAAACCTAGACATAAAAGTAGAACAGCTATCAAAACAAGGAAACTATGAAGACAACATAAAAATAACAGTGCAGTTACTAAAAACAGAAGTAGGATTCGGGAGTTACAATTTAGTGCAAGCAGAAATAGAAAACCTAGCAGATTATTACACTGCAGAAGAGCTAGCAATCGCGAAAGTAGAAGAAGTAAAAGTGATAGGAGAAGAAAGAAAACAAGTACTGCTAAAGCCAAAAGAGAAGAAAAAAATACAGTGGATAATAAATGTAATAGAAGACCTAAAACCAAACTATATCTACACACTGCCCATAAAAGTCTACAATATTAGGAACAACTCAGCAGAGACAGAATTCACTTCAATGTTTAACGCAAAAAAATACAGCGAAGCAGAAATGACACAAGCAATGCAGCAAACAAAAGAAGAAGAAACAAAAACCTACTCAAGACAAGTAAGCCTAAACTGCACAATGCCAAAAGAAGCAGAATTGGAAAAGCAGACAACAATTTCCTGCAATATAAAAAATTCAGGAAACACACCATTAGAAAATATCCAGATCTGCCTAGAGCAAGACTGCAAAACAACAGATTTAGGAATAACACAAGAGCAAGAAATAACATTCACAATAACACCACCAAAGACAGGAAAACAAGAACTGACAATCACCGCAAAAAACAACTACTTATCAAAAGCAAGCTATCTAAGCTATGAAGCGCTAGACAAGCCAGCAATAAAAATAAACGGTTTAGATCATCCAACAAAACTAGATTATGGACAACAGTTCAAAATAGCATTCGTTATAGACAAGACATCATACACAAACCCAAAAAACGTAGTCATAACACTAGAACATAACAAAGCAAGACAAGAATGGAGAATGGAACAGCTGAACAACAGCCAAGAGTTTTTCATAGACGCAAACTCTAAAGACCTAGCAGGAGGAGACAATAATTTCAACATAAAAATAGAATATGCAGATGACAAAAACAATAAGTATGATGCTGAACAAAGCTTCACAATAACTGTGGAAGCTACAAGATTTTTGGATAAGATAAAATTATGGATCAATAAAATTGAGTACTTCCTGCAAGGCCTATTCAGTTAAATATATAAACAAACAAGGATTTTTCGAGAGTATGAAAGAAACACAAAAAGAAATAGAAAAAATAGTGCCAGACACGTCAATAATAATAGAAGGACTTCTATCAGAAAAAATAACAAAAGAAGAGATAAAAACCCAAGAAATAATAATCCATGAAGCAGTGCTATCAGAACTAGAACACCAAGCAAACCAAGACAAACCAACAGGATTCTTCGGACTAGAAGAGATAAGAAAACTAAAACAACTATCAATAAAATCAGGATTCAACATAAGATTTGCAGGAGAAAAACCAAGAGCATCTGAGATAAGAAATGCTAGAATAGGAGAGATAGACTCCTTGATGAGGGATCTAGCATGGTCAGAAGATGCTACTTTGATAACCTCGGACAAGGTGCAAGCAAAAGTAGCAGAAGCAAAAGGAATAAAACTATTATTCGTAAAAAAGAAAACAGAAAACGCAGAAATAAAACTAGAACAATTCTTTGACGAAACAACAATGAGCGTCCATTTGCGCGAAGGAGTCATACCTTATGCGAAAAAAGGAAGACCAGGAGACTGGAAGTTCTGCGAACTAAGCAAACAACAGATAACACAAGATGAAGTGAAAGAGATATCACGCGAAATAATAGAGCAGACACAGATAAGAAAAGACGCATTCATAGAGATAGAAAGACCAGGATCAACAATAATCCAGATGGGACTATACAGGATAGTAATATGCAAGCCACCATTCGCAGACGGATGGGAAATAACAGCAGTCAAGCCAGTAAAGCAACTGAATATAGCAGATTACAAGATGACAGAAAAATTATTCAAAAGAGTGGCAGAACAAGCAGAAGGAATACTTGTCGCAGGAAGCCCAGGAATGGGAAAAAGCACGTTCGCGCAAGCACTAGCAGTGTATTATGCATCAACACAAAAAACAGTAAAAACAGTAGAAGCTCCAAGAGACTTGATACTACCGGATAACATAACACAATACTCTATCTCACATGGAGATGCACAAGAAATACATGACATACTACTACTTTCTAGACCAGACTACACGATATTTGACGAGATGAGAAACACAGATGACTTCAAACTATTTGCAGACATGAGACTAGCAGGAGTAGGAATGGTAGGAATAGTACACGCAACGCATGCGGTTGACGCGATACAAAGATTCCTTGGAAGAGTAGAGATGGGAGTCATACCTCAAATTATTGATACTGTAGTATTTATCAAAAACGGAGAGATAAACAACGTACTAAGCCTAGCAATGATAGTAAAAGTACCAAGCGGAATGACAGAAGCAGACCTAGCAAGACCAATCGTAGTAATAAATGACTTTGAAACAAACAAGCCACTCTACGAAATATACAGCTATGGAGAACAGACAGTGGTTGTTCCAGTAAGCGAGAAAAAAGAAACAACAGGAACAGAAAAACTAGCTGCAGAATCAATAAAAAGAGAAATGCTAAAATATTCAGAAGGAGTAGAAGTAGAAGTAACATCAAACAACAGCTGCATTGTAAAAGTGCCAGAAAAAGATATAGCAAGAATAATAGGCAAGCAAGGATCAAACATAGAAAAGATAGAAGAAAAATTAGGGATGCACATAGATGTCCAAGAAAAAACAGCAAGCAGCAAAAAAAACGAACTAAAAGGAGACAACATAGAATACGAGACAGAAATAACACGCAAAGCAGTAATATTTTACCTAGGAGAAAAGATGAACGACAAAGAAGTAGACATCTACGTAAACAATGAATATTTGATGAGCGCAAAAGCAGGAAAGAATGGAAGCATAAAAATAAACAAGTCAAGCCAGATAGGAAACTATCTTGTCAACGCAATCAATTCTGAAGAAGAAATAAAGATAGTGATGTAATTAAACTGTAACTTTATCAATAGGGAAAACTTTTTCTAAATCTTGCTTGTTACTAAAAATCATCATGCAAATATCAAGCTTTTTCTGGATGTCCTTACCTTCATGAAGAATAGCAGCAACCTCATTCTCGTAACCGTCCTCAAAAGTCTTAGCAATACGACCATCAAAATTCTTACCTGCGTAAGAATCATGGTAATAAAAATGATTCTTACCATGCCAAATCTTAAAACCACCATTCTCAGGAGCAAGAGAAAAACCATCATCGGCAATTGCTCTCTTCCTTGTGTCAGCAAAATAAACACCATTCCTTTGTTCATCATCCCTGACAATACTCCTCATCTCATCCACCCTAACAACTTCATGCGAACTAAGATAATCTTTAATATCCTTAAGAAGATTGACAACGAAACAGGCATTCTTATCCCGGTTAGTCATAGCGTACTTCTCATTAACAACAACTTTCTTACCAGAAAGTTTATCAACCACTTCAACGCTAAAATCATAGATTGAAGACTTCTCATTCCTAGCAATCTCACTAGAAGCGATAACAACATCATAACCCTTAATACCACAATTAGCTTTAGAAACAATCCCAACACTATTGATGGAATGACCACTATTGTACTTACGATTCATAGTAAACTCGAGACCATCAAGACTTCCACTCCTAGCAATAGTTATGTAATCTGGCTTTTCACCAACACCAAAATCAAACTGTGAAGTATCACCAACTGAAAGATTAGCATAAGCTTCAGAATTTGCAATAGCCTCAAGCTTAGAGCAAAGCTTAGGAGCAGAAATACCAAAAGCCAAAGAATCACTCTCTATAGAAGAAAAATAATCTTGGAATAACTCTCTTGCCTTAACTTCAAGCATTGTTGGGGTATTATTTTGCATACTCTCATCTCTATCCCCCACCAATCTGTCACTGAATTATAGTCATCTTTGTTTAACTGAATAGTAATGATAGTAAGGTTTATATACTTTGCTTGATTTTTTTGGTATAAATATAACAAAAATTGGTATATTATGGTAGAATTCGATGCTCAAGAGGTCAAAATTGTTAGAGAATTGATAAGGAATCCCAGGATTAGTGACAACCAGCTAGCTAAGAACACTAGGATACCTGTAATGACAGTTAACAGAAAGCGCAAAAGGATGGAACAAGAAGAGGTAATAAGGTATTATACATCAATAAAGTACGAAGAAGAAGCAACAGGAATATTCCACGCGCGACAATTATACATAATAAAATTAAAGATAGGATTAACAAGAGAAATATACCTTGACAAGATAAAATCAGACAAAGAACTCTTGGGTTTTAGTGCAGAACACATAGCAGAAAGTTATGTGGGAGAAAAAGACGGACACTTGGCAATGATGGTAATAATAGATGCTAAAACAGAGACAGAACTGATAGAAAGCTTTAACGGAAAATTCGTCACAAACATACAAAAACTCTTCGGAGAAGACGCAATAAAAGAAGTAATAACAACAAAACTAAACATACCAATAAGACTGCACCACAACTACCTACCACTAATAAACATGGAAAAAGGAAAGATACGAGAAGACTGGCCAGATGATTATATTTTTGTAGAATAAAGTTTAAATAGAGATAACTTTTACAGGTGATAAAATGCAAGACATAAAACTAGTACGAGAAAACCCGGAAATACTGAAGAAAGACCTAGAAAGAAGAAGAGATCCTGAAAAGATAAAACTACTGGAAGAAGTGCGCAAGAAAGATTCTGAATACAGAGAATTGCTGCAAGAAACACAGAAATTACGACAGAAAAGAAATGAGATAAGTCAAGAAATAAGCAAGGCAAAAAAAGAAGGAAAAGATGCTTCAAAAATAATGCAGGAAGCAAAAGAGATACCAGACAAGATAAAAAAAGCAGAAGAAAGACAAGAACAACTCAAAAAAGAGATTGAAGCAGGACTCAAAAGAATACCAAACATAATGCATGAAAGCGTTCCATACGGAAAAGATGATTCTGAAAACGTCCAGATAAGGACTTGGGGAAAACCAGAAAAGAAAAACTTTGAACTTGTCAGTCATGGAGAACTAGCAGAGAAATTAGGAGTTGCAGATTTCAAAAAAGCAGCAGAAGTAAGCGGAGCAGGATTCTATTATTTGACAGGAGACCTAGCATTGATGAACCAAGCACTAGTAAGTTTTGCTATAGATTCAATGGTAAAAAAAGGATACAAACTAATCATACCACCTTTAATGCTAAACAGAGAAGCATACGAAGGATGCGTTGACCTGTCTGATTTCGAAAATGTCATGTACAAAATAGAAGGACAAGACATGTACTTAATAGCAACAGCAGAACACCCAATAGCAGCAATGCACATGAACGAAGTAATAAACGAAAAAGATTTACCGCTAAAATATGTTGGGTTTAGCCCTTGCTTTAGGAAAGAGATAGGATCACATGGAGTTGACACTCGAGGATTGTTCAGAGTACACCAATTCTGGAAAGTAGAACAATTCATCTACTGCAAACCAGAAGACTCATGGAAATACCATGAAGAACTGATAAAGAATTCTGAAGAGATGTTCCAAGAACTAGAAATACCTTATCGCATAGTAAACATCTGCACAGGAGACCTGGGAATCATAGCTGCAAAGAAGTATGACCTGGAATTATGGATGTCAAGACAGGATGCATACAAAGAAGCATGCTCGTGCTCAAACTGCACAGACTACCAAGCGCGAAGACTAAATATCAAGTATGGAAAAGAAGGCGGAGAAAAACAACTAGTACATACACTAAATAATACTGCAATAGCAACATCACGAGCAATGGTAGCAATACTGGAAAACAACCAGCAAAAAGACGGAAGCGTCTTGATACCAAAAGCACTGCAAAAATACATGGGACGCAAGAAGACAATAAAACCACAATAATGGGATTTTTCAATAATACTTTAGGGGGCGGAGAAACAATATTCAAGAACGAGACAGCACTAGACCCAGGATTCGTCCCAAAACTAATACCTTACAGAGAACACCAACAAAGAATGATTGCTGCAGCAATAAAACCACTCTTTGAAAAAAGAACAGGAAGGAATATGTTAATACATGGTCCTCCAGGTGTTGGAAAAACTGTAGCATGCAAACATGTAGTGAATGAAATACAAGAACACACAGAAGAAATACATGTTGTTTATGTAAACTGCTGGCACAAAAATACAAGCTACCAAATCGCTCTGGAAATATGTGAGATTCTTGGCTATAGATTAACACACAACAAGAAAAGCGAAGAACTATTTGAGGTTGTCAAGAAATACATAAACGAAAGCTCTGCAGTACTAATATTTGATGAAGTAGACAAACTACAAGATTATGATTTCTTATATTATCTACTTGAAGAACTTTACAGAAAAAGCATTATTCTGATAACTAATTACAAAATTTGGTTGACTAACCTAGACGAAAGAATAAAGTCCAGGCTAACAGCAGAATTGTTAGAGTTCTTACCTTACAATCGCGCTGAAACAAAAGGGATACTAAAAGAAAGACTCAATTATGCATTCAGACCAGGAGTGTGGGATGAAATCTTATTAGACACAATAGTTGACAAAACACTCCAACAAAAAGATGTAAGAAGAGGACTTTACTTATTGAAAGAAGCAGGAAACTCAGCAGAAGACAGAGCAAGCAAAAAAGTCGAGAAAGAAGACGTGCAAAAAGCAATCGAAAAACTAGACGAGTTCACAATCAAAGACCCAGAAGAACTAGAAGATGACACAAAGTTCGTTTTGGAAATCATTAAAAAGAATTCTGGACAAAGAATTGGAGACCTATACAAAAAATACCAAGAAGAAGGAGGAAAAAGAGTATACAAATCATTCCAACGCAAAATAAAAAATCTTGAAGACGGAAGATTCATAGCAGTAACAAGACTAACAGGCGCAGGCGGAAACACATCAATCATAAACTATAAAGAACAAGAAAAGAAATTGACAGAGTTCTAAAATGAATAACAATCAAATTTAAAATGGAAAATTCTGGCACAGAAGAAACCAAAGGAATTGCTAATTGCATTAAGCTGATAGAAGACCAGAAAGTTAGAGAGTTCGTCATCAGATGCCTTCTAGCCGCCCCCAAATATTTCTGGAAAATAGCTGCTAGCTCTTCTGGCAACTACCATCCAATTGCATCACTAGGAAAAGGAGGTCTTGCAAGACATACAATAATAGCAGTTAATTATGGAATCTCATTATGTGAAAAAAATTCACTAACAACTCTTGATAGAGATATCATAATTGCAGCTTTACTATTACATGATACTTGTAAAGCAGGTGTCGAGAATATAGAAAATCACTCTTATTACTCCCAACATGCATATTTACCTAGAAACTATTACAAAGCAATTGCAAATCAGTATCTACCAGAAAAGTCAAATATAATCTTTGACCTCATTGATTCTCATATGGGGCAATGGTCTGAAATTCCGGAAAAGATTCCAGAAACGAAAGAACAAAAAATCACCCATTACGCAGACTACCTTGCTTCACGTAAAAACCAACCAATCTTAAACTATGCTGACCAGATAACACCCTTAAAGACATATGATTCATCAATAATTTTGTAAACCAAAACAATTATAAATCATTAACAATTGCGTTTTCTACATGGGTGAAGATAACAATTTCTTAGTATTAGACATAGAAACAACAGGGCTATCAGCTTATATGCACAAAATAACAGAGATATCAGCACTAAAAATGGAAAATGGAAGAATTATTGATGAATTCACCACACTAATCAACCCACAAACAAGAATCCCATCATTCATAACAAGACTGACAGGAATAGACAACGAAATGGTCAAGGATGCGCCAAAAATAAGACAAATCATGCCAGGATTCGTAGAATTCCTAGAAGATTATACCTTGGTGGGCCACAACGCAACATTTGATTACAAATTCCTGAACCACAACGCAATAACACATGCAGGAAAACCAATAGAAAACCCAGTACTGTGCACATGCAAACTAGCAAGAAGATTACTGCCACAACTGCCAAGCAAAAGACTAGCAGCACTATGCGAACACTTCCAGATAAGAAACGAACAAAGCCACAGAGCAAGAGGAGACGCGCTAGCAACAAGCCAGATACTGCAAAACTTTCTTAACACACTAGAAAAAAGAGGAATAACAAAACACGAAGAAATACTAGCATTCCAAAAAAGCAAGATACCTAAGATTTACTGATATTAACAATTACTTTCCTGTTTCTCGGACCATCAAATTCACAGAAATAAATGCTTTGCCAAGTTCCCAAAACAAGCTTTCCATCCTTAACAATAACTGATTCAGAACAACCAATCAAAGAAGACTTGATATGAGCATCGCTGTTACCCTCGGAATGTTTGTAATCTTCATCCTTCGGGATTAGCTGCGAAAGCTTCCAAAGAATGTCCTTTTTCACATCAGGATCAGCACCCTCATTAATTGTGATAGCAGCAGTAGTGTGAGGACAGAAAACAGTAACAATGCCCTCCTTGACATCACTAACTAACTCTTCAATCTTGTTTGTGATATCAACCAACTCATTCCTTGAACTAGTATTTAATGAGATTTCCTTAATCACAAATAATCACCCAAATTAATCTGACCCCTCTTCTTACCCTCTGGAACCTTATCCATATCAACCTTCTGGCCAACCTGCTCTTTGATGTCAATAGCAACACTCTTACCAAGAATATGAGCAAGAACACTAACATCAACCTTTTTCACATCAGCCAAATCCTTAATCTTGTTATGGAACAACTTCCTAGCCCTGACACGACCAATATTCTTAAGCTGCAACAAAGCAACCAACTCTTCCTTAGCACCATATTTCAACCTAAATCTTAGCTTTGAGATTTCTTTCAAAATCGGCTGCAATTTCAGAATCCTTGTAAGCTCATAAGAAGAGTACAACAACCAGTCAGCAACTTCAAGCTTAACCCTTAACTCGCCAGGCCTAACATTATATTTTTCAAGCAAAAACTCTTCATCCTTCTCATTAACCCACTCAAACAACATAAGCGCAGTCTTAACAGATGCTGTGAAATCCTCATACTCTGACTCGTACAAAGAAGGTTCATCAACCAACAAAACATCCTCATACAAAACAATCTGTTCCTGAATCTCATCAAACTCAGAAGCCTTAACCCTCAACAAAGGTCTTAATTCAATAGTATCACAAACCATCTGAAGCAAGGAAAAATCATTAAACTCCTGAGAAGAAGCTCTTTTAACACACGAAATAAGGAAGAAAGCAGTCAAAGGATCAATGTACAACTCAGCAACCCTCTTACCAAGAATAGTGGTAGAATACTTCTCTACACTTAACTCGTTCGCAGAAACAAAATCTTCCTTACCAGAAAACTTGATAAACTCAAACTCTTCCAACAACTTAAGCATCCTCAAAATAATCTGTTCTAACTTTGTTAAATCACCATACTGGAAAGCCCAAAAAGTCTTAGAAAAAAAATCAATTATTTCCTTCTTAGTATTCACGAATTCAGTAGCGACTAAAGAAAGAATATAAGTCCTCAAAGCAGGCTCGACAGCAAGCTTGGAAAAAATATCCTCGGGAACACCATTAAGATAACGATTTCTGATCTCCTCCTTATTAGAATCAGAACTAGCAATAGCTATAGCTTCACCATAAGAATCATACTTCGGCCTGCCAGCCCTGCCAGCCATCTGCAAGTATTCAAGAACAGGAATCCAAGACAACCCTTCTTCACTACCAAACCTTCTCAAATCCTTTATTATTGCACGAAAAGCTGGAAGGTCTACACCAATAGCTAACGTCGGAGTGCAACAAATAATCTTCAACAAACCACTCCTGAAAGAGTCTTCAACCAATTCTTTCTGCGAAGAAGTCAAGCCAGCATGATGAAAAGCAACACCACACTTAACACAAAAAGAAAGACGCTCACACTGTTTTGTAGGCTTGGGCAAAGCTTTAAGAATTTTTTCTGACAACTCATTCAAATCCTTACTAGACAACTTCAGCTTTTTAGCAATATCCTCAGCAGACTTCTCAGCAGAACGCTTAGTGCCAACAAAAACCAAAGCCTGCTTCTTAATCTTAACAGTATCCAAAGCCAAATCTATGACTTGTTCGCCAGAAACCTCACCAATCTTAACCTTGCTTTCCCTCTTCATAAAATAAGAAAAAACAACTTTTGTTTATAAAAGTTAACTAAGGAATCCTAAATTCAGCACTTTTAGGCACTTCAGCACCAACAACCTTTATGCTCTCATCATTAAGAATGTAAGAATTTGAGGTTTCATCACCAACCATCTCAACCTGGATAGCTTTCTCAGCACCATCACCAATCACATAAGATTTTTCTGTCACTTCCTCAACATCATTCACTCGAATAGCAGGCTCCTTATCATCAATAATATAAGAAACAACATCCTGGTCAGCAACAACAGCACCACTAACTATGTAACTAGTAGTTTTTTTGGCGGGAGAAGGATTGATAACCTCAACAATCCATTCATAATCAACACTAAACTCGCCATCAGAAACCTGAACTTTCACAGTTCTCTTACCAACAGAGCCAAAAGTCATCTTTACAGCATTACCATCAACAACTTTCTTACCAAAAATACCACCCAAACTCCAAGAATAAGTCAAGGAATCATTATCAAAATCAGAAGCATTAACAAAGAAAATCAAAGGTTTGCCAACAATCCACATAAGCCTAGATTTAGGATAAACACTAACAAGTTTAGGAGCTAAATTCTTGTCCTTAACCTTAACAGAGATATTTACACAATCAGAAGAAATATTGTTGAAAGCACAAGCCTTTAACAAGTAAGAACCACTCTGGCTGAAATTAGGAGTCCAAATAATCTTATCAACAACAAAAACAGCACCTGCAGGAAGATTTTGTGCAGAATAATTATTAGCATGCTTAGCAACCAAAAGAATGGTCAATGAATCATTTTCTACAACAGAATAATCTTTAACAGCAACAAACTTAACCTTGCCAGAAGGCGTGAACAAGTTAAAGCTAGCAAAAACAAGAGCAAGCAACAACAAAACTAAGAATATTATACCAAACACCATCTTCCAATTAAACCTTGAAGGCTCTTCAACAACAACCTCTTCAGGCAATACCTCAGCTTCTTTCTTCAACTCTTCCTTAGCTTCTTCATTTACTACAAGCACTTCAGTCTTTTTCTTTCTTTCCTCTTTAATATAATCTATCCATCCAGCAAGAAGTTTAAGCTTTTCTTTTTCATCCAACCCTTTAAATTTGCTTATACTTTTAACTATAACTCTCTTTAACTTCCTATATTCCCCATCATCCAACTCTGCAAGTTCACTTTCAAAATTCATTTTTGTTCAGTCCTGTATCATCAATTATTTTTATTTAATACCCATCAATTCTTTAACTTTCTTAAATCTATTTTTACCCAACCTCTTTTTAGCTTCCCTCTTAGGCTTTTCCAAAGCATTTTTTTTCTCAAACCAGTTAATAAAGAAAATCAGTATCAACAGGATTAAAATCCCTAAAAGAACATATTTAGCATAAAACCAAACAACAGACCAATCAATCTTCTTAACATCCTTAACAAAAACACTGACTTCCTTGCTTGAAGAATCCTTACCATCAGAAGCAGTGATAGTGACAGTATGGATGCCAGAATCATTCTCAGTGGTATTGTACTCAGCAGATTTCATCCAGCCAGAATAAGACAAAGTAACATTATCTTCATCAAGGTCAACAGCTTTAGCATCAAAGCGAACAGTGTCACCCTCTTTAAACTTAAACGAATCACCAACATAAATCACTGGAGGCCTATTATTATCCCTAACATTAATAGTGAAAACTTTAGTAGAAACCAAATCACCATCACTAACAGAAACAGAAGAGTTGTAAACACCAGCATCACTATAAGTAGTCATCCATTCACCACGCTTGCTCAAAGGCTTGGAAAAACTAGTGCTCAAAGAATCATTATCAGGGTCAAAAGCAGAAACATTAACATTAACTTTTTCAGATTCAAGAACAGTGTAAACATCACTCACTCCAGATAGGATAGGGGCTCTGTTCTTGTCATTAACAACAACATTCAAAGTCTTGTTAATAGTATAGTTACCAGACTCAGCACCGAAAACAATAGAAAACTTCTTAGAATCACTAAAGAAAAAATCGTAAAGATAAACCTTACTCAAAAACTTACCAAACCAACCAGTATTCCTATCAGCAACATCAAAACCAGGAGTCCAACTAAACTCTTTACCATCAAAAACAGCACCATCAGGCAAACCATAAGCAACAACATTAATGATATCATCATCTAAATCTAAAACAGAAGGCCTGAACTTAACCTCATCACCTTCAGAAACAATAATCGGGCTGATATCCTTAAAGATCAAAGGCCTGTCAACATTCTCAACAACAACCTTGAAAACCTCGAAAGAAGACAATTCACCATCAGAAGCAGTCACAGTAACAAAATAATCGCCAGCATCATCAAAACCAGTCTTCCAAACACCAAACTCATCAAAAGGCTTAGAAAAACTAATCTTTACACTATCACCATCAGGATCAGAAGCATTAACTTTTACAATAAGAGTATCTCCTTCTTTTGTAGAAATATCTCCTAACTTCTGCAAAACAGGAGCCTGATTAACATCCTTAACAATAACAAGCCACTCTTTTGATACAGAAACAGTACCATCATCCACAACAACCTCAACAGTGTGAGCTCCTGCAGAACCAAAACCAGGACTGAAAACAAAACTCTTACCAACATCAACATCCTTCTCATTAACAACCCAACGATAAGAAAGATCATCACCATCAGCGTCAAAAGCTGAAACCTCAAAAGAAATACTCTCTCCTTCGCTCATAGATAATCTATCATCCTTAGGAGAAGCAGAAGTAATAATTGCAGGCCTATCCTTATTCTTGACAGCCAACTTGATAGTTTTTGTAGCACTAAGTTCGCCATCAGAAGCAGTCACATTAACAAAATACTCACCAGCATCATCAAAACCAGTATTCCACCTGCCATTATTGTTCAAAGGACTAGTCAAGAAATAAGAAATATTATCACCATCAATATCAGAAGCATTAAGAGGAATTGTTACAGTATCACCTTCATCAAACACTAAATCACCCAAGTAATCCAAAGAAGGAGGAGCATTAGTGTTCAAAACATTAACTTCCCAATCCTTGTAAACCTTCAAATCACCATCAGAAACAGTAAGTTTGACATTATGAACTCCAGCAGAATAATAATTTGTGTAATAAACAAAAATAGGACCTGCAGATAACTCTTCACTATCTAACTTCCAAGAATAATACAACTTATCCTTATCGGGATCACTAGCTTTAACACTAAAATTCAAAGACTTGAGTTCATTAATAGTGATACTCAAATCTTTAGGCATCACTACATCAATATGAGGTTTTCGATTAACATTACTCACAATTATTTTTACAGGCTGAACAGTGACAAAAACACCATCAGAAGCAGTGATATTAGTATAATAGGTGCCAGCATTATAATAATTTGTCTGCCACAAACCCTCACCATCCAAAGGAGCTGAGAAAGACACGTTCAAAGGACCACCCTCAGGATCAAAAATCTTCAGCTTTTCAGAAATGTTCAACAACTGACCTTCCTTAACAGACACTTCAAGAGTTTCAGAACAAACTAGCTGAGCACAAAGAATTAACAACACTATCAGTAAAAAACTCTTTTTACGCATAAGCCCCCACAACCCAAAACGATAACTGCTGATGTTTAAAAACTTTTCTATAGTTTAGCATTATAGAATAGTAAAAACTAAGGATTATTTTCAAGTGTAGACACTAATTGGTGACTCACTGGACACTGGACATAGTCGGGAAAGTTATATTAAGCTAAAAATAAATATAATTATTCTAATGAAAATGGACCTGTCAAAAATAAGCTATTCTAAATCTGACTTAAACAAGAACATAATCCTTCCAAAAATAATCAATCAAGATTTAGCAGAAGAGATGGGGCTACATGTTGGTGATGGGAGTATGAATGTGTATTCTAATAAAGGATTATTCCAATTGAGAGGACACATCATCGATGATAAAGAACATTATCAAACTAGAGTAAATGAATTATATGAAAAATTGTATAATTTAAAAATTAATATACGAGAAATGAAATCAACAGGAGTTGTTGGATTTCAAATTTGGAGTGATGCGATAGTAGATTTTAAACACAAAATTTTAGGATTACCTCTCGGGAAGAAGGGTGATATACAAATTCCAGAAGTGATTAACAATAAGAAACTATTCTATTCTTTTATGAGAGGTTTATTTGATACAGATGGTTCGTTATACCTTGAGAACAAAAGAGGAAAACCTTATCCAAGAATAGATATAAAAACAACATCTAAACCTTTATGTTTGCAGTGTCTAAATTCTCTTAACCAATATGGGATTAGAGCAACCTCTTATGAGTATATAAGAAAAGAACCCAATTGGAATAATCTTTATTCTCTTATCATAAGAGGATTTCCAGCGTTAAATGAGTGGATGAAATATATTGGTTCCAATAACTCGAAACATATTAAGAAATTTAGGCTTGTAAAATTATATCAAGATAATAAAAAAAGTGAGCCCGCGGAGATTTGAACTCCGGACCACTCGATCGCTGATGGAATTGGTTATCCAATATCAGTTTTGCCTTAATCTTAAATTAATAAGATTAAACGAGCACTCCACCAGACTAAGCTACGGGCTCAAGATGTAGTTTTGGTTTTTCTAGACAATATTTAAACATTTCTATAGAGAAAATAGAATCCTGAAGGAAAATTTTATAAAGAAATACAAAGTCACGAATAATACTCTACAATACGCCTCTGTAGCTTAGACATGTATTAAGCAAGTGCTTAAGCGTGGAGCAATAGGTAGAGCGTGCGACTGTTATACCACAACATGTGTGGCAAAGAAATCGCAAGGTCAGCAGTTCGAGTCTGCTCAGAGGCGTTTTTTTCTTTTTTGTTATAATCTGTTAAAAGAAAAATCTTAAAATAGTTATACTTACAATGTAAGTATGGTGTTTCTTGATTGTTTAGGTATTTACTTACAATGTAAGTACTAGTTCAGATTTTGTTGGGGTGATTTAATTGATTATACTTACTATGTAAGTATTGATGGAAACCTTTAAATACTCATTTACTTACCATGTAAGTATTTAATGAGCCAATAGTCCAAAACATAGCCAAAAAACAGTGACAAATTGAGCGAAGAACAAAAAGAGGGGAGAATTTCTGAAACTAATAATAGTGAAAAGTCTGCATCAATCATACAAATACCTATTTCTGTAATAGCAGACAGGACAGTAAGCATACTAGAATCAATAGTTGAATACCTAAAAGATGAACTAAAATTCAACTATCACGAGATTGGAAAACTAACAAACAGGAATGAGAGAACAATCTGGACAGTATATAATAGAACAACAAAAAAAAGATCCAAAACATCGAAGCCAACAATCGCTAGTTCTGTAATAAAAATTCCTTTAAGCGTACTATTTGACAGAAAACTAAGTTCTTTCGAAACAGTTGTTGAGTATTTGAAAGAACAACTAAAATTCAACTATCACGAGATAGGAGAATTGACTAATAGAGATGAAAGAACAATTTGGACACTGTACAACAGAGCACGAAAGAAGAGGGTCGCATGAGCAAGAAACTACAGAAACGGAAAGCGAACCTGAAAGAAAGAATAGAACTGCTAAATCACAAGATAGAACTATGCAACAAAAAAAGAATAGAAACGATAGAAAACATATCACAACTAAAAGATAGATATGAATGCGGAGAATTCACAAAAGAAGAATATGACAATAAACTGTTGACATTGCTTGAAGGAAAGACAGAAACACAAACATTTGAAGGATACAATACACAAGTGCAAAACTATGAAAAACAAATAGAGCATTATGGTAACAAAGTCAAATTCATAGACTTTGGACACTTCAGCCTAAGCAAGACAAGTATGATAATACTAGCAACCCTGCTATTAATAATGGGATCAGCAACAATATTACAACATGAAGACAACATGCCATTCGGATTAGTAATATACGAAAACTTCACAGGACTAGAAGAAATAATCAGCGAAGAAACAATAACACCAGAACTAACAGGAGAGATAATACTAGAAAATAATATTATAGAAGGAACGAATCAGACAATTGGAGGAGAATGGATAACAACAGGAGAGACAACAACTCCGAACGAGACCATAACAGAATTACTTAACGAGACAACAATAAATGAAACTATAACAAATGAAACAATAAACATAACTCTGCAATCAAATGAAACAACACTAAATATAACAACAGAACAAAATCAAACTGTTACAAACATTACTACAGAAACAAACTTTACAGAAAATATAACTATCGAATTCCAAGGACCAGATGACCTGATAAATAGAACAATCAATGAAAGCAATGTAACTCTGGAAACAAACGTTACATTAACTAATGTGACATGGCTAAACCTAACTGAAACCAATGTTTCAATAAATATAACACTAGAAAACATTACTCTAACAAATATAACACTAACAAATGAGACAATAGTAAACATAACAAACCAGACATTAACCAACATAACAATAAACGAGACAATAACTCCTGAATATGAAGTGCTGACTGAAGCAGAAGACTTAAACACAGCAAAGCAAGGATTCTGGGTAGTCACAGAAAACAGTGAGTACAGTGGCGGAAAAGCAATATTCGCAAGCGACAAAAAAGATAAACTAACATACACATTCAACGGAACAAACCTTTACGCTTATGTACTACACGCAGACTATCTAGGAATACTAAAAATAATAGTAGACAATGATAAATCAAAACTAATAGACTTGTATTCTGAAAGACAAGATTTCAAAGCAGTAGAAGAGCTAGCAAGCGGACTAGAAAACGGAACACACACCATAACTTTAGAAGTTACAGGTAAGAACAATAAAGAATCAAGCGGAAACTATGTTGTAATAGATGCTTTATTGAAAAAAGCAACGAACCAGACAGAAGACATAGATTTAGTTGATTCAAAAGGACAAAAGATAGTATTGAAACTAAAAAAATACAACAAAGCACTGCAAGAACTAGAATTGCAACCAGAAAACACCCACATAACCAAGATGCTTTATCGCGGACTAAATCTAAGTAAAGGCAAAAGGCCAGAATTAAGAACAGAAGATGTTAGCAAAAAAATAAACTCTCCAAACGGTCAACCATTTACAAAAGTATATGCAATAGATCCAACAAGCCTAAACTTCACAAATGCTACAATCACAGCAACAGCAACAGGGACAGAGCTGTATAAATGCAAAGAATGGGACTTTGCAACGCAGACATGTTATGGGACATGGATAAAATTGATGAACTTAATTCCAGGACAAGAATACTCCTTCATACTAACACCTGAAGATCCAGGATTTGGAGAAGGAAGCCCATACTCTCTTGTAACATCAGCAATATTCTCAGACGCTCCAACAGCAGGAGATGAGGATAGTAATGTAGATGTATCATCAACATTAAGAGTGCTTGATAGTAGCTTCGATGTTGACATAGACACGATAGAAGGAGTAGCTAACGCTCCAGCACCATTAAGCCTTAACTGGACAAACACTATAGAGATGGGAACAATAAACAGCGCAAACATAACAGCAAGATACCAAAGAGCAACAAGCTCTGATGTAGGAGACACGACAGCAACATTCTATTGGTTGAACGGAACAACATGGGTACAAGCATGCACTAACGCAGTAACGATAGGTAGCTGGGCAAACTACACTTGCAGCCTGACAAGCTATGTAAACACGCAAGCAAAAGCAAACAACTTAAACATCCTAATAAATTTCACAACAGCAAAATCTGGAACTCCAAACCAGATGGTAACGACTTATGTAGATAAAGTATGGTACAGCCTGGACTTCCAAGATAATGCTTCGCCAAAAATAAATTTGATATCTCCTTTAAACGCAACAACGGATATAGATGGTTATGTAGACTTCAACTACAACGTAAGCGACTTCTCAACAGTATCAAACTGCAGCCTAATAATAAATGGAGCAATAGACCAGACAAAAACTCCAATAACAAAAGACACAACACAAACCTTAACAAAATCAGGAATGCTGAACGGAACATACACTTGGAGCGTAAACTGCACAGACCAATATGGCAATAGAGGAGCAAGCACGACAAGAACATTGTATATAACAAACCCTAACATAACAACAGACAAAAATAGTTATCTAGTAGGCAATACAATAAACATAACAGGAAACTACTGGAACAACAGTGTCAGCATCACACTAAACATAACAAATCCTAGCGGACAAGCAATAGGAGGATACCCAAAAAATGTCACAACAAACGCTAGCGGATACTTAACAGACACAGTGCTGGTCAACAATAGCTTTGCAGAAGGAATATACAAACTATACGCGTTTGACCCAAAAAACCTGTTGATGAACTCAACAACTTATTTCAACGTGACATTGCCAAAAGTAATCACAGACAAACCAAGCTATGTAAGACAGACTACAGTTTACATAAACGGTTCAGGATTCCTAAACGATGCTAATGTAACAATAACAATATATGATCCAACAAATGATTCAATATTAGGCTATCCAAAAAATGTTACTTCAGACAGCAACGGAAAAATCAATGATTCATACTTAATACCAACAGGAGCAGTCTTAGGAACTTATACAGTAATCCTGACAGGAACAAGTGATGCAACAAGGACAGCAAAAACCACGTTTGATATAGTGACTGCAATAATAGAAGCGAACCAGACAAGCTATGAGCAAGCAATGAATGTATCAATAACAGGAACATTCTGGACACTAAACGGAACTGTAACAATAAACATCACAGACCCAAATAATAATTTGGTAAGTGGTTATCCTAAAAACTTATCAGCAAACGGAAGCGGATACATATCAGATAGCTGGGTTGTAACATACAACGCAACATTAGGAAGATATACAATAAAAGCTTCAGACCTAAATGACACAGAGAAACACACCAACGCTTGGTTTGATGTCACGACCAGAGTTCCAGCACTAACAACAGATTATCCTTGGTACAAGGATGGAGCAGTACCTGATATTGTTACCATAAACGGAACAAAGTACAGTCCAAATTCAAAAGTTCAGTTAGACATCTACAATTCTTCAGGCTCGATAAGTGGTTATCCAAAGAATGTTACGAGCGATAGTTTAGGAAAGATTAATGATAGTTATACAGTCAGTATTGGTGTTGGTAATTACACGATAAAAGCTGTAGACCAGAACTATACAAACCTTAATGCAACAATCA
>Ga0315297_10000144_pt1 | contig 38044 bp, 58 predicted proteins | sample YL17G15_0_MG_FD_203628 | JGI IMG/M metagenome (GOLD analysis project Ga0315297, IMG submission 203628) | Sediment microbial communities from Yellowstone Lake, YNP, Wyoming, USA - YL17G15_0 | ecosystem: Environmental > Aquatic > Freshwater > Lake > Sediment | place: USA: Wyoming | collected...
TGGTAGGCGTCCTCGCTTCGGTTTCCATCAGCACCTATACCAATATGCCGTCCAGACTAATGAATTGCGAGAAGGACATCATTAAACTCCAGAAGGACCAGAAGGCCATCGTGAAAGCCCTGGACAGGATAGAGCGTAAACAGGACGCTTACTTCCTGGGGGTAGTCCCGACAAAATGAGGAGCTGGCCCAACATCATGCTCCACCACTCCCTCACGAAGGACGGGAAGGTTGTGGACACCGTAGCGATCAAGCGGTATCATACTTCGTGGCGCTACAACGGAATGATAATCACGGAGGACGAGGCCCGGGACCTAATTGGCAAGGGGATTCACGGAGTCATCGCGCCCTGGAAAGACATAGGCTACCAATGGACGATCGAGCGGGTGGAAGGCATCGTCCACACCATCGAGGGCCGGAGCATGGAGGAGGACGGGGCGCACTGTAAGGAAGGAAACATGAACCGCCAAAGCATTGGGATCTGCCTGGTGGGGAATTATAACAAGGTGGACGAGAACCGGGAGCCGGCCGGGTCCGGTCCACCCGACAAGGAAATGCTCATCGCCCTGGGGAGATTGATTACCAGACTCTATGATGACGGGGCGTGGAAACCACCCACCATAAAATCTTACGACCTGATGAGTTTCATCTTCGGACACCGGGACTTCGCACGCTACAAGTTATGTCCCGGGTCTGCCTTTGACATAGACGCATTAAAGCAACTGGCGCACGAATACTTCTAAGAGAGGGGGTGAGAGACAGTGAACTTTCAGGGAATGGAATTGCCGGCGGCACTTGTGGTCCTGTTGGCCCTGGTCATGCCGGGGCTGGTCGGATGGGTGATGAGGTCGATGGCTCCCCAATGGAGACAGTGGTTCGCCTTCATCGTATGCTCCGCGATCGGGATATTAGGAGCGTGGATGATGCACCTGCTTAGTTTCCAGAATGTCGGTGCGGTGCTCGGAACCATCGGCGTAGTCTACACCCTTGCCAACCTGGCCTACGAGAAGTTCTGGAAGCCATACGTCCTGGGGAGGAACAGCCTCGCTGGACCCCTATGAGCTACGACCCTGCCAAGACTAAGAGGGTCATCGGAACGGTGGTAGCGTGGGCGACCACCATAGTCACGGTCGGGGGCTGGCTCCTGGCGCATCTCCCGAAGTAGTCCAGACCTACATTAGGCCCTCCGAAAGGGGGGCCTAAATTATTTTTAATTATTTTCATCCACCCCCTTGACAGGAGTTTCAAGATTATTATATAATGTTCACACAATGAGAGACGAGCATCAAGAACGGCGTGGGATTTCCTTTTTCAAAAGGGAGCGGAAGGTCGTGGTCGGCGTGGCTTCAAACCCTCGCCCTGGTGCTTGTCTCTCAACTCGCGCCAAGACCACGGCCTTCCGCTTTTAGGATAGGAGGGACTATGCTTAAAGGAACATTTTTACTTACAGGGGCCGACCTGATAGGGGGACTGTTAGACCCATTCACCTGGATAACAGCAGTCGCCACCGCCTTCATCTACGAGAGATTTTGCCACGCCGGGAAATGGGGAGGGATTGCCGTAACCTGTCTCATTGTTTTCCTGTGCGCCATAGTCAGTCCACAGGGAACGGTGATGGGGCTGGGTTATGTTTTAATCACGGGGGTGATACACCGAAGAAAGGTGGCAACGACTTGAGCTGGACCAAGAACCACATGAACCCCACCGGGACAATCGGCCTCCATCACTCAGCCCGGGTCCTCGGGTGCAAGGAGGAGGAGGTTTTGGGGTTCGCTAAGGAGGGGCTTATTCTCCTGACCTCCTGGTGCTTTGAGGCGGTCCAATCGGCCGGGAATGATTTGAGTGGAGTCTGCTGGTCTTTCGACAGGCAGAGCGTGGAGGCCCTTTGGCCCAGGCTCCAGAACCAGGGGCTCTCCCGGACGATGGTGGAGATTTCGGAAATGCACAAGGGCATCTCCGAAATCAAGGAGAAGGTTAGGACCGGGTTCGATGAGCTGGGGTCCCGGATGGAAAGATTGGAAGGCGCGATAAGCGACTGCTTTGAGGTCCTGGACAAGAACCTGAACAATAAAGGCAAAATGGAATAGGCGACTCGGACAGCTTGGGGGTTTTCTTTTCTCTCTGTAAGGGACGATAATGTATAACAAGTCAAAAGGAGAGAAAAGAAGTTAAGGTAAAATAGCACAGTAAGTTACCGAAAGTTACCGACACAGAACCCCCAAGCGATTATGTCCAATCGCCTGGGGGTTTTTGCATGGATGAAATCTTAGGAACCGTGAACCTCAATAAACTACCGGCCTGCATCAAGGCCTTCCGGTTCGTGGACATTCCCGACCTATACACCGTCGTCTACTGGAGATTGTGGCAATACCAGACCCGCTACGACCGGGCGTGGGAGCTACCGGACTACTGGAAGTGTGGGAACCTGTTGTCTGTTCCGTTGGGTGTGAGATGGCAGGACACGAATTAGAGAAGTTAGAGACGGAGGGCTTGGTCCACATATCAAAAGCCCTCGACTGTTTCCTTAAAGCGTGGAGGGAAAGCAAATCAGCTAAGACCGCCGTGTGGTATAAGCGTTGCGACGACACAATCCAAGAAGGTCATCTGGATAAAATCATTCCAAAACCAAAAGGAGAAACGCATGACAAGACCGCCGAACAAGCAAAGCCAGCCCCGGAAGCCGGACCCCCAGCCACAGCCCCAGCCGGACGCCCAGCTCCCTTCTAAGGTGGAGTTCCACCCGGAGGTCGGCAGGGAAGTGGAGGGCCTTGCCACGATGGGGGCGATGGCCCTGGCCCAGGCTCACCCCCGGGACGAGAACCGGGTTCTCGCCGGAGCCCTGAACGAGATAGACATCTACCCGGAGAACGCCGCCAAGAGCTACTATGTGATACCATTCAAGAGCAAGGGCGAGATCATCCACGTCGAAGGGCCGAGCATCCGCTTGGCGATGGCACTGGCCCGGCGCTGGGGAAACTGCTCAAACGGGGCTCGCATCCTGTCCCAGGACGATGAAAGAATTGTGGTCGAGGGGGCCTTTGTGGATTGGGAGACAGGCTTCCGCACTCTGCGCCTCTGGCCCGTCTCACGTTTTTGGGTGAGCAAGGACACCAAACAACTGATGCCCTACCCGGAGGACACTCTCATCCGGCAGATAAACGCCGGGGTCTCCAAGGCCGTCCGGAACGCCATCCTCTCATCCCTGCCCCCCGGACTTGTGGAGCAGACCTACAAGCGGTGCAAGGATATTGTCTCGGGCAAGGTCGTTCCGAAGGGGGCCACGACAAGCGCCGGGACTCAGGGCGCGGCCACCGACCAAGCCTACGCCAAGATGGGTGCTGCCTTCATCACCATCGGAATCACCAAGGGGACGCTGGAGCTCTACATTGCGGAGGTCGTCATTCCCTACCTCACCGAACAGCATCCCGAAAAGAAACCCGACAAGTCCGACGTCGTGGCGCACATGCGGGGCATCTTCACCGCGATCGAGGACGGGCAGACCAAAGTGAACGATGTGTTCGGTGAGTATCAAAAGCAGATGGACGCGACCAAGCCCACCGGGGCCGGGGGCGATTACAAACAGGAGGACTTGAAGGTATGAAAAAGATAGGTCCATTGGTGAAGAAAGAAATGAGCACGCTCAAGAAGAAGTCTAAGGTCAAGGTCCCCGACCCCAAGCGCTGGGAGTTCACACAACTGCTTCCCTGCTTCCTAAACAAAAAAGAAATATGCGAATTGGGAGAGAGGATGGCAGAGAACTACCGCAACCTGAGCGTGAAAGAGGAGCTGTTCGCCCAGGCCGCACGACAGGCAAAGACCGACCTGGGCCAGATTCAAGCGGAGATAGCCAGCGCCGCCGAGAAGATCGGGGCGATGAAGGAGTTCCGCTTGATAAAATGTTCCGGGGTGATAGACTACGCTAAGGACACCCGGACAATCAGGCGGTGCGACACGGGCGAGATTTTGGAGTCAGGGAAAATTCCTGAGAGCGAGAGACAGCTTTCCGTCCCTGGAGTCGGGCAATGAATGAGAAAAAAATCTGTCCGTTCTTTGCTATCTCCGGGATTGCTGGAGGGCCAACCTACTGCCTTGAAGGGACGTGCGCTTGGTGGGTTTCCAGGTGGACACGGAAATTACCAGGTAGGGAAGAATCGTTTGACCCCTCACGGGAGTCATGTGCCATACTTCGGATTGCCGAAAATATGCCATGAGCGACAAACCCCACATCAGCCCCACGCAGGTCGAGATGTATTCCCGTTGCGGAGAGCAATACAGGAGGCGCTACAAGGAGCAACACATCATCCCTCCGGGCATCTCGCTCGTCCGGGGGTCCGCCGTCCACATCGGCGCCGAGCTCAACTACAAACAGAAAGTGGAGAGCCACCGGGACCTTCCCAGGAAGGACATTGTGGATCGCTCCGCTTCGGCCTTCGATGACAAGGTTAGGGCGGAGGGCATCCTGCTCAATCCCGACGAGGAAAGCCGGGGGAAGAAGGTAGTGCTCGCAGAGGGCAAGGACAGCACCGTCCGTCTCGCCGGGCTCTATTCAGACAAGGTAGCGCCCCAGGTCCAGCCCAAACTCGTAGAGGCCACGCAGACTCTCTCCATTCCCGGAACATCCCACGACCTTCTATGCCGCCTCGACGTTCTGGATGACCAGGGTGTGATACGAGACACCAAGACCGGGATGAAAACCAAGCCTCAATCCGATTGGGACGCATCGGTCCAGCTCACGTTCTATTGGGCCGTGGCCCTGGCTCTCAAGCTCAACCCCACCGGGATTGTGATTGACCAACTCATCGACACGAAGGAGCCGAAGTATGTTATGTCCGTAACGTCCAGGGGGGACGCGGACGTGACGGCCCTGCTTAACAGGGTGAACGCTTTCGTGGCAGGGGTCAGGGCTGGCATCTTCATCCCGGCCCCGACAGGCTCCTGGTGGTGCTCGCCCAACTGGTGCGGGTATTGGAAAACTTGTAGCTACATCAACAACGAGAGGAGGGGGGAATGACAATGGATGGGCAGAAGCAACGCATCGTGACTGTCCTCGCCCAGCACGGAGGGTGGATGCTGTCCTGGGACCTGTTGCTCCAGAGCCGCGCGGAGAATCTTACCCAGCGCATACATGAGGCCAGGGAGAAGGGTGTGGCTATCAAGACTCATAGGGGGGAGAGGATGGAGCAGACAGAGGGGTGCTTCTTCTACAAGCTGGAGGAGGGTTTGGATACAGCCCTGGAAAAACTGCGTAGGAGGGGTCCAACCAAGGAAAGGCAGGCCAGTCTCACCAAGAGCTCCGTGCCCATATTTTGCGCAAATCTACCCCAAATAGGCCCTATTCTGACCACCCCCACGGAGGTCTCAATGGCGGCCCGGGGACTCCAAGAGAGACAGGTGGAGGCGAGACGACAGCGTAAGGCGCAGTTAAGTTTAATAGGGAAGGAAGGTTAGGTGGGTTGGTATAAGCGCTGGGCCGAGGAACTGGTGCGCTCTGAGGTTTGGGCGGACCCGGAACTGCGCCATCTTTTCGGGGATTTACTCGACCTCGCCGGGATCGATCCGGGGGACGGAAGGCTCCGGGACCACCCCCAAAACCTACCCCTTACACCAGAAAGAGCGTCGCAAATCATCACCATAGACGTAGAACAGTATAAAAAACTGGTGGGGAAATTGAAGAAATTGGGGATGGTCGCCGTTGACAACGAAGGCTTCCTATGTATTTGCAAATGGAAGCATTACCAGTCCGAGTATAAGAGACAATCACCCTACCGAAATGTAACTAAGGTTGTAACCCCAGGTGTAACCTTAGCTGTAACTGAGGATGTTCTTTCCTCTATATCTATATTATATAAGATAGATAAAGAACGAATAAGAACAGAGATAACTAAGATGGAGGCGTGGCTTTGGGCTAACCCAGGGAGACAGATGACGAAACGATTTATGACCAACTGGATTAACCGGGAGATCGAGAAGGGGACTTTCGGGGTGTATATTCCAAAGGCGAAACCCGACCTCTTCTCCGACCACAAATGCGAAATCTGTGGAAAACCCGCAGCGGTCAGGGAGGGGAGAACCTACAAGTGCAGTTTCAGTTGCAGGGCGGTCTATGATGTTCAACCACAGGAGGGAGGTGAGTAGGATGGGACCAGAGAACTTGAAACCGGAGGCGGATTGCTCCATAGGGACGACTCTTGGCTATCGGCAATCTGCGGTGAGAGACCTGGAAATGCTCTCCAAGAGAACACGAGAACAGGCTCACGATTTAGAGGCCCTGGTGGATTATCTAAATCAGGGGAAGTTACCAGAAGATGCGGAACGTGGATTGTATTTTCTCTTAAACAAGAACAGAAGATAACACCACACGGGGGGCAACCCCCGGGAATAATAAGAGGACGAGATGATTTACCGCTTGGTCCGTAGGTGCATCCAATGCTACCAGGAGTTTCCCGTCACGGAAAAGTCAAAGCGGAGACGGTGCTTAAAATGTCAGCCCCCAAAATACAGGGCTCACGGCTTTTGGTTGAGGGGAGTTTGGTGGCCCTCTCAGCGTGAATGGAAGAGATGGTTGGTGTTATCGGAGGACGAGAAGGAAGGGAAGATAAGAGCGCTTATACGTCAAGTCCACTACCCGATATACATTGAGGGGATACACATCTGCGATTACGTTGCCGACTTCCAGTATTATAGGGATGGCAAGCTGGTGGTTGAGGATGCGAAGGGGATGAAAACCCCGGAGTATAAACTAAAAAAGAAAATGGTCGAGGCGGTTTATAAACTTAAAATCAAGGAGACGTAAGATGTTTCTCGCTATCTTGGGAGTTATCTGTTACGTCTACACCGGACTATCCTTCCTACTTCTACTTGCCTTCATCGGACTCTCCCTAATAAGAAAGGACAAACCAGATGCCGATAAGGGAATACCTCTGCCCTAAGAATCACCGGACCGAGAAGTTCTTCCACAACACGGAACGCATCCCGAACTTCTGTCCCTGCGGACGATGCAAGGGCGTGGGGAAACTCATCATATCCACCACAGCCCCGGTCCTGGGGGCAGGGGGTTTGACCCGGTCCACCTGGAAGGGCAAGCTGTGTAGTGAGGGCGGGGAGAAGTAGATGCCTGTTCCCTGGCCTCCGCACGAAGCGCCCATCTTTTCGTTCAACAAGATAAACTTCATGGTGTTCGTATCAGGCCGGACCTTGGAAGATTTTAAGAGGGAGGCTGGTAGGCGCATCAATGCAGGGGACAGCGTAAGGGAGATTGCTACCGACTGGTGCTCTAAATACTTCGTCCGCGAGGACGGGAAGATGGCGCTGGAGTTTAAAGTGTGGGACGTCTATAACTTTATTGGGTCTTGGGGCATCTCAGCCCCCCATCCCTACCGTTGACTCTTGTGGAAATAAAAAGGGGGAGCAATAAGCTCCCCCTTTAACCTTACGCCACCTTCTTCTTGCCTTTCTTTTTCTTCCCCACTATCTCACCCCCCTTCGGTTACGGTTTCACTTCCACCAGAACAGGCCGGCCAGGATGACGCTCACCCAAAAGACGAAGGTAATCACCTCCTTCCAGTTCGTCTGTTTCCACCAGGGCTTGAACATTCCCCGGCGCGTGTTTACCTGCACGGCGTAGTTCACTTTGTTCAGGGCGCTCCGGTCATTGAAGTAGACGGCCCAGCGTTTGCGGTTATCCTTCCTCATCCCTCCCTCCTCACTTTGATTGTCGCTTTGGTCAGGCGCTTGCGGTATGCTATCCAATACTGGCGCAAGCCATAGTTCACGGCGACCCGCAGGGACGAGGCGCCGATGGTCTTTCGGAACGGCTCCCGGAATGTCGGGTTGAACTCCAGGCGGATCTCCACGGTCCAGGTTTTCATGGCCCCTCCCCCTCGTCTCCGTGTAGCCAGCCGACATACTTCTCGGCAATCGGCATCGTAACCCACAGCTCTTGCTCCGTCCCGCCATACTGCTCCCAGCTTTCGCAACAAGCCTCGATCGTGACGGTGTTCCCGGTTGACAGAGCCACCTTGATTTTACGGCTGGACTTTCGGTTGATTCCCAGGAACCTGATGCTCCTGATGCGTATGTTCGTTCTGTCCTTGTCTCTCATGTCTCCTCCGTTTCTGCCGGGATGTCAACCACCGCCGGCTCCCACTCCGGGGGCGCTTCTACCGAAACCCTTAACTCCGCGACAAACCCAACCCTGATGAACGCCTTGAAGAAGAGGCCACAGTCAGAGCAGAGCAGGGTTACAGGCTTGGTTGAATCATACAGCGCTTCGGGTCGGTAGCCCTTCGCCTCCACGTCATGCCCCTCCGGGCATTGAACGGTCAGGTTGTAGAACATCTCATACCACCTTTCTAAGCCAAGGGCTTCTCCAATCACGATACTTAATCTTTTTTGGGGAGTTAAGTATACCTTCCCTACTTCCCTCTCTTTGGTCTGTCGTTAAGTATTCTCCGCCAGATTTTCTGGCGGACAAGTCCGCCAGCCGGTCAAAACCCTCTGCGAATTTCCGGGTCTCGGCCTCGTGCTCGATCCGCTGGGTCTCAATCTCCTCGGGCGTCCTGATCCTCCGGGGGGTAGTCCAGGCGGTCGCCCAATCCCTCAGCGCCCCATCTAAGTCCATCCTCTCCACGCGTGTCGTCATTTTAATCTCTCCTCTTATCCTTTCCGGGGCGTAGCCCCTATTGCCTCTTTAGCCTCTCCGAGGGTGGCAAAATCCTCCGAACTGGTCGGAACGCCGTTGCAAAGCCCGTAAGTCGCACGCCAGGGTTTACTCTTCGACCCGGATTTCTCAACAAACGAAACTATCGGAAACTGCGTACCCAGGACCGTCCGCTCACCGTCCTTGACCTCTACGTATCTTTTCACTTTGTCCGTCCTTTCCTTTTTAGTTTTACGGGAGCCTTTTCTTCTTGGGTTTCTCAGGCTTGGCGTAGAGCGTTGCCACTCTCGCCTTGACTTGCGTGGCGTTGGCGCTATACTTCGGCGCCTTCGCAGACAGGCCCGGAGTCATGCCCCAGGTCCGGCCAGCTAATGGGTTCCATAATCTACCTCAAATAGTCCTTGCCTCCCCCGGCAGGGATAGAAGGGCAGGGGTTCAACCTTGTCGAGAAGCCAGCCGTATTGATGATAATCCCACCACACCCTGGACTCGTTTAGGGCGGCCGGGGAGCACTCAGTGGCGCAATATTCACCGGGTTTGAAGATTTCAACCAGTTCACACTTCCCGACGATGCCCCCGCGCTTCAGACATTCAGGAAAGAGCATTGGAGTATCACTCAAATTACCAATAAAAATCTCCGCGTCACACAATTCCCGCGAAGTCATCCCCTTGGCCGCGTGGATTAGGAGCGGTCCCCGGTAGTTTGTAGACCAGGTCCGGTTCTCTATGCGCTTCCCGGCGTAGAGAATCGCCCAGGCCCAAGGTTGCCGGATGGATAAGGCCTTCATTCCGCACTCCGAGTTCCGCGTTCCGCACTCATTTGATTCCCGTGCGTAGCGTGGACAGAAGGCGACCCTGAATTTCCCGGTCTTGCGGTCAATGTGTCGCCGGATGCCGTAGAGGTCGTGCGCGAAGTCGAAGTCCGGCGCCTTCAAGAGTTCCCCTAACTTCAAGGGGCATCCGTGCAGGTGGACTGCGGTAATGTCCATGCCCATATCCTGGGCGGAGAGCTGGGGGAACATCTTGACAGCCCTCTTGACGATGCGCCCAATCAGGAGCGCATCCTTTTTCGTGGTGTGCCAGTTCAGAATCACGTTGTCCTCCTTTCTCAGATGTGTTCCCCGGCGAGTAGCTTTCTCCAGGCCTCTTTCGCAGGGAGAGGGGTGAAGTAGAGGTCACGCTCAATCCCCAGCCCGAAGGGTGGGACCCTTGCGCTTTGCAGTTCGGAGAGGGAGAAGCTACCCATCTCCACTTCAAACCCGGAGACTATCCCCCATAGATAGTCCGGGTTCTCCGGGTCTTGGTTCATCAGATACCAGGTCCATGAACCGCAGGGGTTGAAGAATTTTGCGACAATCTTCTGCTTGTCCATGTCCGAGCCCAGGGCATACTGCTTTTGGGCCTGCTTCTCGATCGCTTTGGTCATCAGTTGCATGGCGTCCTCCTATTCTCTTGTTAGGTATTCGTAAATCCGTCCGTTGTCGTCGTCCGGGATTTCGTCCCGGCGTGCGGAAAAGATGCTCACGCCATGCTCGGCGCATAAGCAGACCCGCTCCCGGATGCTCATGTCGCGCCAGTATTCGCTCGCCCCTTCCCATTCTCGCCGGGAGAAATCTTCTTCGTCGAGCAGGGGGTAGTTGTCGAGGGATTTGTAAATATCTCTCAGCCCCTCCACCTTTTCCGCATCCTTGTTATCCACCAGGATAATCTCGAACCACCCCGGTCCCCAGTGATTGAACCTGTGGACTTGAACCTTGTCCGTCTCTCCCCCTAAGCGCTCCAGGGCAGAGGCAAAGTTGCTCTCCTCCATTGGCCTGGAGTCCCGGGTCCGCATCACCGGGGCCACATAGAAGTCGGAGACGCCATTGTCCTCTCCGCACAATCCTTTGCTATCAAGGGAGGTGGGACTCCACTCCCGGTAAGGTATCAGGTTGCCGTTCCACATGGCGTCCTCCTTATGTGAGTTCGGGATAGAGTTTCTTCCAGCGTGCCAGCGTTTCGCGCTTCTGTCTCTTCAGCTCCTTCAGATGCCAGTCCACCTGCCTCCGGGCTTCGTCCATGATGTAGGACTTGTCGTCCGGGCATCCGAAATAGCCCCAGCATGAGGCAAGCTCCTCTCCGTTTGGCGCTATCACGGCCCAGCCGTAGACCTCCCCGGTGAGGTAATCGTCATACGTCTTGACTTCCTGCTCCATGCACCCCCGGGCCGTGGCCTTGTTCTTCTTCGTCAGCTTTCCGTATTCCTCCCGGATGCGCTTGTGCGTGATGTAAATCCAGCCCACTTGCCCGGAGTCCCACGGATCCCCGAAGCTCCCGGTTGACATGGTGATGCCGGAGTGGTCTAACAGGTAGAGGGACAGGACTTCGGACGGATTTTCTTTCAGCCACTCTCGAAAATCATCCGGGGCGGAGAAGTCGTGCTTATCGCCCAGCGTGTGGCGCCTGTGCCAGCACACCATTGTCCCCAGGATGTTTCGGTTGTCCCACTCCCTGGGGCTCTCCGGGCTATCGTCCCGCATGATGCGGATTTTGTAGCCCTTGTATTCTCTCACGTCTGCGTCCATGTTGGCCTCCCTTATCCCAGGTTGTAGAGGTATGTTTTCACGTCGTCCAGGTAGGCTACCCGGATGCCGTCTTTCGTGGTGGTAATTGTCAGGATGCTCTTGGAGTTTATCCTGGCGTTGCTTCCCCCGGTCACTTCAATCTCAAAGGCGTCGCATCCGTCCGCGCCAACCAGTGCGCTTACCCGGACCCCGGACTCCCAGCCGTTCACGTTTGCCATCAGCCCGGACTTGGGCGTTCCCAGCCGGGACACTTGGCCCCGGCCTCCCTCAAGCGTTCCCCTGAAGCGTGCCATTTCGTTCTCCTCTCATTCCCAATAGGTTCCGCCCAGCGCTCCCCGGACTTTCACCAGTCCGCAGGAGCGATAAGCGTCTTCTCTTGCCCGGCGTGTTTCGTTTCGGATGTTTCGCAGGTGCTTGTCAAACTCCCCCCGGATTTCCAAAGCGGTGCGCTCTCCGGTATAGGTTACGCTCCAATCACCAGCCGTGCATACGGCTTTGGCGTCGTGCAAACTGATGATTTTTAGGGCGTGCATTTCGCGCTCCTTTCGTAGTAGGTGTCCAGCTCCGCTGTCCGCTCCGGTGTGAGCTCCGGGCGGTTGATGATTTCCACTTCCTCCCGGTCACGGAGCGCCAACAGGGCGTGCCTTGTTTCGGTGGCGATCCGTAGCTTGGTGGCGTGCTCTTCAAGCCTCTGTGATGCCCAGGCGTGCTTGGAGTATGCGTTGATGTCGTAGCGCATCTCGCCAAGCGCCCTGTCAATCTCGCATAGGGCGTATCCGCATGCGAAGGTCACGGCGTTCAAGAGGTCGGTGTAGTCAAACCTGATTTCGTTATACTGGAAATCGTGCGCCATGCTGTCCTCCTTTCGGGTTAGGTATAAAACCTGTCAATTTCCCGGCATACCTGTTTGAGCGTTCCCTCAAAAATTTCCTCTCCTATGCTGTGGGTGAACCCGGGCCGGGGGTAGTTGTTTTCCTGAAACAGGATGCGCCATTGTCTGCGGTTCTTGGAAATCAGGAATTGCCAGTCCCCGGCGCTTGAACTCCAGTTCAAGACCTCCACGTGCTTATATCCGTTCTGCCGGGCGTAGTCCTTGTAACTGTGCGCTCCGATACATCCCGTGGCCTGCTCTTCGGTCGTGTGCATGCTGTCCCCCTCTCTTTTAGAATTTCCAAACTCTCCCGGCCTGTGTGTTGGTGGGCGAATACGCCTTGATAGCATACGCCAAGTCGTTTGGTATCGCCTCCGTCGGGAAAGCGTTCAAGGCTCCCCGGTCCGGGGCGTTTGCGGTGGCGATAAATCCCCGGATGATTTCTTCCCGGCGGTTGTTGTCGGCCAGCCATGAGCGTAGCATTTTATCCTCTCCTTCTTTTCATCTGTTCAATGTCGTGGGCGAGGGCGATGACAAAGCGGTGCGTTTCATCCGCTCTCCGGTTGCGCTCCCTCGCGATTTCCTCCGGGGCCATGCCGTCAAAGTATCCGAGGCCCCGAAGTCCAGTCACTAACAGGTCGTAGAAGTCCACGGCGTCCTCCTCTCTTAAATTCCGCCCTTGTCGCATACGGCCCATGCTTGGGTCATGAGCTTTGCCAGTTTGGTGTATGCTTTGGACTGGTCAACCGGGAAGGTATTCGCCCGGTGACAACACAAGACCTCAAGGAAAGCGAAGTAGTTTCTCAGGCGGCCCGCCCTGTCCACGTGGTCAACCATGTCCTGTCGGTGGGCAAGATACATTTCCAAAATCTTCTGATTTCCTTCCGGTGTCGGTTTCAGCACTATCGTTTTCACGGCATCCTCCTCTCGGGTTTAGAATAAGCCAAGCTGGCCTATCGTGGTCGTGGTGGTCGTGGTGGTCTTGGTTATCTTGGTGGTCACGGTGCAGGTTTCGCCCTTCCGTATGAATGCGAAACCCTTCCTGAATTTCCGCAGGGCGTAGTCCTTGACATGCATGCCGGGGGCCGTCCATATCTTTAGCACCCTGTGTTCCCCGAAGTCAACGCAGTAGGTAAAGCCTCCCTGTTCGGCCTCCACGGCCCAGCAGATTTTCCCTATCATCCCGGCGGTGATCCCCTGCTTGGGCCTGTCCACAAGTGAAGCTACCATGTCCCCGGTGTCAAAGTCGGGCGCTGTGGGAGGCGGTTCGGGGAGCGTCTTGGGCGTGCAATCCGGGCAATAGGTGAACATGATGTCTTTTCCGCAGGTCGGGCATTTGTCTTTGTCAAGGGCGTAAACAGCGCAAGCCGTATCGCCCTGCTCTCCGTATTCGTGCTTGGCCTCTGATGACAAGAGGCGCTCGATCGTCTTTCGGTTCATTTTGTGGCCTCCGTTTTCTTTTCGGGTTCGGGGTAGGTCGTGAACACGTTCCAGCACGTCAAGCAAGCATGGGGCGTGGTTCCCCTTGTCTTGTTCGGCTTTCCCGATACCGTTGACTTGCTCCTGCAGTCCGGGCAAGGCGTTGCGCTCATCTTGTCCCCCCTCTTTCTCTTAAAAGTTTTCATCGTAGCAATCCTCTTCCGACAAAATCATGTCCTCTTCCTCTTTCCCGAAATCCGGGAAGTAGAAAAAGGGCCTGTCCTCAATCGGCCTCTTCTTCCTCATGTTTCTCACCTCCCTTTCACATAAGCATACAAGGTCAACCCCAAAAGGTTTAGAGCCCTTTTTGGCGCAAGGGGGAGGGGGACTATAGGGGGTGGGGGTTTCTGTGTTGTGCTGTTATGTTTCTGTGTTAAAGAGATAGAGTTAGAACTCGCTAAACCTTCCAGTAACCTTGACTGTAACCTTGACTGTAACCCTCCCTGTAACTAATTAATTGTTAACAATGAATTGGACATTTCCGGAAATCTGTAGTATCATGTTCCTCAAGAGGGGGAGGAAAACAGGTTAGTGATGCTCTTGTGTAATCCGAGACGGCGGGGGAGTTCGTCGCTCTGCGAGGGCGAGGGGGGCCTCCCCCGAAGCCCGGCCCCCGGCGAGGGGTGATGGTCCCCCCCTCTATTACGTCTCAAACATTTGGGGAAAAAATGGAGAATGACCCGTTGGGAGATTTGGCGAAGGCGTTCAAGAAGATTCTGCTTCATCATGAGGACATGGGCGGATACGAGTTCACGCATCATCTCGTTGTGAAGGAGTCGGACGACCCCGAGCCGCTCCGGTCAGTCGGTCCCGGCCTGATGATTTTGGCCGAGCCCGACCCGTTCTGTCAGGAGTTTGACGAGGACTGCTTTTTGGTTCACGACCCGGCGTATTGTCATGGTCATCCCGGCCCTAGAGATTCCACGGGCCGTTGTCCATTTGTGGGGAGGTAGGGCGAGGGGTGTGGAGCAGGCTCTTCGTCGGATGGGCTACCTGGAGGCGTGTAAAACATGACAGAGCAGGAATACGGTGATTACTTGAGGAAGCGTGGCTACTGTGAGGAGACGATCCTTGTGATGGGGATGGCGAGGGCTCTGGCGGGGATGGGGACCCGTAGCTCAGGCGTTCCAGAACTTTTGGTAAAAAGGAGAAGTGGCGATGGTAAATGTCCATGTGGACCTGGCGACTTATCAGTGGGCGCTCCGTCTACTTGAGGAAGCCGACCTTACGTTTCGCGAGAAAATATTGGAGGGTGAGATGTTTTACGCCGAGGCGAAGTTGAGGGAGGCCATAATCCTTCTAAAGGGGGAGGACACGATGGGGATGGTGGGGACGTGATGATGGACTTGAAGCGAGCGTGGCGAGACTGGATGGAGGTAAACGTGGCGTGCAAGGCGTGGCGCATGAAGTCGGTGTTCGTCCGGGCGTCGGTTGCGTTTTGGTGGGACACCCTGCTCATCGCTTTGGGGAGGTATTGTGGACCGCGAGCCTGTTAGTTCGACGCATCTCCGGTCGGTGGGATACGACGAGGGGACGAGGACGTTGGAGGTCGAGTTTCAGAACGGGAAGGTCTACGAGTATCGGGGGGTGGGCTCGGAGGTTCACGCGGCGTTGGTCGAGTCGGGGTCTCCCGGCCGTTTTTTTCAGGAGAGCGTCCGGAACAAGATTGCCGGGGTGAGGGTCAAGTGAAGCGCCGGGGCTTTCCGGTCCAGCGATCGATGAGGGCGGAGATGAACCGGGTGGAGAAGTTGCGGCCTCCGATACACGCCTGGGTGATCGAGCTTCCTGTGGAGAGGCCGAAGGTTCAAATCAAGAAGGAGGGGGAGCGATGAAGCGCCTGATTTTGGCTCTGGTGTTGGTCGGGGCTTTCGTTTTCGGTTTCGCCTGGGAGCGGAGCGAGCAGAAGGCCCATTCGCCTGGGAGCGGAGCGAGCAGAAGGCCCATTCGCCTGGGAGCGGAGCGAGCAGAAGGCCCAGGCGTGGAGGGATGATTTTCGTGTGGTGGCAAGCGGGTTTAGTGTGACGCCGGCGGGAAAATCGTTTAATTACACTCTCAGGCCCCCGCCACTCGACACATCGAAAATTATTGCGATCGCGAGGGGTAGGGGTGTTATGGGTAATTACTCGGGGGGAGCCACATTTTTGAATGATTCCGTGGTTAAGTTCGCCTCTTGGGCGGCGGGGACCCCAATGTCGTATATAATCCTGGAAATAAACAGAAACAAGTGAAAGGGACGACGATGAAAAAGTTTGTTTTAGCTCCAGCCCTGGCTCTGGTCCTATCCCTCCCGGTCATGGCTCAGGTCGGCCTGAACGTCCTGCTTCCTCCCACCAATGCTCCGTTGAAGAGGCTCCGCAACGGAGCTTCTTTATCCTCCTGGGTCGGGCTGGCGACGCAGCAAAGGGACACGACCCTGGTGTTTTACGTCGGAAACTCAGGGGGGATCTTCGCGGCCCAGTGTTCCATTCGCATAAATACCACGGGGACCCTGACCATCGGATACCTGGTTGGGATGAGCGGGTCCAATGCCAAGCTGGTCCTGGACGCGGCCGCAGACACGTCGGCCCTGCTCAGCAACTGCTCTACTCAGGGGTATAAAATACTAAAGGTTTCGCTTCCGGGAGTCTCCTATGTGGCGCTCACGTTCTCGAACGCGGGAGGCGATTCGGTTTATTACAAATTCGACCCGGCCACGGCGGAGTTTTTGCGCCATTGAGAAAGCCGAGGGTCGTGGACCGGGTTGCCTGGATGATGGAGCTTGGCCGGACCAAGAACCCGGAGACGGGGGAGAACTACACCAAGTCCGAGGCTGCGGCCCTTGCCTTCCCCTCCGCCACAAGACATCGCTCCCTGTCCCGGGCCGGGGAGGGATTAAAGCGATACCGGGAAACCATCCGCGAGAAATTGCAGAGGCTTGGCGGAGCGGATGCGGCCGCCGACACCCTCATACAGGGGACCCAGGCGTTCAAGCTCGCGGGTCTGGATGGAATCGTCATGCCGGACTTCACGGAGCGCCGGCTCGCCTCCACCGACATCGCGCGGATTTACGGAGAGCTTGTGACCGGGAACGTGAACAACTTCTTTGGGGACGAGTTCACCCAATGGCTGGTCGAGCAGGTCGAGATGGCCAAGACGAACCAGATAGAAAAACCGATGGAGGTGCAGGCTGAAACCCTGGACGTTGGACCCCGAACTGATAGACCACACGCTGTTGCGTTACGGACTAAAGCCCTTCCCGCACCAAAGAAGGTTGCTGTATTCGCATCATCGTGTGCTCATGGTAGCCGGGGGGGAAAGGGGCGGTAAGAGTTTTGGCGCCGCTCTATTTCTCTTAACACGCCTCCCATGGGGCAACAAGTTCTGGATCGTCGGCCCGGACTTCAAACAGGCGCGGAAGGAATACGAGTATGTCGTTGATTGGGTCGGGTCGAAAGGCGGGGTCCTCAAGGACCACCGTCCGGACAACGGACCCTGGATGGCTGTTTTCAAGGGAGGAAAGACCCTCGAAACCCGGAGCGCGGACAACCCTCAGAGCCTTAGCGCCGAGTCCGTCGACGGCATCATCCTCTCCGAGGCCGCGCAGACCAACCTTGAGATTTTCCAGCGTTGCTACGGGCGAGTCGCTGAAAGCCGTGGATGGCTCCTTGCCTGCGGAACATTCGAGGATGGAAAATACTGGTATGAGGAAAAATTCCTTGAACTCGAAAAAGAGGGAGCCGCTTTTTCCTGGCCCTCCTGGCTCAACACCAAGCGCTACCCCGGAGGGTTCGACTTCTTCTGTGAGCATAAGGACGGATGCAAATGCAGCCGGGAGATGGTTTCCATCTATCGCATGTATGGCCCGAAGATGTTCAGTCGCCGGATTGGCGGACGGGTCGTGCAGGACGAGGCCATCGTCTACGACTGCTGGAACCAGAGCATGGTCACGAATCCTCCCAAGACCGAGCTCCGCATCGCCGGGGTCGACTACGGCTTCGGGGACCCCTGTGTTATTGAAGTGTTCGGCCTATCCATGCCTCAGTGGTATGGCCTGGACGAATTCTACGCCAGCCATTACACGGCTCTCAAGCTCCGCCCGGTCTTTGATACTCTCCGGGAAAAGTGGAACGTCTCCACTTTCTACGTCCCCCACGACAAGCCGGAGGTCGCCGTGGAGTATTATCAGTTATGCGAGGCGGACGGGACCCCGGACAACGAGCGATGCGTCTTTATCCAGAACGGAGATTTCAAGGATGTGGCGCGGGGGATCTCCTACGTCTATTCCCTCAAGGAAACCGGGAGATTATTTTACGACCCCGGCCAGGTCAATCTTATCCGGGAGCAACGGCTCTACGCCTATCCCAGCAAAGAGTCCCGCAACCGGGGGGAGAAACCCGTCAAGCTCAACGACCACTGCAACGATGCGGAACGCCTTGCGATGATGGGGATACGGTCCCACTACCAGACCGAGTTCATGGAGATGGAGAAGCACCTCGCGCAGAACGAATCTTTCAGGAAGCATCCTCGCGCCCTGGCCCACATGTTCTTCGGCGCGAACATCGAGACGGACGACGATGAGAGGAGGGATTGGTGAGTGATTTAATCCAGGAACAACGGGAGGAGAAAGTCATCGTGCTCGGACAGGGAGAGCTTTCCACTTATCAGTCCGCGCTTCTCCAATGGAAAACCGAATGTCAGGAGGCCGTTGCAGCCTCGCAGAACCAGGCCAAGCGGAACTACCTCTACGTCTACGACCAGCATTACGCCCGGACGTCGGGGGAGGGGCGGCTCACCCGGTTCGTCCAATCGGACGCGAAGAAGTATCCCGAAGGCGAGAGGCATTATACGAATGAGATGGGGCGCATCTTTTTCGACTTGAAGGCGCTCGTCCTCCAGAACCCGCCCCTGCTCCAGGTGGACCCGCGCAAGGGGTCCGAGCGGATGAGCGACGCCATGTCGTCGGCCCGGGTCGCGGAGTCCCTGCTTCTGGCCTTCACCGGAGAGGACTTCTGGAACCTGGAGGGAATCCTTCCGGACGCCTACGATTGGGTCATAGGGTTCGGGCTGGCATGGTGGAAGTTTGTCGTCACGGACGGACAGCCCCGAGTCAGGCTGGACGTCTGCTCTCCTTTCTCCATCATACCGGACCCGGTCGCTCAATCATGGGAGAGGACGACCCGGCTTTTCCATGAGGACGTTTTCCACGTCGAACAGGCTTGGCAACAGTTTGGGCCGGAAATCACGGCGATGAATCCCGAAATCAAAAGCGCCGGGGACCTCTTGAAACGCAAGGGCAGGACACCGCCCTCCAGGGCGTTCATCTCGGAATACCAGAGCCTTCTTCCCAACGGGACGGCCAGCGCCGACAACCTCCTCAGAGACTATGTGACCATCTCGGAGTTCCACTTCTTCCCGCCCTCCAACCCGGCCGGGAAGGTCATCACTTTCGTAGAGGACCTGGTGGCCCAGGAGGCCGACTGGGGGATGGGGGACGCAGGGAACAGGGAAATCAACCCCTTCATTCCGATCTATTGGGAGCGGATGGCCGGGACCGTTTGGGGACACGGGGGACTGGAAAAGCTCCGCACGCTCCAGCGCCGGCTCAACGTATCCGAGCGCCACAACGCCGACAAAATCAGGGGCGACCTGAACGTCATCGGGGCCAAGCTGAACGAGACGAAGTTCGGGGGGGAGAACACGACCATCGCCGGGGAGACGATCCGGGCGACCAAGATGCTCTACTACCAGACCACCGCCCCCCACGTCCTGGATTTCAAGACCGACTGGCAGGGGCTCATCTTGAACAGCGAAAAGCTGATGCAGCGCATGAAGGAGCTCGCCGGGTCCCGGCTACCCCGGACGGCGGAATCCGGTAAGGACCGCCAGCTCATCTCCGCCGAGGACGAGGCCCGGCAGAACGACCCCATCACTAACCTGGAGCGTGCCGTCAAACTGATGCTCCGGACAGGGCTTCACTACATCCTGGATAACGAGGATGAGGGCTACCTCGCCCGCATCGCGGACACTTCCGCCAGGGAGATAAGGACGCTCAAGGCCATGCTTCCGGACCTGGTGGTATCCGTCGTCTCCGGGTCCGCGAAGCCGAGGAACAGGCTGGCGAACCTGGTGGAGAAGATCGAGGTCGTAAAAGCCCTGGAGAGCTGTTCCCCTAATGCAAGGCGAGCCATCCTGGAACTCACCAACCTGGCCCACGAATACCGCGAGGCCGACCCGGAATGGCCCGACTACGACAGGGCGAAAGCGGAGAACGCGGCCTGGGAGAAGGGCGAGGACATCGAGATCCACCCGCTTGATAAACACCCGACCCACATCAGGGTCCACCTGGAAAAGCGGTTTGAGACGAACCCCGTCGTAAAGACCTTCGACCGATACGTCGAACTGGACAAGCACATCATCAAGCACATGATGGCCGAACAATCTAAGGGAGGACAAAATGCCGAAAGCAAAGCGCCGGGCGAAGTCACCCAAGAAGGCGGGGCGGGTCCGGGGACCATCCTCCGGAGCCTCGCCCTCCCACCCTCCGCAGGCGCAGCCCCAAATCCCGGGACCGACCTCAAGCTCAAGTAAGGTCACGGGGCTTGCCGGGCTCACGGAGGAGGAGCGCAGGATTGCCACTGAGCTCATCCAGCAGAAACCCCTGGAGATAGGGGATGTTGTCAAGTATGTTTCGGGGAAGGAGAGGGACAGTCACGGGACCATGAAGAACGTCCTTATGGAGGGGGTCGTTTACAGAATAGGAGGGGGTCTTGCTTACATCGAAGTTGGCGAGGGTCGTGGCGCGGTTGCGCCTTTTTCGGAATGTTTCCGAACTGGACGCACGGCTCGCCCGCACCGAGAATAGTTATAACGACCTCTTGGGAAAGATAATCTCCCTGGAGGGTGGCATCGAGAACGCCGAGCAGAAGGCCTCAGAAGAACTCCGGGAGAAGGTGGACAACCTGGAGAGGGACGTCGGGCGGTCCATCCAGATAGTCACCCAGGCTGCGGCGAGGTCCGAGGCCATGCTGGACGTAGCGAAGAAAATGGTGGATCGGGCGCAGGAGATGCCGAGCCAGGAAGCGATAGCCTCAGACAGGGAGTGGTAGGATGCCGGGGACACACCGAAAACACACGCCCATCGTATCGGAGAAACAGAGGGGGATGTTTGGGGCGGAATACGGCCGGAGGGAAGCCGGGAAATCTCCCCGGATGAAGGGCATAACGACCGGGGAATTGAGGAGCCATCTTCAAGAGGCTGGAGGGAAGGACCTCCCCGAGACGACACGGAAGGGGCTCCGGAGACATATCGCACACCGAGCCAAGAAAGGATAGAAATGGACAAGGAGCTCTTATCTCAAATCACATCGAGGGTAGGGAAAGGCGGTCCTCAAGCCCCGTCCGGAAGGGAGAACCCGTTTACAGTCAAGAAAACGGAACCGACCCCGAAGGCCCCCGGAGCCAATGAGGCCCAGGACCCATCCCTAAAGGTAGCCGATGCCATCGACGAATTATCGGCGCACGTCACGGACCCCGACGACCTGAACCGCTTGACGGAAATCCAGGTTGAAGTCGGGGAGATCGCAGACCGGGCAAGCCAACCAACCGCACCAGAAGGAGAAACAGCATGAAGCGACTAATCTTGCTGGTCCTCGTCTTGGCGGCGGTATCATTCGCATCCGCCAAGACACTGACCCCTACGCTCGTCCTGGACCAGGGGAACATGAAGGTCTACCAGATCGCCGTCACCGAGAGCCTTTCCACCACGAAGGCCTGCACCACCACCGCTCTCCCGCTCCTGGGACAGACGGACTCCATCCGAGTATTCCTCAATGGATGGAGCAGGGCGGCGGTCCACGACACCGTTCAACTCCTTTGCGCCCTGCAATACGGAGCGCTGTCCACTGGAACGTGGATGGGGACGGACTCAACAGGGACGATCGTGACCGCAGACATCATCACCGTATACAAGAAAAACTGCGGGGCCTTAACGAGGGACACCGGCATCAGGGCGACGAAAGTAATGCCCGCCCACTTTTGTCCCTTCACCCGGTTCATCATCACGGGCCTCGCAGAGAACGCCTGGACCGTTTTTGACCTCTACATCGCCGTATACCAGAGACGTTAGGCCGTAACACCAACCACAAAGAAAGGCGGTAAAAGTGAAAGACGTGGCAACGCAGGACCCAAATGAAACCGAGCTTGACCCTCAGTTAGAGGCACAGCCAACGGTTGACGAGGGAGCCGAGCGCCCCGGTGCAGGCCAGGATGAACCAATCTCCCTGGAGTCACTCGGGGTCAAGTCGCTCGACGAATTGAAACAGGCCATCGATGATTCCAGGAACAAAAAGGATTGGGGCCGTAAGTATTCCGACATCGGAAAACTCTACAACGAGGTCCGGAGGATGCACGGCTCCCTGGCCCAGGTCATGCAAAACCCGCCCAAGACGAAAGAGTTCCGTCTACCCACGGAGCTCCAACAGAAATTCAAGGCCGAGGATTTCGAGGACGATTCCAAGTGGATGATCCAAAACATTCTCGACCTCCAGGAACAGCTCAAGGGCGTGCTGGACTGGCGCTCCGGCGTGGAGAGGAACGCATCATCCCTCCAGAGGGAATCCAAGCTGGAGGCGGTGGAGACGTCCTACCTCGAAAACCACCCGGAAGCGAAGAAACTGCCCAACCTCAACAAGTTACTCAATGCCGCCCTTCTCGAAATCGTCCGCCTGCCACTGGAGACGATGGATTGGGAGGAAGTCGTGAGCCGTTACAACAAAGAACTGGACGAAACCCTGATGGTCCCCGGAGCAAGGCCCAAGCCGAAATTTATAGGCGGGGGCGGGGGCGGGGGTGGAGGTCCGGCTCCCAAGCCGAAGCCAAGGAGCGAGATGACGGAGGAGGAGAGGCGAGCGGATATGCTTAAATTCCTCGAAACAGAGGAGGTCCGGTTAGGGAAGATGGAGTAGTAAAATACTCCCCTCCTAACCCCCTCCAAACAAAGGAGAAGGATGCCACCAACAGCAGCGCAACTCTCATTGGCCTCAAACGCCGTGAAGCGGGAATACGGCGCCGGGTCGATCCCGAGCGCAGTTGCTCAGGAAAGCCCGACCTTTGACGAGTTTTTGAAAAACCCGATTCGCTATCGGGGAGGGGGCGAAGTTCCAGCGAACACATCCTCATCGTGGACTCCCGGCATCCGGTTTGCCGTCATCGTGCGCTCCGCGCGCTCGGTGGGGTCCCGGGGACAGATGGGGGCTCTACCCGGTGGAAAGACGCCGGGCATCGTTCAGACCCAGGCGGACATGACCTACCTCTACGGATGTCTGCCCCTGGAAGGACAGCAGATCGAGCTGTCGTCCACGGACAAGGAGGCTTTTCTGGATGTGCTCTCAGCGTCGAAGGAACTCCTGGCCCGTGACCTCGCGGTGGACGCCGAGAGGCAGATGTTCAGCGTGAACCTGGGGACCGTCCTGGAGCTCGTCGGGTTTAAGATCCGGACCACGGACAAGTATATCCGTGAGGGCGATGTGATCGACACCTACGCCCTGCCCGCCACCAAGCACGGGGACAGCCTGACCGTCACCCTGCTGGACTACGACACCGCCCCGGACGGACAGGTGTGGGCCACCCTGGATGCCGTCACCTCCATCGTGGAGGGGGATTCCATCTACCGGGAGGACGCGAAGGGCTACGAGGTCACGACCTTCGACTCAGCCCTCTCCTCCGCTGCGGACAACAACGACTCCTACCTGGGAGTCCTCAACTCCACCTGGTCGGCGTGGCAGGCGTTGGTGAAGTCCAACGTCGGGGTCGCCTTCGACCTAAAGGCCCACGTCATCGACCCTGTGTGGGCGCTGTATAAGCGCTACGGAGCGGTCATCGACACGCTTTACGTCGATGAGAAGATCGCCACGGACTACGCGATGAAATACACCACGGAAGTCCGCAGGCTCGTCCAGGGCAAGCTCATGCCCCTGGTGGACATCGACGCTGGGTTCGGGGACGGGTTGGTCATCACCCACCCGAGCAAGAACCAGCAGATCGTGATGAAGGTCCGCACTTTCATCCCGAGCGGAACGCTCTACGGGATTGAGAAGAAGTGGGTCGGCATCGCGTGCAACAAGGAGCCCCGGTGGATGCCCGGATGGTTCGGTCCCGGAAGCATCTTTACGCAGATGATCGACGGGGACGGCAAGAAATACGACGGTTACGAGGCGTTCCAGAGCCTCTACTGGCTGTTGGTCCACAAGAAGCGCAACGGCCTCAAAGTCACCGGCATCGTATAAGCCGAATGAGAGCGGGGGAGGGCCATGACCCTCCCCCGCAGAGGGAGAAATGATGACTGTCCAACAGATGGTCCGCCAGGTCCACTCCTATACCGGGATAGCACAGAACCTCCAGCTCGACACCTCCGAAATTTTATCCTTCCTTGACTCTTACTACGAGAAGGCCATAGACCGCATCCCGGGACACCAGTTGAGCGGCCTTTTCAAGCGCAAAGAGGCGAACCTCATTACGGGACGCAATTATTACTTCGAGAAGACGACGGACTTCCCGGACATCATCAAGGTAGGAGCGGTCCAAATTTATTCCCCCGGCCTCCAGAAGTATTTTCCCGCCGACATCCTGGGTTACGGCAGGGGCATCCGGGAGCAGGCCGCCACGACCTACCGGGACAAATACACCGTTGGAAGCCCAGCCGCCTATCTCGGATACCCGACCGAACAGACCCCGGCAGAAACGGGCCTTGTGACCCAATCCATCATCATCATCCCGACACCCATGACCTCCACGACAAACGGAAAGGGTATCCTTCTGGATTATATCTACGACCCCGACCCGTTGACCCTCGCCAAGCTGGGGGAGGTCCCGAAGGTCCCCACCGAAGTTCACGAATATATCTGCATGGGAGCGGCCTCCGAAGCGTGCGCGCGTCTTGAAAGGTGGGATGGGTTCAAGAAGTGGAGGGCCGGCTGGGAGGAGGGGATGGTGGATTACAAAGCCCCTCAGTTTGAAGCGCCCATCCCAGACGAGATATCCAGCGCGGACCCCGAGGACGAGATGACCTGAGATGGAAACCGCTATCGTAAAATACAGACCGCCCGTCGGGATGTCCACTAAGCTCACCCCGAACCTGATTGGGAACAACCACGCCGCCATCCTCCTGAACACGGAGCTGGAGTTCGGGGATTGGCGCAGGCGCTACGGCAGCCTCATTCTCACTGGACCCCCAAGCCTCCCGCGATACTTTTACACCCACAAGGACATGGCCGGAAACGAATACCTCCTGGCCTGGTGCGTGGACGGAGAGGTCTATTTCACGACGGACATGTTGATATGGACCCACCTTTTATGTCCAAGCAACCCCCCTCCGTATTTTTTTGGCCTCAACCAAAATTACCTCCCAAACGCCTGCACGTTCTTGGGAGATTGCTACGGAGTGAACGGGTTCAATGGGACGATAAAGTTCACCGGGAGCCAGAACATAGAGGTCGTCGGAGTCCCTCCCTGCTACATGGTGGCCGCCGGGGATGGACGGCTCATCGCCATCTCGCTCGTATCCAAACCCTACGCCATCCGTTTCTCCGCGTTCAGGGACGGGACCCGTTGGACAGGGAGCGAGAACGCGGATGCTATTTACGGGAAAATAGGCGAGCAGTCCCCGGACCTTCTCCCGAAGGTGGACTACTACGAGTTCGACATTGGGGACGGGGAGCCGATCATCGGCTACTGGCGCAAGCACAAGACCCACATGTTTTTTAAGAACAAGTCCATCTATGTCGGATATGGAGGGGCGGACCCCAATGGGGAAATCCTAATGGATGAGCGCTTCCACTGGCACAACCTCACCCAGCAGATAGGATGCCTTTCGGGGAGGACCATTGCGGAACACGAAGGATGGGTCATCTGGCGCGGCGGGGACGGTCAGATGTATGGCTGGGACGGCCAGACTCAGGGGAGCGCTGGGACGGAACAGTTCGGCATCCACATCCTCCGCCTGTCCGACCCAATAGAGGACGCCATGCCCTCGATAGGAAATTTGATGGACTATGCCAACGGGGGCTATGTGGCCCCGGATTATTCCATTGGGTCTGTCGGACCTGATGTCCAGCCCGATTGGGCCACCGGGGACCCCAAGACCTATGTGGACACGACCACCGTTCCGGGGTCCATCGTAGCGACAAAGAACGCTGTGGGGGACACGAAGAAGGAAAACTACGAGCCCACTATAAATTATTGGCAGGCGCTCTATACGAAGTATTTCCGATGGCCCCCCGTGTGGCCCGACAAATGGTGCGTCAAGGGCGGTAACAGGTTCAAATGCACGGAGGCGACCAAAAGGGTCCGGGGGGCCGTGAAAATGAAAATCATGGAAGGCCTCGGGGTTCAATGCTCCGTGCAGATATTAAAATGCAACTCCAATGGAATACCCGACATAACTCTCTTGAAGGGCGAGGGGTTTTTTTGGGCTACGGGGATTACCGGGGGAGCGGAACAGACGATAATATTCAACCTGACCTGCGTCGAAAACCTTGAGCTGGACGCCCTTTATGCTCTCACTGTGGAGTGCATCAGGCCCGGATACAAGGGCTGGGAAGATTACCAGATAAGTCTCGGATTTGAGTCACCTGGCGGGGACCCCGACCCAATGGCTGGATTATGTCTTTATTACGAGGAAGCCAACGGCTACCGGCATTGGGAACCAGGGACCCAGACGGATATGTGGTATCAGCTTTACGCCGGGTCGGAAATCTACCAGGATACGTCCGTGTGGTTTAAATGCTTTAACAAAGTGGACGATACGGCCCCCTGGGGGACTTTCTCCGCTAATGAGGGCAAGCCTGTCAACACAGACATCGCTTATAAAATACTCTGCAAGGATACCCCTGTAACTAACGCAGACCTTCTCGTAGCGATCGCCAATGGAGCCATCATAGGTGCGGCTCAGGGAGGGGACGTCCCGGCAAACATATACATTGGAATCCGCGTGGAGGGGTCCACATCCGGGGACCATCTCAACACCTGGCAGGTTGCCGCCATCAAGGCGGCCTTTGCAAGGGGGGAAGCGGACACCGCCCTCACACAGGGCATCGTCTGGAATGGTAAGTATTATCTGCTTCTGAAAGAGGGGACGCTTGACTCTCCGTGGAACCCGGACGGTGCGGCGGACGTGCAGAATGTAATCCTGGTGAGGGAGCCCACTGGGGGATACCATCTCCGCAGGGGATTCAAGGAGGACGGGGCGAACCAGACCGATTACGCTTTCAACGCCATCGCCGTTTTCAAGGGAAAACTCTACGCCGCGCTCGCCAACGTCATCACGGTCGAAGCGGCGGAATACCGTATGGCCCAACTTGAATACGACCAGGAGTTTGACCTGGTGGACGACGCAGACCACCTGATTTACCAGTGGGCCAGGACCAGGATGGAGGACTTTGGAAGACCGCAGGACCTGAAACGGTTCGACTACGGACGGTTCACACGCGAGGAGAATGGGAGCTCAAGTCCGTTCCGCGCGAACTACTCCCTGGACGGAGGGCCGTTCTATCCCTTGGGATACCGGCAGAATGAGATGGATGGGACCATCCTGGGCTACGAAATTTCAGACCTCGGGCTGGACTACGCCGTGGGGGACGTGTTCCTGGTGAACGATGGGACCTACGCTTATTTTGCCGTGAAGGAGATATATTCGGACGGGGCGGTTATGAGCCTCGACCTTCTTTATGGTGGGTGGGGCTACGAGGAAGTCGAGCACACGACCACCACCATCGTCGGAACGGGGTCGGGGTGCAAGATCACCCCAACGGAAATCATGGTGGAGGACACCAATAAAATACACCCGCCGCTCTACACGGACGGCTACATCAATTCCCTGTTTTACACCAGGTCGCTTGCGGCCCTTCCCCTTTATCCTTCCGGGTTTGGGGGGAACATTTCACACAGCAAACTTTATTACCCGAACTTCGAGCGCCTGGAGTATCCGGCTCAAGAACAAAAGACGGTCGGATACCGCATCCAGCACGAAATCAAGACCGTAAACAAGCTAAGGCTCCAGGGGATGGAGTTCGGGTGTATCATCCTTGAAAACAGCGCACAGGGCGGGGGAGGGAACAGGCCAATACCAGTAGAGAGTGGAGGAACTTAAAATGAGTGATTATCGACAATGGACGAGGGACCGCTTCAGCGAGCGCAACCGCAAGGAGAACGTCTACCTCGACGCTTTCCGCAGGGCTATGTCAGACCTGGGAGCAGACAAGGCCATGGGGAATTACGGGAACATGCTCCAGTCGTTCCTTTCTGGGTCTCCTGGGATGGCCGCCGCAGGGGCAGGACGCATCGCCAGCGAATACGGTAGGGAGTCCGGGAACCTCGCCAGGGACCTCTCCCTGGACCTAACCGGGATGCGCGAGAAGTGGCAGAACGAGGACGAGGCCAGGGCGGAGTATGAGACTCAGTTAGAGGATGCCAAGCGGCGCAAGATATTCGGGACCATCACCCAGCTCGCGGGGATGGGGGTCGGGATACCCCTGGCCCTCGCCACCGGGGGAGCCGGAATGTCCGGCCTTGAGAAGGTGGCGACCGGGATGTCTCTCGGAGGGCAGGGGGCGGACCTTGCAAACAGCCTTTTCTTCCCGCAGGAGGGCTACAACACCAGCCCCATCGACTCGGAGAGAATGTCCCGGCTTCTGGAAACCATCGGAAGGCTCCAGGAAAAGAGGAGTAAGCGGAGGAGTATGGAGTATACTTCCGAGGAGAACATGCGAGACTCCGCACCGGGAGACTGGGAAAAGCCCGAAGGGTGGGTGGGGTAGCCATGCCACCGAGAAACTACCGTCCAAACATCCAGCCGGATACGGAAGTTGGAAACAACCCCGCCTGGAACCTCCTGATGCGCCGGCTCCAGAGGGAGGAGAATACTCCGTCCGGGGTTTCTCAGATCGCCAGCACGCTCGGAAATGTGGCGGAGAACTTCCTCAAGATGAGGGCAGGGCAGAAGGCCGCCAGGGAATACGGCAACGAGAAAGAAGGCTACGCCGACCTGATGGCCCTCCAGAACGTCATCAATCCCTACGCCCGGACGGAGATGAAAACGGAACAGAACCTCCAGGACCAGCTCGCCAGGGTCTATCCTTACGGTGGGTCGGAGATGACGGAGGAGGGACTAAAGCCGGTCCCCGGAAAGACCTACGCCCGGGAGCCTTACAACAAGCCGGACCTTTTCGGAAACCCCTACTACGAGTTCGGCATCGGAGAAGCGCAGGGGACGCTCGACCAGCTCCGGGAATATCGGGAGATATTCAAGGAACAGGGGAAGGGCAAGCGGACACTCTCGCGCAGGGGTCCAGAAGCTCCTACGGTCCCCGGTGGAGACAAGCGCTCCAAAGCCATCCAGGCCGCGGCCGACCGGATTGTAGAGGGCGTTAAGGAAAAGGGCAGGGCGCAGGGACTCGATGAACTGGCGACCTTTGCCGCCGCCGAAGATTCTGTCCGGGCGATTCTTCCCAATATGGTCAAGGGCATCACCCCGGAGGAAATCAATGCCGCCGTCACCCTGAGCCGAAAGGCCGGGGCATCTCCCCCCGGAGCTCTTTCCGCATCCGAAGGCGAAAGGCGCAGGATGGAGGGACTGGACAAGGGCGTCATCGCAATCGTCCAGGGAGGGAAGGGCATGAAGCGGAGCGACGTGCTTGATGCCGTAGACGCCAAATTGAAGGCGGAGGGGGAGGACCCGGAGAGCTACATGAACGCCCTGCTGGCCCGGAGGCCGGATCTGAAAGCCTTCATCATCAGCACCACGAAAGAATGAGCTACCGAGACAGGCTTAAAAAAATCTCAGAGGAAACCAAGACCGGGGAAGGCCCGAGTTACCGCGACCAACTGGTAGGCGGTGGACCTAAGCGCGGCCTGAGACTCAAGGGGAAAATCCCCGGCTTTGGTCCAGACTTTCCTCCCGAGACTCCCCAGGAGCTCAAGGACATGCTCAAGGAGGTCAGTGAACTTTCGGGCAGGGGCATGTCGGCTCCACAGCGGGGGATGGGCGTGGCGCTCAAGGGTCTTGCGTCGGGAGCCCTTGCCCCGCTCGTCGGCCTTGAACCAATTAAAAAGGCGCAGGGATTGTTTGGTCCGACCAAGATGGGAGCGAAGGCGTTTGTCGAGGCGTTGGGTCCGAACCCACCCACAGAAACGACCCTCGCGGAGGAAGTGGCCCGGGCCGTAGGTGAGCCCATCGTGGCCCAGGCGGTCACCGAGCCAAAACCCAAATGGAGGCCACCGGGAACGAAAGAAGCGCCCCAGCCCGTCCCCTCCACCGCTCCGGGGTTCGGAGCTCAGTCGTCCACCATAACCGCACCGCACGAAAGCAGGGACGTCCTCGCGGCCACGGCCGGGTCCATCGCCGGGGAACTGGTTGGGTCGGCCTTTGACCCCATGACCTACGTTTACGCGAAGGCCGGTAGCCTGCTGCCCGGAATCGTGAACGACGTGGTTTCGGACCTCAACACGAAGGGGATTAAGGCTTTCACCATAAATCCCGTGACCGCCCAGGAAGCAACCGAAACGCTAAACGCCCTCCAGGGCCGGGGGGAAAGAGTCCTCTCCATCACCGAGGCCACGCCGAGACAGAGGGAGATATGGGATGCCTTCCAGAACCTGGAAGGGGCCGGGCAGAAGGCCAAGATGCTCAAGGAGGGTGGGGCCGTGAAGCGCACTCTCTCCATCGCCACTCCCAAGCGCACGTCCTTCATGGGAATCCAGCTCCCCTCCGGGTCCACACTCACCGGGAAAGAGGCCAAAGCCCTGAGCGAATTTGTCGGGAACAAGTGGAACAAGATGTCGGAGAAGAAATTCACGGACGCCTTCAACACCTTCCTCGACACCGGGGAGGCTCCGAACACCGCGCTCAGGACCGCCTTCACCAAAGTTAAGGTAGAGTCCAGCACCCGGATCGGCGCTCCCCTCACGAAGGCCCCGGCCCCGAAAGGAACGCCCCAGGTTGAAACCAGACAGGTATCGGAGGCCCGGGCTCAGGGCTATGAGCTTGGACAGAAGGACCCGTTGGCTGGCTTAAAAACCAAGTTCCCCCGTGAATATGAGGGGACGGGGAAAACCTTGCAGTATGTGGACATCGACAATTTCAAACGGGATTATAATAGGACCTGGGGGCATCCCTTTGGAGACGAGGTTATCATCCGGGTAGGGCAACACCTACAAAAGTTCATGCAGGACGTGAGGAGGACGGGGGGCGAGGAGTTTACCGGGATTGTCAAGGGAAACGGCAAGGCGATACCTCCGATGGAGATCACTCTTCCAAACGGAGAAAAGGGCGTCGTTACATTTTCTTCCGGGTCTATCAAACTTGAGAAGGGGTTGTCGATCGACGAGGCCTATGCTCGCGTGGACGACGCACAATACGCCTCCAAAGAAGCAGGGAAGAATCAACACACCGTCTGGAAAGAGGGTCTACCACAGAATCCCGACCGGGTGGGACAAGCCAGGAAGGCTCCCGAACCCACAGCCCCGACAGCGCCCCCAGCCCCGGCAGAGGGAAAGGCCCCCGAAGCGCCCAAGCCTGTCCGGGTCCCGGCAGAGCAAATCGTAGCCGATGAGCTCAAGGCGTTGGTCTCAGAAGGAAAAACGGAAGTCAGCTACCGCGACCTCTACAACCGCATCAAGGAAAAGCACGGAATATTTCCTACGGGAACATTCGAGATCCAGGGATATAACAACAACTACTTTCCCAAAGCGGTGAACGATGCGTTAAAGCTGGGGGGGATTCAAGCGGAGATGGTTTCGGGTGGACCCGGAGGAGTCCCTACTGTCAGGTTTGGCGCACCCCTGGAGGCCCCAGCAGAGACACCCCCTCCACCTGAAACCCCGGCCCCCGTCGTAGAAGAGCCCCCTCCTCCAACCCCGGAGGAAACCGCCCTTGTCATGGAGGAGGCCCCTGGAAAGCGCGGACTCAGGAAGGTATCGCAGACCCAGGCGGACCTCCGCCACTTGCGCCAAGCCATCCAGGGGAAGATAAGGGAACGGGCCGACCAACTGAAGATGGAACATGAAGGGAAGAAAACCGAACACTTCTCTCCGCGAAGCCTCCAGGTTATCGATGTGAGAGAGTTTGGAAAAGACGGTCCTGAGATCACTAACCTCATGGACTACCTCACGGATAAGAGGTTACAGGGCAGGCTGTCCATGACTTCCGGAACGCCCTGGTCGGACTACCTTGAAGGGACCATTCACTCCGAGTGGCATCAGCCGCAGATTAAAGACCCGGACGACCTCTGGAGATTTCTGAAAAGGAAAGAGGCGGAATTCAAAACCAGGAAGCCGGATTTCCTGGCCCAGGCGCTTGCGGAATATCAGAAGCACATCGCGGAGAAGCCCCTGGAAACTTGGCGTCCCACCGGGACCTATCTCCGTGAGAGGGGCGTGGACTACCGACTCCAGATGAGCCTCTTTAAGGCCCAGCTCAACCCGGTCAACGAGGCCCTTCAATGGATTGCGGACAAATACACCAAAGCCCCGCCGAAAGAGGACGACCTGGTGCTGGCCCACTCCCCGGACCCGGAGGCACAGAAGAAGGCAGTCAACAGGATTATCGCGGAGCAGATACCGAAGATTCACCGGATGATCCTCAAGCGCGGGGGAGCTGCAACCCTTTGGGAACAGGACGCCTTCTCCGGAGCGATGGAGGGGGTCCTCCAGGCGATAGACGGCTACGATTCCAGCAAGGGGCCGTGGGAGAACTACGTCACCAGGGCCATCAGGAACCGGATCGTGAACGCCATCATCTCGCATCGTAAACAGGTCCCGACAAGCATACCCGCAACGGAGCAAGCACTCCCCGGAGAGTTGGAGATGGTCGTCAATCCGTTCTCCCGCGCCCCGGACGCCACCCTGGCCTACGCCGACATGGTGGCGAACATCAGGGACATGCTCGGCTCGACGGAAGTGGAGCACCTGTCCCCGTCCTGGGAGGGCGAGACGGTGGAGATGCGAAAGACTGCCCTCAAGGTGTTCGACCTCCTGGAGCAGGGCTATAACGGACGCTCTATCTCCAGGATGTTGAATCTCACCAAAGGCAGGGTGAGCCAACTCATCCACGTCAACATCAAGAACGCTGCGGTGGTCGTGATGAAGGATGTGCAGACACGCCTTCCGATGGATTGGTTCAAGGAAGAGGGCGTCCGCTACGAACCAGGAATGCTAAGAAAGAAAAGGCCGGGGGTGGCCCCAGCTTCCCCGGGAGTCGAATCGCCACCGGCTCCCATGACGGAACCTTCCCCTTCGCCAGCCTTTATCGCGGAGGGCAAGCCCGTCCACCTCCCAAAGGTCATCTCCGGCCCCGACAATGCCCTGGAGTTCTTCCGTCAGTTTGAGGACCTGTCGGCAGAACATGTGAGCATGATTGCATATCTTGACGACGGGACGGTCTTGACACAGAATCCCGTCGTCTACATCGGGACCGTTAATGGGGTCCGGGTCAACGTGAACGAGCTCTTCACTGATGCGCAGATTGCGGCAAAGGGGAGGAAGTATAATGTCTGTTTGGCTCACAACCATCCATCGGCAGATGTGACCCCCTCCCCGGACGACCTTGACCTCACGGAGAAAGTCAAAAAATATGCAGAACTACTTGGCAACGCCAATTTCGTCGAGTCGTTCATCGTATCGAAAGAGGGATGGTTCGGGATAACTAAGCAGGGAAGGGGTAGGTGGGGGACGACCAACCTTTCCGAACACCGGGGGGCAATATCCAGCGCCGACATGGCGGCCCTGGTGGCCTTTCAAGCGTTGCCAGGAAAGACGGAAAAATATACCATTACCGCCCTGGACGTCAGGGGCATGCCAAAAAAGACCGTCTCCCTGGACCACGAACCACTTCCCTCTGAGATTGCGGACCTGATGACCGTGGCGAGGCCGTCCGCCGTTGTGATCGGACACTTCGTCCCAGGCCAGCCGATGAACGAGACGGTGGATAAAAACCTGTTATACTTTTATGGCATAGAGCAAACCTTTGCGCTATTGGTAGCGGAATGTCCTATCGTTGATAAGATTCTACACTCCGGTCCGAAACAACTACCGAACCCGACTCCCTACTATTCCATGCAGGAAGTAGCGGTAGCCGGACCCAAGATTTCATCCTATACGATGGCAGGGGAAAGCCCCACACAATTCCGGGAGGGAGCCGAGCCCTATTCTCCGTTCCCCAGAGAGGACCCGCTTGACTTCGCCCTGGAGGAGGCCCGGCGCTACCGGCTCGGGCTCACGCCGGAGGAGAACCAGCTCTACGTCGAGATGAAGCGGACGCTCGCGCACAAACAGGGATTACTCACCACCCGGCTCCCGCGAGAAGTGGACGTGAACGCCCTCAATTTCTGGATGACCCCTCAGACCGTCATCCCCGATGTGTGGGACCTGATGATGAGCGGTGAGGAAGCCAGGGTGGAGAGAGTTAAGGTCCTGGCCGAAACCTGGTCCCCCCTGATGAAGCGGTTCAAGGTCGGGAGTCCGGTGGACCAGGCCATCGCCTACATCTCGGACGGACAGCCCGTCCCGCAGGAGATACAGGACACGCTCGACGCCAACGACGAGGAACTTATAACGGAGGTCGTCAAGAACTGGCGCGAGCTCCACTGGCAGCTTGCCGAGGAGGAGGGGCTTCCCGTGGAGAACCGCAAGACGGAATACCTCCCCCACATCTTTGAGGGACTTTTCAACCTGGACAAGAAGTATGCCTCTCTCGCGTGGCTCCAGAAGCCCACGGAATCGCTCATTCCGTCCGAGCTTTTCGAGCCCTACCTGAAAGAGCGGAAGAACATGCCGGGATACAGGATGAGCTTCAAGACGGCCTTCGCCCTGCGCCTGAAATACGGCTTGCGGAAGATCTACTACGAGCCCGTCATCCAGAGGGCAAAGGCCATCGCGCAGACCTACCCGCCGAACAAGATAGAGTATGCGGCGGACTGGATTGGGCGCATCCTGGGGAAGCCTTCGCGCGAGGACAAGTGGTTGAAGCCCATCGCGGACGGGGTGAACGCATCCAGCCGGGCCGTCATCGGAAGGGACGTCATGTCCAACGTGGCCCCCGGGGCGCAGATGTCACGCGCCGTCACAAGGGTCTACATCAACGCCTATCTCGGACTCGCCCTGGACTCCGCCCTCAAGAACCTCACCCAGCTCATCCTCACCGTATCCCGGCTGGGATGGACTCAGACGGCTAAGGGGGCCATGAAAATCGGGACGGAGGAAGGCCAGAGAATCATCGACGAGTCCGGAGCTCTCCGTGAGTTCGTCAACATCATGGAGCGCGAGACGGGAGTGACCCAGGCCATGCTCGACAAGCTGGAATCCGTCAACCTGTCGCCCTTCCAGTTCACGGAATGGATTAACAAGAGCGTTTCCGTAGTCTCGGCCCACGATGCAGCCATGAAAACCCTCGGCGAGGACTTCGATGTGGAGGACCCGGGCGTCCAGAGGGTCGCGGAGAAGGCCAGCACGGACGTGGACAGGCATTTCGTCGGGGATACGCAGTTCTACTACGGGGTTTTCGGGACTTCGCCCTATCTCCAGGGTCCGATCGCCCGGACGTCCACGCAGTTCCTCTCTTTCCCCATGAAACTGCTGGAAAGCCTCATCAATTACTCTGATTTGTGGGGTCTTTACTGGCGCTGGAGGCAGAGGATGGCCTACCGCGAGCTTTACAGGGCCACCCCGGAGGAGGCGAGGGGGGAGATGCCGAAAAAGATGCCGAAGCCAGAGAGGGAATACGCGGAGGGCGCTCCCCAGCCCAAGTTCTTCTTCCGGTGGCTCCTGATCTGCGGGGCCGCGATGGAAATAGGCCACAAGCTCGGCATAGACCTCTCGGAGATCTTCGGGACCAAGATTTTCCCCACCATGCAGCAGATGGGAAAGGGGGCCAGCCCAGCCTTGCAGAACATCGGGCTCATCATGGACTACATGAAGGCCACGAACCCCTGGGACAAGGAAAAGGCCCTGGAGCAGTTCCGCAGACGGCACACCTGGCGCTATCCGCTCAAGGTTTACAGGGTAGCGAGCCGGCAGGCGCAGGGCGGAATCGAAACGACCAAGCGCGGGGCCGTGGTGAAGTATTCCCCTGGCGCCGACATGCTCTGGCTCCTGGGCTACCGGTCCACGACCCCGCCCGAAACCCTTGAGACGTTCGGACCGGAGGGACCATGAAGAAGATTGCCCTGGTAGTTCTGTTGGTCGGGATATTGGCGGGGCTGTCTTACGCTCAAAATTGGCTCAGCCCCACGCGCTACTTTTTCGATCTTGCCGCGATCACGAAGGGCAACAACCCGCCACAGTATGCCGATTCCGCAAGAGCGGCGGCAAACGCTTGGAAGCTCGGGGGCTTCCTGTGGAATCTCTACCTGCGCTCGGACAGACGGGATACGTTCAAGGTGCTGGCCGGAGATACGGTCATTACCGTGTGGATTCAAGGCGGGGGCCGTGTGGACAGTACGAAGTTTCTGTGGCACGGCGGCCTTGCTAAGTATTTCCCTGGCGATAGTTTTCTTGTGGCTACCAGACGGGATACGTTCAAGGTTCTCAAGGGAGACACCATCGAGGCACATTTGATAGGGGGAAGCTCCGGCTCCTCCTCCCGTGCCGACTCCCTCGGGCCTCTGTCTCCGTGGTATCGTGCATATCTTTCCGCCTCCGGGCCGGTGTTGGTATTTATTGACTCTCTGGGAAACAGGGTGGACTCCCTGGCGAGGGTGAAGTGGGTGAGGGGGCATAAGGCCGACTCTTCAGGAAGGGCCGACACGCTCAGGACGGCGGGGGCGACGGGGAAGGTGTATACAACCGGAACCGGAACTGTTGTTGTGGGACAATTGGGTGTTAATAGAATTCCAGAAGTCTGGTGTCCATTTTCCGTGGACGGGATTAGTTCTTTTTATGGGAATCTTTATTTACAGTGGAATAAAATCGAATGGGGCACTTCTGGTATATTTATTGATGGGGCAGGACTACATATGAATAGTGATATTACCAAAAATACTGATATTTATACGGGTATTAATGTGCAGATTTCCCGAAGTCAATGGGCAGGCATTTTTCGCAATGACCAGGGGAATGCCTTAAAGGTCTACGGTAATTTGGTAGACACGGCTGGAAGTATTAGAGTCAAAACCGGGACGGACTCGTCTATAATTAGCGGCGCTTATGTTTATACTAAGAGATGTTCCACTGTGGTAGGAGAGGCCGACACCAACATCACCCGCAAGAAGGCCCTATTTGTGAGCGCAACCCTGACACCAGCCTGCACCTCCTGGGTGACGAATACTTACGCATACCTTTGCACCTTAGATGCCCACGTGACGGTATCGCATAGCCCCCAAAGGCTTTTGACTAACAGGGAAATTTGGGGGGATACGTTGATAACCCTAAATAATGGGCCACAGGGCCAGTTCGGGGCAAGGCTCATTTGGGGAAAGGGATGGGAATACGGATGGCCTCAGACCATCGCCACTTCCTCGGCAGACCTGGGGCCACTTTACGCGAGGCTGGACAGCACCGAACGGAAATTAAACCTGACGAGGCGGGACTTGGCGAGAGAAGTTAAAAAGAGGAAAGACCTTGAAACCATCTACGGAAAGGGGAAGTGATGAGGGGAGTATTGGTCATGATCGTGGCTTTACTGCTGGCGTCCCTGGCCTACGCCAAAGACTGGCCGGAGGACAGCCTGAAAGTCCCGGCCCGGGCGGTCGCCAAGATTGACAGCGCCCAGGCGGGGTATCGCGGCGTTCTGGAGAGCCTGAGAAAACTGCGGACGGACTCCACGCAGATCGCCGGGACCATAGTTAACATGCAGGGCGGGAAGCTCGTCCCGGTATTATGGCCGGACCGGGTGATCTACCTGAAGACGGGGGATGCCAAAGGGGCGAAGGCAACGCTCGACCAGTACCAGGCCTTGTTAAAGTCGTATGCTCAGGGGATCACCCAGGAAACGGCTCGCGGGGATGGGTTTATTAAAACCGTCCTGGACCTGACCGGGTGGAAGGACAAAGACCGGGCGACCAAATGCTTGGAGGCGAGATGAAAACGCTACTGACCGTCCTGGCCCTGGCAGAGAGCAGGGTGAACTACATGCTCTGGAAGGCAAGGCAGGACAGCACCGGAAGATAGGGGAGACGATGATTGCAAACACCATTCTCGCACCAAACGGAAACGGGGTAACTAAAGTGATTCGCTTCTCAAGGGAAAGCCTTGGCGTAATCATCGTGCTCCTCCTCCTGGTGGTAGGCGTCCTCGCTTCGGTTTCCATCAGCACCTATACCAATATGCCGTCCAGACTAATGAATTGCGAGAAGGACATCATTAAACTCCAGAAGGACCAGGAGGCCATCGTGAAAGCCCTGGACAGGATAGAGCGTAAACAGGACGCTTACTTCCTGGGGGTAGTCCCGACAAAATGAGGAGCTGGCCCAACATCATGCTCCACCACTCCCTCACGAAGGACGGGAAG